>SDBU01000888.1_pt1 | contig 43585 bp, 35 predicted proteins | sample 2277071 | NCBI WGS metagenome assembly SDBU01 (sample SAMN10397929, study PRJNA504765) | marine sediment metagenome | isolation source: marine sediment core GS08_GC12, 126 cmbsf | place: Arctic Ocean: Gakkel Ridge, Loki's castle | collected 2008
CGGTGGCGATGATGCCATCGACATCTCCGATCTCATTTTCTTGGTTGACTACATGTTCAGCGGTGGCTTGGAGCCGCAATGCTTCGAGGAAGCCGATATTAATGGCAGCGGCCGGATCGACATCTCCGATCTCATTTGGTTGGTTGACTATGGGTTCAGCGGTGGTCCGCCACCTGTCGATTGTCCGTAAAAGGACTGTAAGGAAATAACGTAACGCCGGGGCTTGTGGGGCTCCTTCAAAAACAACTTAGCCTGCTTCTTGCGTTTCGCGCATGAGAACACGATTTCGCTAACCGGTCTTTGGACTGAGCTGTCTGAGATGTGCGGTGACAAAACCAGCGCCGCCGGCTGGGTAGTGGTGCCGACGGCGCTGCAGTGGAGGAACCAAGAATCAAATGGACCGACCGGCATACGGCCGGACCATGTTGCTTTTCAAACTGAACTGTCGCATGGGCGACAGGTCACTTAGCTGTTCTCATCCAGTCTCCTTATGTAGGCCGGGATGGTCAGGTCATCTTCGGAGAACAGCGGAACCCGAATGCGGCTGCCGTTGCCGTTGCCGCCGATTCGGCCGGGTGTATCACTCAGATTCCCCAGCGGCTCCGGTTCATTCATGTTGGAGGCCAGAGCTGTCGCAGCTTCGACCGGCTGGATAGCTGGACGGTTCTTTCGCGGCAGAACCACAGCATTGTCAGGAAAGAGCGATATCGGTTGGCCGGGACTGGAGGAACGGGACGCCAATCTCGTCTCTTCTTTGACGGGCCGACATTCCTCCTGTTCGCCGATGCCGGTCGCGATTACGGTGACCCGCATCTGATCTTCCATTTTGGAATCGAGCACGGCTCCGAAGATGATATTGGCATCGCTGCCGGCTTCTTCATAGATCAGCGAGGTAGCCGTGTTGACGTCGAACAGGGTCATGTCGTCACCGCCGGTAACGTTGATAAGTACGCCTTTGGCGCCGCCGATCGAGACATCTTCAAGTAGCGGTGATGATATCGCCTGGCGCGCCGCATCGGTGGCCTTCTCATCCCCCGTGCCGAAGCCGGTTCCCATGATAGCGTTACCCATCTCCGACATTACCGTACGTACATCGGCAAAGTCGCAGTTGATCAAACCCGGGATAGTAATCAGATCGGATATCCCTTTGGTCGCCTGGTGCAGGATTTCGTCGGCGACGGCAAAAGCCTCGGTCAGTTTGGTCCGTTTATCGACGATCTGGAGCAACCGCTCATTGGGAATGGTGATGAGGGTGTCGACTTTCGCTTTGAGTTCAGCCAGTCCCTGGTCGGCGCGCTGGACACGTTTGTTGCCTTCGAAGCGGAACGGCCTGGTCACGATAGCCACCGTCAGAGCGCCGGCCGTTTTGGCGATCTCAGCCAGTACCGGGGCGCCGCCGGTGCCGGTACCGCCACCCATCCCGGCGGTAATGAAAACCATGTTGGGATTGCCGATAGCTTCGGCTACCTGTTGACGATTTTCTTCCATGGCCCGCTGTCCCACCGTCGGATCTGCGCCGGCCCCCAGACCGCCGGTGATTTCCAGACCGATCTGGATTTTGGTGTTGGCCAGGTTTTGATCCAGGACCTGGGAGTCAGTGTTGACGGCAATGAACTCGACTCCCTTCAGACCGGACTCAATCATGCGATTGACGGCGTTACCGCCGCCGCCGCCGACGCCGACCACCTTGATGTTGGCGTAGCCGATGAAATCGTCGGCGAAATTGAATTTGTGCTTGGTCTCTGCCACGACTTGTTCCTCCTTGAACGAGCTATTCAAAAGCGTTTTGTAATCCAGGTTTCAAATCTCTTAATCCAGCCGCGCGCTGAAGAGCGGCTCTCGGTCATGATTTCCTCACGAAAGCTGTGCACCAACAGACCGTGGACAGTGTCGTAGCGTCCGGTGGCCAGTTCTTCCGGCGTATGTTCGATCAAATCGATGATACCGACGCGGACTCTGGTATCGAAAATCTGCTCGGCCAGTTCCACCGTCCCATCGAGCATAGCGCCACCGCCGGTTAATACCAGGCCGCCGGTCAGCATGTCGGTAACGGCTGCCTTCTTGACTTCTCGAAAAGTCAGCGAGAGGATTTCCTCCATACGCGGTTCGATGATCGAAGCCAGGACATTGCGGGATATCTCCTTGGGCGTCCGTCCGGAAGCGGAGGGAATGCTGAGCATCTCTTCGGGATCGACCATCGCCGCCACGGCCGAGCCGTATGACAACTTGAGCGTCTCGGCCTGGTCGACTGAGCATCTCAATCCGATGGCGATATCATTGGTGACGTTTCGTCCACCGAGGGGAATCACCGAAGTGTGCCTGACAGCGCCCTCGTGGAAGACCGAAAGATTGGTATGGTCGCCGCCAATATCGAGCATGACTATTCCCTGCTCGGTTTCCTCATCGGTCAACAGAGCGCCGGCCTGGGCCAATGACTCGAGGACCATACGATCGACGCCGAGGTGACACCGTTCCAGAGCCCGGTAAATGTTCCTGGCGGTTGTTATCGAGGCGGTAACGATATGCGCCTCGACTTCCAGTCTGACTCCGGTCATGCCGACCGGATCCTTGATACCGGGTTGGTCGTCGACCGAAAAAGTCTGCGGGATAACATGAATGATTTCGCGATCGACCGGTATAGCCACAGTTCGGGCGGCCTCAATAGCGCGCCTGACATCGGCCCGCGTGATTTCATTGTCGGAACGACCAACGGCAATCACGCCATGACTGTTGATCGAACGGATATGCTCGCCGGCGATGCCGACCGTGATGCGATCGATCTCAGTACCGGAGGTCATCTGAGCATCTTTGACGGCGGTGGTAATAGAACGCACGGTTTTTTCCATGTCAACCACGACACCGCGCCGCAAGCCATCGGCGGCCGATTCTCCGTGTCCGACAACGTAGATCCGTCCCTCATCGTCGGCCTCGCCAACCAGGGCCACAATCTTGGTGGTGCCGATGTCAAGCGCCGCTCGTAAGTTCTCGCCCGCCATCTCAGCCTTTCCCCCGTACACAAACGACCATCTTGTCAAAGCGAAGATCCAGCACCCGGGCCTCGTTCAGATCAACTCCGTAGCGGGTGATGAACTGTACGAATCGATCCAGGTCCTCAGGCAATGTCTCCGCCCGCAGTTTTAGTCGGTAAGGCATGCCGCCTACGGTCACGGACAGTCCGAACCGATCGGTGAAGTCGATTTCCTCGATAAGTCTATAGAGATCGCGGTGGTCATCTCTGGTGCGGCGCAGCTGCTGAACAACAACTTCGACTCTGGCGTCAGCACAGCGCTCAAACATCTTACCTGCGGTCAGACCGGTCAACACCGGACGTTCCCAATTCTCCACCGGGGTGACAAGGGGCACCACCCGACCATGATCCTCAAGGCCGAACAGCCGCCCGGTCCGATTGTCCAGCAGGAAGCACTCCGGCGTGAAGCGATTGGTGCTGATACTAAGACGGTGGGGCAACGACCAGGACAAATCGACTCTGTAAATATTGCTGTCGGCCAGCATCCGCATAGCCAGGCTGTCCAGCGACTGACCGGGGCCCTGCTTTGTATCCAGCATCGCGAACCGCTCGGGCCAGTCTTTGACCGAAATATCATCCAGCGTCACCTCACGCAGACGACAGGCCGCAGAGTAATTCACAACCACCGTGAGAGCCACGCCGATTAGTGAGGCGGCAACGAGGCCGAGTTTCATCCTGGTTGACATCCGCATCATAGTTTTTTCAAAGCATCCAATAATTCGTCGCGCACGAGAGTGATCGATCCGGCGCCCATAGTGATGACCAGATCACCACTCCGGGCGATCCCGGCGACCGCCGCTGCTACCTTCGCACGCGATCCAATACAAGTGAACTTTCCACCGCTGAGCTTCTCGGCCTGCCGTGCGATCAACTCGGAAGTTACACCGGGGATCGGCTTCTCGCGGGCCGGATAGATATCTACCAGCAGGCATTCATCGGCAATCGCCAGGGCCTCGGCAAACTGTCCGGCATACTGTTGCGTGCGACTGTACAGATGCGGTTGGTAGACCACGATCACCCGTCGACCGTAGATCTCTTTAGCCGTGGTGAGCGTGGCGGTGATCTCGGTGGGGTGGTGAGCGTAGTCATCCACCAAGATGATATCGTTGACTTCTCCGACGATCTCAAAGCGACGGGCTACACCGCCGAAGGATGCCAAACCTTCGGTGATGGCCGCCATCGGCACCTCAATCTCTCGACAGGCAGCCACGGCGGCTATGGCGTTGGCAACATTGTGACGTCCGGGAACCCTGATACTCACCCTATCCAACTGTTCCGTCCCATGAAAAACACTGAATACCGACTTTCCCGGCAGCAGTTCGATATCCACCGCTCGATAGTCGGCGGCAGCATCGAAGCCAAAGGATACTACCGGTCGGGTGATCCGTGAACGCACGGCCGCCAGGTTGGCGTCATCAGCCGAGATGATTGCCGAACCATAAAACGGCACACGATTCATGTAGGTCACAAACGACGCCAGGAGGTCATTCATCCCGTCGTAGCAGTCCATGTGATCGGCCTCGATATTAGTGACCACGGCTATGGTTGGATACATGACGAGGAACGAACGGTCGTACTCATCCGCCTCGGCCACCAGGTAATCACCGCCGCCAAGAGCAGCGCCGGTGCCGAGCCCGGCGACGATGCCGCCCACGATTATGGTTGGGTCGTATCCGGCCAGTTGCAGGACGCGACCTATCATGGACGTTGTCGTGGTCTTGCCATGCGTGCCGGAGACCCCAATGGATTGCTTGAGCCGCATCAGTTCACCAAGCATCTCCGCTCGCTTGATAACTGGGATACCTCGGTTTCGCGCGGCCGCCACCTCGGGGTTGTCATCGCTTACGGCTGAAGAAATCACGACCAGGTCGGCATCCTGCAGATTATCAGCCGAATGCTCTTCGTAGATCGCCACCCCGAGCGACTCCAGGTATTCGGTGACGCTGCTCGGCGTGAGATCGGAGCCTCTGATTTTGAAACCGAGGTTGTGCAACAGTTGGGCGATACCGGACATGCCGGCGCCGCCGATACCTACGAAATACAGTTTCTTGAATTTACCGAACATAGTTCCTCGACACCGGAAGGCTTTGGTTTCTTTCGTGACCGTGGAGGTCGTCACACCCGGTCACCTCCACGAGTTTCTTCGATCAGCTTGATGATGTCTTCGGCGATGACATCCACCGCCGGCTTTGTTTCACTGGTCGCCGCGACCACCGACGCTTTCATGGCTGCATATCGATCCGACTCGAACAGTTCGACGGCGGTGCCGATCAGATCGGTTCGGTCCAGATCGTCTGGATCGATCACCACGGCCAACCCCCTCTGGGCGAACTCCAGAGCGTTCTTGCGCTGGTGATCTTCGGCCGCGTGTGGATATGGCACCAGTATCGAGGGGATACCGGTGGCCGTCAGTTCGGCCAGGGTCAACGCCCCGGCCCGTGCCACGGCAACGTCGGCAGCCGCGTAGACCAGATTCATTTTATCAGCAAACGGGAAAAGGGAGCAACACCAAGCCTTATCGCCCGCGTCAACGGTCACATCCTTGTAATCCCTCTTCCCCGTTTGCCACAGAAGTTGATACTTATCGGTCAGAGATTTATTCTTGAGACTTTGTAGTACCGCCTGGTTTATCGCCCGCGCTCCCTGACTGCCGCCCAGCACCAGGATCGTGCGTTTGTTGGGATCGAGTCCGAATGATTTCAACGCCTCGCCTCGGTTGCCACCAAGAATCGATGAGCGCACCGGGTTGCCGGTGACAAGAAGTTCAGCCGGGGTATCCAGATAGTCGGCGGCGCGCTTGAAACCGAGATATATCCTGCGGGCATGGCGCGCCGATTGTCGGGTGGCGATGCCGGGGTAGGAGTTCTGTTCCTGCAGAACGGTCGGGATATTCCGCGCATGGGCCATTCGCAGCACCGGCCATGAAACGTAGCCGCCGGTGCCCACGACAATATCGGGAGTAAACCGACGCAGCAGCAGCGAGGCTTTGACCAATGCGCCCGCCACCACAAATGGCAACAGTAGATTCCTGGGTGTGAACGAACGAACCAACCCGCGCATGTTGATCAGGTGCAGGGGATATCCCAGGGTGTCACGAATGCGATATTCCAGACCGCGTTTGGTACCGACGAACCTGATATCGACTTCGCCATGTCCCTTCAGCAGTTGAGTAAGGCGGTCGGCGATTGCAATCGCCGGATAGAGATGCCCGCCGGTTCCACCCCCGGCGAAGAGTATTTTGTAGCTCCTCATCGCCGCACCGTCCTTCGCGAAAGGTTCAGGAGCACGCCGACCGCCGCGCTTGACATGAGAAGCGACGACCCCCCATAAGAGATGAACGGCAACGGCAATCCGGTCACCGGCAGCAACGATGTTACCACTCCGATGTTGACGGCGATGTTGACAAAGAGCGACAGGGTCATGCCACCGGCCAGGAGGTAACCGAACTTGTCCGGCTGCGCGAACGATATCCTAAGTCCCCGCCAAAGCAGGTAGAACAGCAACGTCAGAATCACCATGATGCCCAACAGGCCTATCTCTTCACCGCTCGCTGCGAAGATGAAATCGGTATGCGGATAAGGCAGAAAGAACAGTTTCTGATGACCCTCCCCAAGACCGACGCCGAGCCAGCCGCCGGCGCCCAGCGTTAAAGCCGCCTGCCTGGCCTGATAGCTCCCCTGCAGAGGATCGGCCACAGCAGCCATGAAGTCCATTATGCGAGCTTTCTTGTAGCCCAGGCCGAATACGACCAGCAAGGCCATAGCTACCATCGGCGCCGCCGCGCCGAGCAGATGCTTGATGCGCGCCCCGGCCAAGAAGAATATGCCCACGACAGTGATGGATATTACGATTGTGCTGCCGAGATCGGGTTCGAGAAGCACCAGCAGCAACCCGGCTCCTGTCAGCGGGAGATATGGCCACAGTAAGTGGCGCCAGTCAGTGAGGTCGCGACGTGGGTTCGACAATGAGAAGGCCAGGAAGAAAACGAGAACGAAACGGAAGATCTCGGACGGCTGACCGGAGAACGGACCCAGGGCAATCCAGCGGTGTGCTTCGTTGCGGACCGGTCCAACAAACGCCAGCGCCAACAGCACCATGCTTACCAGCAAAGCCGGCACCGAGTAGATGGCCACTCGGCCAAGATTCAGTTTGCTGATTACGAATACGGCAGCCAGTGACAGCAACGCCCATAGGCACTGCTGGCGCAGAAACAGCAGGTGCGAACCGAAACGAGCTTCAGCCAGTATCGAAGAGGTTGAGTAGATCATGACCAGACCGATAACCAGCAGGGCCAGATAGGCCAGCAGCAATCTTTCGTCAACAGCGCTTTTAGTCCGCGATCGTTTCATTCTCTTTCCTGTCGCGCTTGAGGTCGGCCACCGCAGCCTTGAACGATTCCCCGCGCTGTTCGAAGTTGTCGAACATATCGAAGCTGGCGCAGGCTGGTGACAACAGCACCGTGTCGCCCGGTCGCGCCTGCGCGAAGCTGACCTTGACCGCCTCCTCAAGTGAATCTGCAAACTGGGTGGGGAAGTGTCGTCCCAGACTGTCGTACATTTTCTCTTTGGCTTCACCGATCAGGACGATTGAAGCGATCCGGCCCCGCCCGTACTCCAACAGCGGCTGGTAAGAGGCTCCCTTGTCGCGTCCACCGGCGATGAGATGGATGCGGGTGTTGATCGAGCGCAAGGCGTAGCAGACTGAGTCGACATTGGTCGCTTTCGAATCATTGACGAAATCGATCCCTGCTACCCGCGAGACGGGTTCGAGGCGGTGCTCCACTCCTGGGAACGTCTTCAGCACGCGCGCCATGATTGCCGGATCGATGTCGAACAACGTTGCCGCCGTCACCGCCGCCGCCGCGTTCTGCAGATTATGCGGACCGGGGATGCGAATATCCCGGGCAGAAACTATTCGCAGTCCCCGTCCGCTATGCGCTATGCAGAGATCTCCCTGCTTAACAAAGGCACCCTGTTCAACCTCGCCCTCGGTAGTGAAGTACAGTTTGTCGGCGACAGTCATGACGCTGTCGCCCATGATTTCTTTGTCCTGAGCGTTCAGGATGAGATAGTCATCTCGTTTCTGATTCTCAGTGATACGATACTTGAGATTCTTGTACGCTTCGAAACTGCCGTGGCGGTCGAGATGATCCGGCGACAGATTCAGGATCATGGCCACGTGCGGTGCGAAGTCGGCGATCCGCTCCAACTGGAAAGTGGACACTTCAACAACAGCCACTCCGGACTTGCTGATCTTGTCCGCCACCTGCGCAAACGGTAGTCCGATGTTGCCGCAGACGAAAGTATCGAGGCCGGCGGCGGATAGTATCTCACCTATCAGGGTGGTGGTGGTGGTCTTGCCGTTGGAACCGGTGACACCGATAATCTTCCCGCGACAGACCCAGGAGGCAAACTCGATTTCAGAAAAGACAGGTATCCCTCTGGCTTCTGCTTTCTTCAGAATGTCGATCTCCGGGGGCACGCCGGGCGAGACTATGATGTAATCCGACTTCAGCAGGCGATCGGTATGTTGGTCGGTTTCGCAGGCGATACCCTCCTGCCTGAGTTGAGCGACAGCCTCGGTCAGGCTGTCAGCCGGAGCCGCGTCGGAGACAAACGGCACGCCGCCAAGAGCCGCCGCCAACGAGGCTGAGGATAGACCGGAGCGACCCATCCCTATGACACCGATGGCCCGTTCGCTTATGCGTTCCTGAGCAGTCATTGTTTTCTCATCGCACTTTCAAGGTCGCCAGGGTCAAAAGGACGCACAGAGCACCAAGTATCCAGAAGCGAACCACGATTTTGGATTCCGACCAGCCGCACAGTTCGAAGTGGTGGTGTATCGGCGCCATCTTGAACACCCGTTTGCCGCCACGGTAGCGATATGACAGAACCTGTATAATCACGGATAAAGCGACCATGACGAACACGCCGCCAACGATCACCAGCAACAGTTCTTTCTTGAGCAGAATAGCGATCGCACCCAGGGCGCCGCCGAGCGCCAGCGACCCGGTGTCACCCATGAACACCTCGGCGGGGTGTGAATTGAACCAGAGAAAACCCAGCGCCGAGCCGATAGCGGCTCCACAGAAAACAGCCAGTTCACCGCTGCCGGGCAGGTACTCGATGGCCAGATACTCCGAGAAATCGACACGGCCGGTGACGTAGGCGATACCGGCAAAGGCTACGAAGCACAGACCAGACAATCCGATAGCCAGACCGTCCAAGCCGTCGGTAAGATTGACGGCATTGGAGGAGCCTGTTATCACGATCACGATGAAAGGCGCGTAGAATACCCCGAGCGTGAGCACGTAGTTTTTGAAGAACGGAATCCCGGTCGTGCCGTCGTAGATATTCTCAGGCGCCAGCCAGAACAGGGCGGCGGCAAAGACAGCACCCAAAAGTAACTGACCGATCATCTTCTTGCGCGCTACCAGTCCTTTTGGCTGACATTTGATGGCTTTGAGGTAGTCGTCCATGAAACCCAGCGCGCCCAGCCAAATGGTTACCAGGAGCACCATCTGCGTATAGTAGTTGGTCAGGTCCGCCCAGAGGAGGGTGGGAATGATGATACCGGCCAGAATAATCAACCCACCCATGGTCGGAGTGCCCGCTTTCTTCTGGTGACGCTCCGGCATCTCTTCGCGAATCGTCTCAGCCACCTGATACTTCCGGAGCAGCCGAATGAAAAACGGTCCGAGAATAAGACAGATAAAGATGGCGGTGACGGTAGCACCGGCGGTGCGGAAGGTGATGTAGCGAAAAACATTCAGGCCGGAAACATAATCGGTGAGGGGATACAAGAGGTGGTACAGCATCAGACGCCACCCTCACTCCTGGCGACAGCGTCGATCACAGCCTCGAGGGCCACCCCGCGTGATGCTTTGACATAGACGAGATCGTCGTCCCTGAAGTATCGGGACAACTCCGCGGCGCAGGATGCGGCGTCTTCAAAATGACGACACGAACTTTTATCCTTCCCGGCTGCCGACAACTCATCGTGGATCTGACGCGAAAGTGGTCCTACCATTACGGCCAAATCGAAGTCACAGGTAGCAAGCAGTCTTCCGACCTCACGGTGGTACTCGCCCGCTTCGTGTCCCAACTCGAGCATGTCACCCAGCACAACGATCCGGCGACCGGAGGCGGGCAGAGTGAAGAAGATCTGCAAACCCGCTTTGACCGATTCCGGATTGGCGTTGTAACAGTCGGCCACGAAAGTCACACCGCCATGTTTGACGACCTGACCGCGCATCGGCGCCGTGGCAAGAGAGATGCTTTCAGTAGCCACGTCGTCAAAGTTGTATCCGAGTGTTCGGACAATCGCGTACGCCGCCAGCAAGTTGCTGACTTGATGTCGACCGGGCAGCGGCAGTTTGAACAGATGACCATCGATTGTCACCGTGGTGCCACCGACGCCCTGCGGTTCCATCGCATCGACCGTGAAATCAGCGTCGTGATCGAGGGCAAAGGTGATGAAGTCACGGCGTATCGCTCTCGTTTGATCGATCACAATCTGGTCGTCACCGTTGATGATCACCGGGACTTCATCGTCTGCAGCACGCACCAACTCCAGTTTGGCGCGGGCGACCGACTCGATCGAATCAAAGAACTGCAAGTGCGATGGCCCGACGTTGGTGATCACAACCAGATCGGGGCGAACGATCTGAGCCAGTCTCGGCATCTCCAGCTCGGTTGAAATACCAAGTTCCATCACGGCAACCGTCGTCTTCTGTGGGACGGCAAAGAGTGAAAGGGGTACCCCAAAGAGGTTGTTGAGATTGCCCGGCGTCCGGTACACGTCTGTTGTCACAGCGTTCAGGAGATGATAGGTCAGCTCCTTGGTCGTCGTCTTGCCGTTGGAGCCGGTAATACCGACCATGCGAGCAGTGAGGCTATCACGATAGGCCGCCGCGAGGGTCAGCATCGCTTCATGACTGTTGGGTACGGCGATTACCGGCACCTCGCCGCGAATATGCTCCAGACCCGGCCAGGCGAATTCTGCGATTATCCCGGAGGCTCCGGCGGCGATGGCGGCGGCGATGAAATCATGTCCGTCATTGACCTCACCGCGGATAGCCACGAACAGTTGCTTCTCCTTTACTGCACGGCTGTCGATAGCCACGCCGGTGAAGCTCTGTTCGACGTTATCCGTGTTGTACACGGTGCCGCCGGCGACGGCCGCCAGTTTACTGAAACGCAACTTTATCAATTCCCTTTGTCACTCACCAGTCCGGTATAGCCAAGTTCGGCCAACAGGCGTCTCGCTTCGTTGGTATCATCAAACTCATGTCTGACACCCTTGATTTCCTGATAATTCTCCGCGCCCTTGCCGGCCAGCAGGACAACATCGCCGGGTTCAGCCTTCTTCAGAACAGCTTCAATGGCGGCGCTTCTATCCGGAATTATGTCGTACTGATCACCCTTGAGACCGGGCTTGATATCCTCGATAATGGCATCAGGTTCCTCGCTGCGTGGATTGTCTGACGTCACCACACAGTAATCGGACCCCGTCGTGGCCGCCTTACCCATCAAAGGCCGCTTTCCCTTGTCGCGATCACCCCCGCACCCGAATAGCAGCAGCAGCTTCCCCTGTGACAATTCGCGCGCCGTTTCGCACAAGCGTTCAATGGCGTCGGGGCTGTGAGCGTAGTCGACGTAGACAGCGAACGGTTGCCCACACTCAACGTAGTTGAGACGACCCGGCACCGGAGGAGTCGTCTGAAGTCCGCGGACGACATTGTCGATATCGACGCCGGAAGCCAAACCGGCAGCAGCAGCAGCCAGAGCGTTGATAAGATTGAACCGCCCCGGCAGCGGGAAGGTCACCGTGTGAACACCCATCGGCGTTTTGAGATCAAACATGGTCCGAGCACTCTCCAGTTCGAAACTGGTGCAGTAGACATCAGCCGAGGTATCCTCCAGCGAGTAGGTCAGGTAGGACGATGTGATATCACCGAGGAAGGATCGAAACTCCGGCACATCGATATTAATGACAGCGTAGCTGAGAGGACCTTCCAGTCGCTCAAGGAGTTGCTTCTTGGTCTGAAGGTAGTCCTCCATGGTCTGATGGAAATCGAGATGATCGCGCGTGATGTTGGTGAAAACGGCCACCCGAAAATCGACGTTGTCCACCCGGTGCAAGGCCAGAGCGTGCGATGACACTTCGATAACGGCATTGACGCAATGGTTCTTCTTCATGAGATAGAGCAGGCGCTGCAAATCGAGTGACTCCGGCGTCGTACGCTCGGCGGAGAAGGTCTCTTTACCGGAATCGTAGACGACAGAAGTCACCAGTCCGACCGTCTTGTTGCGCGCTTCCATTATGCTCTTGATCAGGTAACAGACGGTGGTCTTGCCATTGGTGCCGGTGACGCCGCAGATCTTGAGTTTGCGTCCCGGGTAGTCGTAGAATTTCGCTGCGAGATCAGCCAGCGCCTGGCGGGGATCGGCCACCTTCACGTAGTTCTGAACGAGGCTGCATTCATTATGTTCACCCACGACGGCCACCGCGCCCCGCTCAACCGCCTGAGGCACAAACTCGAAACCGTCGCGCTCATACCCCTTGATGGCGACGAACAAACTGTTCGGTTTAACCTGACGCGAGTCGTATTCGATACACTCGATCTCGACGTCACCGCTGCCGGTCAGCTCGGCTTGTGAGTATCCGGTCAATAGTTCGCTGAGTTTGATGTGAACCTCCACACTCCTAAGTCGGTTTGCAGGTCAGACGACATATCTTGTCGCCGCCGATAGTTTCGCCGGGCTTGAGGGACTGTTTGACCACACGACCACGGCCCTTGATAGTGAACTCTACTCGCAGAAAATCCAGGTAGGCGGAAACCTCACGGATTGATAGTCCGGTCAGGTCGGCAATGCGAGGCTGGTCGTCGCCGGGTGACGCTACCGATACCAGGATGTCGTCGTTCTTGACGGCCATGCGATCCGCCGCCGGGAATTGCCACACGACAAAACCACTGGTGTCACTGCATCGGAGCGCCAGATCGTGTTCCTCGGCCCGGAGGCGTGCCGCGCCGATATCGCGACCGACCAGATCTGGAACCTCGACGGTGGATTCCAGTTTGTCGGTCTTTGCCACCAGTATTCTCTGAGAGGAGGTAAAGAAGTCCGGGTTGAGGCGGGCATATCGCTCGGCGATTCGGCGGAAGGCCGGTCCCGCGGTCCATCCACCGTAGTGCACCGGATGTGGTTCGATCAATACTACCATCCCCGCGATGAGCGGCTGGTCGCACGGGAAGAAGCCGGCAAAGCTGGCTATGAATCTGTTCTTGAAGTAGCGACGATTCACATGATCGGGGATTTCGGCGGTACCGGTCTTGCCGCCGATGCATACAACATCAGATTTCACCGGCGTGGCGGTTCCGACTTCGACCACTCCCTTCAGGAATGATCGCAGCGTATCACAGGTTATTCGGCTGGCCACGCGTCCGATGGGTTCACGACCGCACCGGTCGGCGATGTAACCATCCTCATCGACATTGCCGAGAATCAAATGCGGTCGCAACAGTTCGCCACCGTTGGCGATAGCTGCGAAACCGGCTGCCATCTGCAGGGCGTTGACAGCCACGGCATGACCCATAGCCAGCGCCGAGATTGTGTAGTCGGACCATCGTTCGGGCACTACCAGACGGCCGCGGGTCTCACCCGGCAGACCGATACGAAGCTTTTGTCCCATCCCGAATCGACGCGCCGTGTGGTACAACTCGTCGCCGCCCAGTTGCACGGCGTACTTGCCCATGCCGATGTTGCTGGAGAGTTCCATGACCTCGCGGAAAGAGAGCCATCCGTGTTTCTTGTCATCGCGAAGGCGACGTCGACCCAGCTTCCAGACGCCCTCCTCGCAGTAGACCGAATCTTCAAAGTTGACCAGACCGGCATCGAGCAGCCCGGCCGCCGTGAACGCCTTGAAGACGCTTCCCGGCTCGAACTGGTCGGCGATAACACGTAGTTTGGTCGGTTTGTCCGGCGATGATTCGCCGGGATCATAGTGGGCCATGGTCAGGATGTCGCCGTTGTTGCAATCGAGCATCACGACCATTCCACTCCTGGCATTATATTCAGAGACTGCCGCCCGCAGCTCGTCCTCAGCTATCTCCTGCAAACGCCAGTCGATGGTCAGCACTAGGGAACGGCCCGGCGAAGGTCTCACCAACGCCTTTTCATTGACACGGAAAGTGTTGCGCAAGCCATCACGGCGAATATCCGCCGACCCCTTGCGCCCGGCCAGCGTCGAGTCGAATGCGAACTCCAGGCCGGACTGGCCGCTGTTATCAACATCTGTAAAACCCAGAATCTGCCGGCCGATCAGCCCGAAGGGGTAGGAGCGGTGCGCGGAACGGCGCAGGTAGAGACCGCTCGGGGCCGTCTGTTCAATCCGGATAGCGGTGGCATCATCGAGCCGTCGCTTAATCCATCGAAAACGCCGCGACGCAAGGCCATACTTGCGGCACGCAGAGCCGGTCTTGAGATCGAAGAACCGTTCGAGATAATTCCCCACCGCTTTTAGCTCGCCCTCGTTGGCCGGGTAGGCGTACAACGACGAGACCACGATATTGTCGGCGACTATCTGACCGTTTCGATCATACACCAACCCGCGATCGGCCGGAATGTCGATTGTCCCCTCCGACTGTTTCTTGACAATCTCGCAGTATTGGGAATGGTTGAAAACTTGCAGATGAACCAGACGAGCCGTCGCCACAGCAAAAAACAGGCAGACAATGGCCAGCAGAATTCCAAGACGCAGACGCTGCTGCCTGGTCAGAATCACCGATCCCCCTCCTCGCCGTTCAGGCTGGCCGGTCTCAGTTGACGCAGATCACCGGCGCTGGCGCGATTCTCCGTTACCACCGGCACATACTGAGTAACGCGTTCGATAGCTCTGAACATCGTAGCCAACTCGTCAAGCTCCGGGAGTTTCTCTTCCCGTCCGATCAGTGTGTAGATCTGATCCGCCGCCACCGGCTGTAACCCAAGCGAATCCATGGCATACTTCTCAATCCGTCCGGCGGCCGACAGCGAGGCCAGACGGGCGTTCAACTTCGCGGTGGCATCAACCAGTTGTTCATTCTCGGCGCGCAGGTGTGAAACCTGTTTGACCGTCTCCAGGACATGCACCCTTTGCCAGACATGGATGACGCTGGCCATGAGGAACACCGAAACCAGTACGGCGATCGGGAAATAGCGATGCGACTTCAAACGGTTGATTACAGAGGAGCGGATTTCCACCGTCTCTTTGAACTTGCGCACGGTCCTCCTCATGCGGGCAACCTCTGGGCAACGCGAAGTCGGGCCGACCGGGAGCGGGGGTTGGATGCTATCTCTTCGGCGGCAGGCATTACCGGCTTGCGAGTGATGATCTGCAACTCGGGAACCCGGCCACACACGCAGACCGGAAATCGAGGAGGACAGGTGCACCCTTTGGCAGCTTGCTGAAAGAAGCGCTTGACGATACGGTCCTCCAGTGAATGGTAGGCAATTACGGCTATGCGACCGCCGGTATTGAGGAAATCCGGCGCCATAGGAAGGAGCTTCGAGAGTTGGGCCAACTCGTCATTGACGGCGATACGCAACGCCTGAAAACAGCGGGCAAGAGTTTTGGCGCGATAATTCGGAGGCGCCAGTTGGGAGACGATGGTGGTGAGGTCGGCGCTGGCGGTGAACATTCTCTGTTGTCTTTCCCTGACAATCGCTGCGGCCACTCGGGCCGCCTGCCTCTCCTCACCGAAATCGCGAAAGATGGCGGTGAGGTCCTTCTTGCTCAGCGAGTTTAGCAGTTCCGCCGCGGTCGGCCCGCCGGACTCCGGGTCGAACCGCATGTCCAGAGGTCCCTCCAGACTGAATGAAAACCCGCGCTCGGCATCTGCCAGTTGATCTGATGAGAGTCCCAGATCGAGCAGAATACCGTCAAACTTCTTATCCTCGAATTGGCCGACTACGGTTTTCAATTGGCCGTACGCGGCGTGTACAACATCACGGACTTGCCGGCAGTCACCGAGATTTCGTCTGGTCCGATCGACCGCCTTAGGGTCCCTGTCGAGACCGTACAGTCGGGCCGCCTTGCCCAGCTTCGAGGCCAGCGCCTTCATGTGGCCGCCGGCACCAGCGGTAAGATCGAGATAGGCGCCATCAGGATTAGTCACCAGCAAGGCAACTACCTCGGCGACCAGCACCGGCCGGTGACTACTCTCGTTCGCGTCCGGGATCATGGACGGAAAACAGTCGCTCGGCTACTTCCTCGTAACTCCCTGCGAACTGCTCGAGATAGTATTCGTACCGTTGCGGATCCCAAATCTCCAGCCACCGATTGACACCGATCACCAACAGTTCCTTGGATAGCCGCGCTTCCTTGACCAGGTGCGAAGGTACCAGGATACGGCCGCTGCGATCGGGCTTTACGGCGCCGGCGGACGAATAGAACCGCCGACTGAAAAAGCGAAAATCCTTCTGCGTAAAATTGAGGGAAGAAAAGCGACGCTGGACCTCTGCCCACTCAGCCTCAGGGTAAAGGCTCAGACAGCCTTCCAACCCCTTCGTCAGAACCAGGGTACCCTTCAGCAGTGGCGTGCCGTCCGGCCCGTTCACCGCTCTCAGCCTGGCCGGCAGGGCGAAACGCCCTTTGTCGTCCATCGTCGTTTGGTAGCGACCGACGAAACCAGTCACCGGTTTCCTCCACTTTTCGCCATTTTCCGCTCTAATTATCCTTATTTTACACATTTCCCCCACCTGAAGTCAAGTGGTTTTTTCTCCCGAACTAAAAAAACCGCTCGCGTTAACTACAGGCCGTTCAAAGAGTAAGGAATATCACTTTTCACAAAGACGTTAAGCCGGTGTTGTGAACTAAGCTCAAGACAAAGACCGGAGCGACTGAAAGGCCAAAAACTCGGGCTAAATCCTTCAGATGTTGGGGGTTTGCCATTATAGAGGGCAACCTTTATCGCCCTCCCGACCCTCCTCCGTTCCTTTATCTATCACCTTGAAGCGACTGAATAATAGCAAATTGCGCGCATTCGAGAGATTTTCAGAGGTCGGGCTGCGGAGAGGGTCGGTCTCTTGCACTATTTGTGGCAGGTTCAGGATGAAACGAGCGAGCAAGAATATGAAACTACAAACCCTCTTATTGGCAATCCTAATGATCCTGGCCGGATCGGCTTTGGCCGGCACGGCAACGCTGGAATTCGACACCAATGAGTTGGAGTTTGATGCCGCTGTCGACCAGATTGAATACGAGGGATTTGAGGCTACATCTGCTGGTTTGGCTTTGACCCTTCCGAGTCGGACGTACTATGTTGCGCTTGGCCCCGGTGAAGAGGCGGAAGCGATAAACTACCAAGTCACCGGTTCAGAGTTGCTGGGGTATCTGAGCTCAGAAGCCCTGGAACATGACATCCCGACTGGTGAGATCCAGGTCGGTGGCGTGAATCTCGCAAGCACCTTCGCGGAAAACGAGTTGGGCAGGAAGGCGGTCAACGTTGCTGACGTCATTCAGATCGATCAGGACCGCTACGTCAGCCTGGTGGTTTTCCCGGTGACGGTTGGGGCCGATGGTGCGGCACAACTCAACAAGACCATCACCATCAGGATGGGCCCGGACATCCTGTCCCCCGACCGGTTGCTGACGAAACTACCCGGCGTCGAGTTCCGTTCGCTGGAATCACCATTGGTCACGCTATCCGATGGCGACGCACCCATCGACTATGTCATCATCACCGCACCGGAGTTGGCCATGCCCATGCAACGTCTGGCCGTTTACAAGAACAGCACCGGATATCGATCTGAGGTGAGGTTTATCGGTGATGTACTAGCGTTACAGACCGGCCGCGATGACGCCGAGAAGTTGCGCAACTATCTTGTTCAGTTCTACCTCGATGGCGGTCGGTTGGTGTTGATGGCCGGTGACCATACAGTTCTTCCGATCCGCTACGCCTACCATCGGGCAGTCGACACGATGCCGAATCTCGGCGTGCAACAGGTGTGCGATCTTTACTTCGCCGATCTAACCGGCGAATGGGATCAGGACAACGACAACGTCTGGGGCGAGCGTACCCACGATCAGGCCGACCTGATCCCGGAGCTTTGGGTCGGGCGGCTGCCGTTTAACAGGGTCGAGCAGTTCGACGCCTATGTCGACAAGCTTATCGCCTACGAGACCGAACCGGGAGGCGATGATCGCAGTTACCTGTCGAAAACGTTCTTCTTCTCATCCGACCAGATGCGGGACTACTCAGGCGGCGGTCAACACGCGCGAATCGCTCTGGCCTATCCCGATCATTTCGACATTGATACCGCCAACGGCGTCGAACTGGATCGCGGCGACGATCCCGACCCCCACAATGTAGTTCCCAGCGAACTGGAGGCCGTGCTGTCAGAGGGTTATGGCATCGTCAATATCATCGCTCACGGCAACGGAACTCTTTTTGAAGTGCGTACATCGGAGTACAACAAATTCCCCAAGACACGTTTCACTACCGACACGATCTCATCCGCTAACGGTGTTATCAGTCATCTCGCGCCTAACGGACGCACCTCGTTCTATTACTCACTGTCCTGCGACAACGGCGCCTTTGACTATGACTATCCGGAATCAATGCCAAACCTCGTGGTCACCACTTTAGCCTTGCCGGATGCCGGCGCGGTCGCTTTTGTGGCCAATTCACGTTGGGGCTGGGTGGGGTCGAGTCACCTGCTTCAGCGAGCCTTTTTTGATTCCGCTTTCGCCCATCCGGATCGTCCAGCCGTTGCGGCCATGTACGACTCAAAGCTGCGCTACCATTACGTACGCGATGTCGTCTACGGGCAGAACTTCTATGGGGATCCGACGCTGATAGTGTACGACGACGTCCCCGGTGAACTATCCGTCGAGGTCCAGGCCGAAAGCGGAGCCTGGGATATCGACGTTTCCGCTGCCGGTGAACCGGTGAATAACTGCCTCATCGTTCTCTGCGATACGTTAGGTATGGTCGAGCGCGTTAGCACCGACGATCAGGGGCACGTCAGCATCTCGGCCGATTACGAACCGCTCAACAGCTACACAGTTGCCGCTATCAAGCCCGGCTACACCATTGAACTCAAAGCCTTCGCGCCGTCGATAGCCGCCGACGCCGACGACCCTGTCGATGACAACCTCCCGCGCGACTATGGGCTGTCCCAGAACTATCCCAACCCTTTCAACCCGCACACCACTATCCGCTTCGACCTGCCCCGTCGCAGTCAGGTTGATTTGTCCGTCTACAATGTCCTGGGTCAGCATACCGCCACCCTCAGCGAGGGTGTGCTGCCGTTCGGCACCTATGAAGTGACATGGGACGGACGCAATCAGCACGGGGCCGCAGTGGCCAGCGGCGTCTACTTCTACCGCCTCATCGCCGACGGTTTCACTGAAGAGAAAAAGATGGTGCTGGTGCGCTGAGGGCGCGCTGAGTTCTTTGCCGTTGTCGCAGACTGGCCACTGTTGGTATCTTCTGGTGGGTCAGCCCTGGGAAGGCGATGACCATTGCTAACAAGGTTCGCTATTCTCCTTTACACCACTATCGCCCCATAGTAACTTCAGAGCGCTGTTCGCAGTGGAAGAGTACTTTCCAATCGGAGAAGCAATCGGTGCCGGGTATTCATTTCGTACATGGTCGTCAAGCGCGAAACGGCGCGCCGACGTTCAAGGCCATGCTGAGCGAACTGCTGCACGATGAGCAGTATCGTGCGGAGGTTCTTTTTTCGGATGAGTTGGTCAGCTTAGGGGCCACTCGTTACCCCGAGTACCCGATAGCCGTCTGGGACGATGCTGACTACTTCATCGTGTTGGAGGGAAAGCTGTATGGGTTGAACGACAAACAACTATATGCCGATCTTCGGTCGTTGTGTTCCCTGCTTCTTCAGGATGTGTTCGAGGCTGTCAAGGACTGGCTGCTTGCTCATGACGGCGAATACCTGGTATTGGTTCATGATAAACGCACTTTGCACTGGGCCCTGGTCAATGACGCCTTGGGACGGCTGCCGGTCTACTACGGTCGCGTCGGTGAAACCGATATTCTCTCTCGAGAGCTCCGGTTTGTTGCTATGAACGACCCGCAAGCGTGCATGGACCGCATGGCGATGGCTCAGTACCTACTGCTAGATTGTCCCCACGGCGAGCGAACGTTGCTTGAAGCCGTGGATCGATTGCCACCCTCCACCTTGTTGCACTGGTCGTCGGCTGACGAACCTGTTATCCGCCGTCAGTTGCACAGTTTCAACCTCGAACCGGAAGAAACCGGACGGAGCCTGACAGAAAACGCCGAACATCTGGTCACGCTGTTTACCCAGGCCTGCCGTGATCGGGCGGCAACAGTCGGTGAGTCGGTCTTATCGTTGAGCGGCGGTCTGGATTCTCGGGCCGTTGCTGCCGGTTTGCAGCGGACAGGTGGCTGTACGCACGCCATGACGTTCGAAGATGCTCTCGGATGCGCGATGTCAGAGGTAGAAGTTGCGCGTGAGGTCGCCGAGAAGCTCAAACTGGACTGGCAGGTTGTGCCTTTGCCTCGGCCCACCGGTCGCGATATCAGACAGCATATGAGCATCAAAGGGGGTATGAACTATGTCGCGCAGGCGTTCGGTCACTCCTTCCTCAGGGAGATCGTTCGTCAGTTTGGCCGCGGCGCCATATTCATGTCGGGGGATGGCGGAGGTACCACGCTGCCCAACCTTACGCCCGAGAGTCGACTCAAGGAGGGTTCGGACGTTGTCAGGTACTACCTTCGTCGATACCAGGTCCTGCCGCTTAATCTGGTCACAGAGCTAACGGGTATAATTGGGGACGAAATAATCCACGAGTTAATCTCTTTGATCGAATCCTACCCGGAGACGTCGTACCGTCACAAGTACGTTCATCTAATGCTGTACTGTCGGCGTATGCGGTGGGCCTTTGAGGGCGAAGACTGTAATCGCGTGTTTCTCTGGGCGACCACTCCCTTTTATGCGCAGCGCATCTTCGCAGCCGCCATGTCCATTCCCAACGAACTGAAACGTGGTCACCGCCTCTACCGCGAATTCCTCGAACAACTTTCACCGATTGCAGCTGAAATCGTCGACGTCAACCGCGGGCTGACGATCACTTCGCCCTCCTACGAACGAAGGCAACGTCTGATCGCCCGGCTCAATCGCTATCCACTTTTGGCACAAGCAGCGAGGAAACTACTCAGAGGGCGGTCTTCGTACAGTCCCACATCGGCCACAATTCGCTGCCTGAATGATCAGATCCTGCCATCGGTCGTTTCAGAGTATGTCGATCCCGCGGCGATCAAGAAACTGCTGGATCATTGCCACAAATACACTCGCGAGGCGATGGACAATCTGCTCACGGTTACCGCGGCGACTGAAATGCTGACCGGAGCGGAGTGTACGCTGGATCGATATCTGGATGATGAATTCTGACAAGACCGGCGGCACCGATTCTGTCAGAGCACTTTAATCAGTCCAGCAAATCGGTCGACCATTGCGGTTGCCGTGAACGGTTGGGCATATGCCGGGCAAGCGGTAACCGACAGTTCGCCGGACAGATGCTCCTGCATAAGGTTGCCAACGAAATCCACGGCTTTCTCGACACTGCCGGCATCGGAGGGATCGAAGATACAGGCATTACCCGATTCCTCCAACAGATCGGCGACGGCGGTGCCGGACGGCAGGGCGGCCAGGATCGGGCGACCGGAGGCGAATAGGTCGAACAAACGAGAGGGAACGATACCCCGTTCTTTGTTCGAGGCCAGGCCAAAGTAGAAAAGAGATGCTTCGGATAGTATCTCAATCGACCGTCGGCGATTCTGAAAACCGTGCCTAGTGCAGAGTTCGAGCATCCCGTACTCTTGCAGAAGCGCCCGGAACCAGCCTTCGTCAACTCGACCCACTGGCAGCAATCGGATATGCTTGAACAACTCGGGTGACGTGTCGCGCAGCATCGAGAGTACTCTCAAGAGCGGTTCTATGGGAACGAGTTCATCGAAAGTTCCGAGTAGTCCGATATTCACTACGGTTCGATCCGACGGGGCGCACCACAATCGCGCCAAGCTGTCGTCATAGCCGTTGAAGATAACCTCACCGCTTCCAAGGTACTCACTGATGGCTGGGTTGCAGGTCGTGACAACTGCGGCGCGGTCCTTGATAACACCAATGAGGTTCCAGGCTCGCTCCCGGCGTGATCGACCTGGAAAGACATCCTCGATTTTGTGGCTTATCCAGAAATCACGAAAGTCGGCAATCCAGGGCTGGCCGCTCTCGGTTTGTATGGCTTGCGCGACGAGATGGCACGAGATCGGCGGCGACGTAGAGATCAAAGTCGTGTAGTTGTTCTCTCGCACTAACCGACGCGCTAACCTCACGGCCGGAGCGACCCAGCCTATCTTGGGGTCGGGGAAGAACCGATTCGAGATCCACCCGGCCCGACGAATGTGGGTTTCACGTACGCGGCGAATCCCGGCCAGGTGCAGTAGTCGTTGGGGATCGCGGCTACCGGCCCGATGGATGCGAGACGTGTCGAGACCCTCGAGCAACTCCGGCTCGAAAACGCGATAGGCCACCGGCTTGACCGTGAGGACATCACACAGGATGCCGTGAGACGGCAGTAGTCGGAAAAGCGAAAGAGGTCGTCCCACGCCGGCTCCGCCCAAGGGAGGAAAGTAGTAGCCGATCAGCAGCACTCGTGGTATCATTGATGGCTCCGATCTACCAACCGACGCATGATGTCCAGTTGAGTTGCCACGTTGTCTTCGAAGATGGCACATCGCCGCACTCTCTCGTAGTTGCGGCGGCGCAGGTCGGCGAAACTGTCGTCCCCCCGGACAATGTCGGTCACAATAGTGCGCAGAGCATCATCATCGTCCGGTGGAAAGAGTCGTCCATTGTCGTCGGACAGCCATTCTCGAACGCCGGGGATGTCGGCCGCAATTGGCACCAATCCCAGCGCCATCGCCTCGATCAGCGACGCCGGCGAGGAGTCGGAGCGGGCGGCTGACAGGTAAACATCATGCTGGGCCATGAAGATCAGGAACTGCTCGCGAGGCATGGCATCATACAAGTTGATACCGCTGTCAAGATACGGTGCGACCACATCGCTAAATCGTGCCGCATCAGGTCCGAACGATGGAAAGGTGAGGCCCACGGTGCCGTCGGCAATCAATGGTTGTAGCGCTCGCACGATAAACTCATTGTTGTAGATGGGCGCCTGCGTCCGGGGAACGATGATTCGCAGAGGCTTCTGAAAAGAGTAGTTATCCTTGTGCAAGTTCAGGAAGCGGCGTTCGATGCCCCACGAGATAACAGATCGCTCTATGCCGCCCGCGAGCTTTTCAGCAGCCGACACCAGGAATTCCGAATCGCCGATCACGTAATCCGCAGCCCCAAGGGCGTAGCGCGTTTTCCTTTTGTGCAGCCACGATTTACGCGGGACGATAAGGATATCAGAACCCCAGAGATTGAGCACGATCGGCGGTTGGTTTCCCCGGCGCGCCAGAGCGGCAATGAAACCATAGCCGGATGCAAAATGAGGGTTGATCACATCCGGCTGAAACTGCTCGATCAGTCGCCGGAGTTGCGGCACCGCCGAGATGTAGTGCAGCGACTTAACCGGACCTCGTCCGGTCAGGTGGTGATATTCCATCGTGCCGTTCTCAAGCGAGGCGGTCAGAACATCGCAACCCTGAGTTTGAAGCTGCCGTGCGAACCGTTCGGTGTGAAAGGCTCGGGCGTCAGCCAGGAGCAGGACTTTCATGTTCACCGCATTCACAAGAATCTACCCGCGCCGGATTTGTGGACGTAGCAGTTGTAGGTATATTCGTAACCGCCCCACTTGGCCTTGTAATCGACCAGTCCGGAGGCTCCCGGCGGCGAAGCACCCAGACTCAACCTGCGAACGCCGCGTGGTCTCAATTCACCAACCAGTTTCGACAACATGAGTTGATTGGCCTTAAGAAATGAGAAGGCTTTGTCGTAATGGACCTGCCAGTGCAGGGCTGTGTCGCCTTCGATGAAAGTTATGTGAGAAACGACAGGCCGACCCTTATGCTCGCACCAGTACCACACGACGCGATCATCTTCGGCGGCAAGCTCCGCAAGAGCGGAGAAAAACTGCGGAGGGTAACGAGGTTTCCTTCCGTGTCGTTGCTCGGTAGCCTGCATCAGTTGCAGGAAACTTTTCATGTGGGCAACAGCGTCCAGTTGTTCTACTTTTACACCCTCCCTTTCCGCTTTACGAATCTCCGACTGCAGTTTGCGGTCCGGCGGTTCCCAGTTCTTATCGGAGATGTCGACAATCGTCGTGCGGCATGGCTGTGCAGCATACGTCCCCGGAACCTCCATCAGGCCGTGGAAGTCGGTAACGTACGTTTTGACGTATCCTGCTTTCGCTATCGCCTGTAAGAGGGCGCTGGTCATCTCCCGTCGCGAATGGTCGTCAGGTGTCGTCGAGAGGATTCGTGTGTAGATGCCGTCTGGCATGGACTGAAAACGTTTCAACGGGCGCCGACCGAACTCGACACCGGGCAGTAGGGCGGCTACCTCGCCATCGGCACGAGCCACCCAGTAAACGGGTGTCCCGCCCATTGTTTCCCAAAGTCTGGCGAACCCCATGGAGCCGAATAACGAATCAGCCGTGAGGGTTATCAGCAGGTCGGTGTTCAGGCATGAGATTGTCAGTCGCGAGACTTCCATCACTGCCGTACCAGAAGAATTTTGCCCCGCTTGATATTGCCCTGGCCATCCTCCAGGAGGTAGATATAAACACCGGACGCTACCTGTTCACGCGCCTGATTGTCGCCGAACCAGCCACTGTTGGCATCCAGTCTCCTTACAAGTTCGCCGGCGGGGGTAAAGATTCGAACCATCCCCGGACGACCAAAGTTGAAGGCCAGACTATCGAGCGGTGAGTTGATAACAAACGGATTGGGAAATGCCACCACCTGCTCCAGGTCGAACTCGATTCGTTCCACCGGTGATGTCAGCAGCGAGATACCGTTGTTCGTAGCGATGTACAAGTCTCCGGTAGCCTGATCGAGGGTAAGGGCGTTGATTTGGTTGGCGACCAGCCCGCTGTTGGCGGCGGTGTACACTTCGAACTGTCCGGTAGTGGCGTCGAGACGGGCCAAGCCGTCGCGCGTCCCGACCCAGAGATTGCCGCGTCCATCGAACTCGAGATCGGTGATATCCCGGTCGACGCCGGCCGGAAGATCGACATCAACGAACCTCTCAATGCCGGGATCGTAACGCGACAATCCCACATTTGTCCCTACCCAAAGAATTCCGTCGGGAGCAAAGCGAACAACGCGGATGTCATCCGAGCGAAGAAACGAGTTATCCTCGGTGTAGTGCGTGCAGGAATTCTCAGGGCGGTCAAAGGGATTGTCACCCACATTGCAGACATACACGCCATTAAACTCGTTGCCAACGGCCACAAAGCCGCTCATGTAATCAAGCGAAACCACAAACGTATGGTCGATACCGTCGGCGGAGCCAAGCGCATCCCAACCGTTGACGGGGTCATCAATGTTGTTCAGGTCGGTGAAGGCGACCGGGTAACCGTTGGCGGCTCGGTAGCAGGCGGCAAATAGATACCGCCCGTCGGTGGCCAGGCCGTTTATGACGATCCACCTCAGTCCGTGGGGAGGGTCATCGGTGTTACCGATAAGGGTGGAGTTTTCTTCATCGTAATTGGTGGCTGAATCCTCCCCCAGGAGCCACAGACCGTTGCCCCTGGTGCCGAGCCAGGGGACACCGTTGGAATCCGAGATCAGTAGGGTCGTGCGTTCGCCTACATAAAAATCATAAGACTCCCAGAGATCGTCGATGAGGGTAGCCGCTGGTCGGGATGTGAAGGCCGCCGTGATGAGGCCGTTGCGATTGACCGTCAGATCGCTGACCTGGTTGTTTGGAAGTCCGGTGCGGCGGAACTCAACAAAGATCCCATTACTGTCATAGTAGATACCTTCCTGTGAAACCGCCAGCCAGCGTCGCCCCCCAAAACTGAGACCGGTGTTTGGCGCCGCAGGCAGACCGGGAGTGGGAATGAGTGTCGACGCGCCGTCGACGATCGCCCCCATGCCGCCTTCGTAATAAAAGAACAACGAGTCATTCTCAAGGTGCAAGTCGGTGAAACGCTCACCGGTCCCTACGTCGAAAAGTGTGATGTTGGTATCACCATTCAGAATCGTAAGCCTCCACAGACCGGTCGATGCCGCCAGGTACAGATCCGACTGGTAAATAACCACCCGTTCCAGGCTGCCGCCGGCAAACCGTTCGGCGCCCCAGGTTGCCCACCTTGAACTCTGCCCCAGTATCCTTGGATCGGTGATGCGGGCTACGGCCAATCCGGCCGACGTCGCCAGGTAGATTGAATCGCCGGAGATGAGCACATCCCTTACTTCGGGATCATCGGTCAGGCCGCCAAACCGGGTGTACCAAAACGGAAACTCTCCATCATTGCTGGTCTTTGAGAATAGCTCCAGGCGAATCGATGTGCCGATCCAGAGGTTGTCACCGTTATCAACAATTCGGTACAGGGCGTACGGGTCACCATCATCATCATTCTCCAGATACTGCCGGGACTCTGTTTCGCCGAAACGGACCAGCCGTCCCATACCGGCCACCCACTTCTGTTCGTTGTCATCCATGACGATATCGAAAATATCTGTCGTCCCCAGACCATCGACGTTGGTGTACTCAGTTACGGGTTCGGTCCCATCGTGAATAGCCAGCAGCCCGCCTGACGTGGCTGCCCAGAGAGTGTCATTGATAACAGTGAGGCGACGGACGTCTTTGAACGAGGTCAAGGTGGACCACTCGATCGCGGACGCTGTCTGGCCGAGGCCGATAACGAGAGTCCAAAGCGCTACGCACCAGAACCGGAGCGCCGGGACATGATCTTTCCAGCAAACCATAGTGCCAGCAATATACCTATGATAGAAACGGTAAACAAGAACGAGAACCGCCCGACGACGTCTCCATGTCGGGTGTAAAAGGAGAACTCATCCAACAAATCGACCTCGCCCAGCAAGACGTCCACCGTGTAGGGTTCAAGCTCTGAACGCACCTGTCCATAGCCGTCGACTATAAAAGTCAGACCGCTGTTAGCGGCGCGTGCGAACCAGCAGCGGTTTTCAACGGCTCGGGTGATGAAGATTCGGGCGTGCATATGAATCCCGACCGAGCGTCCAAACCAGGTGTCGTTGGTGATCCCGACCACGAAATGAGCGCCGTCGCGAATGGTGCGGCGTACAAACTCAGGAAAGGCCGTCTCAAAGCAGATCAGCACTGAGTAGGCGGCGTCGGGCAGTCGGAAAATCACCGCCGAATCGCCCGGTTGGAAATCCGACCACCACTGCACACCGTATTGATCGATAAACGTCAGGTACTTCCTCAGGAAGTCCTTACGCATGAACGGGACTTGATCCTGGTAAGGTACCTGTTCGGAAAATGGCACCAGCTTTACTTTGTCATATGATTGCTCGATCCAACCGGTCGGGTTGAACTGAAAGCAGGAGTTATGATACCGCTGCTCCTGTTGATGATAGCTGGCGGCCAGCGAGCCGACCAGGTGGTAGGCAGCCGACTGGCGTGCCACCTCGGCGACCCGTTGGCGGCAGGCCCGGTCGTGCGAGAGATAGCAGGGTGCGGCCGTCTCCGGCCACACGTACAACTGAACGGTGCTGTCCTCAACGGTCTGAGTCAGCGAGTCGTACACATCGATACTGTGATATTGATTGCCGTCACTCCATTTTTCTTCCAGAGGAACCGAGCCTTGAAGCAGAGCCAGGCGATAGGTCCCAGCCTCGGGAAATCGAGGCGTCTCGATCCAGCCATAGGCAACCAGCGCAACAACAATCGCAGCCGACACGAACAGAGCAGTAACGCGACGTTCGGGCGACACGGTTTTGCGGAAAACCTGCCAGAGCAAAACATTCACCGTTACGATCAGAAACGAAAGGCCATGAACGGATATCACGGATACGATCTGCAGAATGTAGAGATAGTAAGCCTGCGTGTAGCCGAGGTCAGACCAGGGAAACGCGAATTGCGAGAGCGTACGAAAGTACTCCATGCCGACCCAGAGAAAGGGCATTGAGACAATTCCGAAGATGGGCCGGAGGCGATAGAGCTTCCAGAAGACCATCAGGATGATTGCGTAATAGAAGGCGACGATCACCACGGCGGCTACCATGCCGGGTGGGGTGACCATCGCTATCCAGTAGATCGAGAACAGGTTGAAAAAGAAACTGAAGAAGTAGGCGGCGTTGAAGGCGGCCCGGCGCTGAAGCGAACTGATTATCCATAGCGGACGGACTAAGGCAAACCAGGCGATGAAACCACAGGACTCAGGGTAAAACGCGAAGGACAGCAGGAACGCCCAGACCAGCAGTTCCAGTCGGCGCTTGCGCAGAGCAACATCTTCAGGGAGGATTATGCGACCGATTCTTTTGAACAGCCCGGTCAAGCGATCACCCTCGTACTATAAGTGACTTGCCGGTCATCTCGGCCGGGATTTCTAGATCCATCAGGTCCAGGATGGTCGGCGCGATATCGGCCAGGATGCCACCATCACGCAAGGTGACGCGCTCTCGGCAACCGACTTTTTCCGAAGGATCGTACAAGATGCACGGCACCAGATTGGTCGTGTGGGCCGTAAAGGGACCGCCGGAATCGGGATCCAGCATCTGTTCAGCGTTCCCATGATCAGCTGTGATGATGGCCACACCGTTACGCTTTTTGACGGCATCGAGGAGCCGTCCCAGGCCGGTGTCGACCGCTTCGACCGCTCTCTTTGCTGCCTCAAAAACGCCGGTGTGGCCAACCATATCGCAGTTGGCGTAGTTCAGGACTACCAGGTCGTACTTCCCGGATTCGATTTTTCTCACGGCGTTGTCCGTGACCTCAACCGACGACATTTCCGGCTGAAGATCGTAGGTGGCCACCTTGGGCGACGCAATCAGGTCACGATCCTCCCCCTCAACGGGTTTCTCGACACCGCCGTTAAAGAAAAAGGTAACGTGAGCATACTTCTCCGTCTCCGCCGTTCGAAGTTGTTTGCGTCCGGTCCCTGCGAGCACGTCGGCCAGGATGTTGTTCAGCCTGTTCGGCTGGAATGCCGGTTTGGCCTCGGTCATCTTGACGTCGTAGTTGGTCATGGTCACCAGTTCGACGTTAGGGTTGTTGGGGTGATCGTAGCCGTCGTTGGGATAGCCGAGAAACATTTGAGAAATCTCTCGGACGCGGTCGGAGCGGAAGTTGAAGATGATCGCCAAGTCACCCTCCGACAACTGTCCAGTGTGCGGTGAGTCGCAGTCTATGACCACAGGCACAATGAACTCATCGGTGACGCCGGTGGCGTAGGATGCCTTGATCGCCTCGACCGGATCGGCAAATTTCTGACCCTCGCCGTGAACTATCGCCTGGTAGGCCTGCTCAACCCGCTCCCAGCGTTTGTCACGATCCATAGCATAGTACCGGCCGGAAATCGTGGCTACTTTTCCCAACCCAATCTCGGCCAGCTTGGCAACCACCTGTGCCATGTAGTGCTGACCTGAATCAGGCGGCGTGTCGCGACCGTCCATAAAGGCGTGGAGGTAAACCTCCCGCACTTTTCTATCCTTAGCCATTTTCACCAACGCGTAGAGATGCTCCAGCGACGAGTGCACGCAGCCGTCGGATACCAGTCCGAAAAGATGCATGGCCTTGTTTTCACCTGCGGTGCGATCCATGGCCGAGCCAAGCACCGGATGGTTGGACAATTCGCCGTCTGAGATAGCCTTGTCGATACGCGTGATATCCTGATAGACAATCCGGCCCGAACCGAGATTGAGATGCCCCACTTCGCTGTTGCCCATTTGACCATCGGGTAACCCCACCGCTCCGCCGGAGCCGTCGATCGCAGTGTGCGAACATTCGGCCATGAGACGGTCATAGTTGGGCGTGTGGGCGGCGGCGATGGCATTGTCCGGCACCGGCTCGCGAAGACCAAAACCATCCATTATACAAAGAAGGATCATCATATTTGCTCACAAGGTGTTGACGGTTCAGCCTTCCGTCAGAAGAACCGGTTGACTCCCTTTAACAATCCGACCGATTCGATAGACCTTCTCACCCATTTCGCCGATGTATGATACTATCTTGTCGGCCTCGGTTGCATCGACCACGAGTATATAACCGATCCCCATATTGAAGGTTCGATAAATGTCGACCGGATCGATATCCCCTTTTTCTCTCAGGAAATCGAACACGGGCGGCACCGGCCAGGCAGTCTTGTCGATCTCGGCGCACAAGCCGTCGGGGATGATGCGATTGAGATTCCCGGGAATACCGCCGCCGGTGACATGCGCCATGCCGTGGATGTCGAATTCAGACAATAGTGGATTCACGATCGGCGCATAACATCGATGCACCACCATCAGGGCATCGACCACCGTGCCGTTAAGCTCGGGGAAGAAATCCTCCGGTCGCAAATGGGCGATCTCGAAAACCACCTTTCGCGCCAGTGTGTAACCATTGGTGTGCAGACCGTTCGACGGCAACCCGAGACAGACGTCACCAGACTTGATCGTCGAACCATCCACGATTTTCGAGCGGTCCGTCATCCCGACAATGAACCCGGCCAGGTCGTACTCACCCGGTTGGTAGAGATCGGTCAGTTCCGCGGTCTCGCCGCCCAAAAGCGCCATCCCGACCTTCTGACAGCCACGACTCAGGCCCTCTACCAATTCGGCTACGATCCCCGGATCGAGTTTCCCGATGCCGATGTAGTCGAGAAAAAACAGCGGCTTGGCGCCGTGTACTAGAATGTCATCAACGCAATGGTTAACGAGATCCTCACCGACGGTGTTATGCTGCCCGGTTATGAAGGCCAGCTTCAGTTTGGTGCCGACGCTGTCGGTGGACGAGATGAACACCGGTTCAGTGATGCCGTCGAGGTCCGGCTTGAAAAAACCACCGAACGATCCGATATCACTCAGCACCTGGTGGTCAAAGGTTGCGGCGGCCAGCTTCTTGATTCGCTCAACAGCCGCATCACCGGCATCTATGTCTACGCCGCTGTCAGCATAAGTGAGTTTGCTTTTCTTGCGTGAGTCGTTCATTGGCGTTATATATGGGGCGTCCGTGGAAATGTCAACCAGTATACCGATGGCGAACAGACAGGAGCAGGTGTGACCAACTCTCCCTACGAACATCCCGAACTATACGAGCTGGCCTTCAGTTGGCGCGATTATTCCAAGGCGGTGGATTTCATCACCGAAGCGGCGGCATTGGCCGGACTTACTGAGATCAGGTCGATGGTTGAGCTTGGATGTGGACCGGGACAGTACTGCCGTGAGTTTGCCCGGCGCGGGGTGACGGCGTACGGTGTCGATCTGTCGCCGGAGATGGCACTGTATGCCCAGCGATACTACGATGATGAGAAACTGCCCGGACATATCCTCGAAGCCGACATGCGCAGTTTTCGTCTCCAACAGAAGGTGGACTTGGCGGCATGCATGATGGCGACCTTCAGTCATCTTCTGACCAACCGCGATATCGTCGACCACTTCGCAGCGGTGGCCGACAACCTGAAGGACGACGGCCTCTATCTGCTGGAGTTGCCGCACCCTCGCGACGCCTTCGACACCGATAAGAGCACACGGGACGTTTGGGAGATCGAAAAGGATGGTGCAAAGCTATCTATCGACTGGTGTTCGGATGCCACTTTTGATCCGGTCACCGAGATCGACAATGGGACCGTGCGTTTCAAACTTGAGAAGGACGGAGCCGTCAAAAGTTACGAAAGTCCCAGCGATGCGCGGCGGATGGGGTTTGGAAACCTACGGGCGCTGATCGATTTGTCGGGGCGGTTTCATATTGCGGCCATGTATGGTGATTTGGATGTGAACATCCCGTTCGACAACGCCAAGAAAGCCTGGCGGCTGGTGTTGGTGTTGCGGAAGAGTCCGTAACGATTGTCAATTGCGAGCCACGCGCGGCGCGTGGTGTGGCAATCTGGTTTACGTGTGCCTGCAGAGTCTTCAGACTCTGCGGGTTCCCGTGGCTGAGTCTGAAGCGGCGGCAGGATCACAGGGATCCTGCCCTACGAATGTTCTATACTGGGGTGTCGAAACCACAGGGGTGTCGACCTACAAAACTCCACAGACGTCAGGTTCGCAAGGAACCTGACCTACGAATTCAAGAAGGGACTTTCACCTGCCCCTACTGCCCTTCTTCATTCAGCACATTCAGCAACGCCTGAAAATCCGCCGGCGGGTCGCGGTGGAGAGAGAGTTTTTCTCCGGTAACAGGGTGCGTGAACTCAAGGCGAGTCGCGTGCAGCGCCTGCCGCGGCATGATTTCAAGCAACCGTTTGGCCAGCAGACGTTCCGGCGCGAAAATGCCACGATGCCATTTTTGACGGCCGCCATAGCCTAGATCTCCGAACACCGGATGACCGAGGTGCGAAAGGTGCACTCTTATCTGATGGGTCCGCCCGGTGTGGAGGTTCACCTCCAGCAGATCATAGGAGCGATAGCGATCCAGCAGCTTGTAGCTGGTCACGGCCTCGCGGCTGCGGTGATGGGTCACGATCATCTTCTTGCGATCTTTCAGCGACCGGCCAATCGGCAAATCAATCGTCCCGGCATCTTCTTTCATGTGGCCGCACACCAACGCGAGATAGCTACGCGCCACCTCACGCCCTTGCACTGCTTTTTGCAGCGCCAGGAAGGCGGTATCATTTCGAGCCACGATCAACAATCCCGATGTGTCCTTGTCCAGGCGGTGTACGATACCCGGTCGGTCGGCCCCTCCCAAGTCTGACATTTTGCCGAAGTAATGGATCATGGCGTTCACCAGAGTTCCGCCGTAGTTCCCCGTCGCCGGATGAGTGACCATGCCGGGCGGTTTGTTGACCACGACCAGATGCTCATCCTCGTAAACGATGTCGACGGGGATATCTTCACCTTCGAGGTGCATTAGTGGTGTGGTCGGGATGGTCAGGATAATGGTCTCCCCCCCCTTGATTCGCTGCTTCTTGATGGCAGCTCGTCCATCGATGGTGACCAAACCGTCTTCGAACAGTTTCTGAATACGACTGCGCGAGAGATCCAGGTCCTGACATGACGCTAAGTAGCGGTCCAGTCGCTGCGGGGATACTTCCGCCGGTACATTGACCTCGACTACCGACGCGTTCTGATCACTGGCTTGGTTCACGATGCAGTTTACTGTGACGGTGGTTCTTTGCGCACCAGACGCAGCATCTCGGTTACGGCTCGCTCGTATCCGACCAATAGAGCACGGGCGCTGATGGCGTACCCGATCACGAATTCATCAACCAGTCCCAACTCAGCAACCGGCGTCAGATTGCGATAGGTCAGCCCCCGTCCGCAGTTTACAGCCAGACCTGCCTTGGCTGCCACCGCGCCGGCGGCGTCGATGCGGTCGAGCTCTTGTTGGGCCTCGTCGATGGTGCGGGCGTTAGTGTAACCGGAGCAGTTGATCAGAATAGAACTGCCGCCATGTTTGGCCGCCTGTTTGACTTGGTCGACTTCCGGCTCGATGAAGTAACCGACAAGAACACCGACCGCGGTGAGTCGATCGGCAATGTCGCCGAAGTCGATCTCATCCGAGGCGAGATCGATGGGCAGCACAGCCTTGTCGCCGCCAAGCTGGTCGGAGGCAAAGGTCACCATCCACGGTTTCACCTCGAGTGCTTTGTTGATGAAATCATCATGGGGCGGCATCTCAAAAGTCAATCTCGTCTTGACCACACCTTTCAACAGGTACAGATCGCGATCACGAACAACCTGATGTTTGTGAAGCAGTTGGACGGCGACCCCGTCAGCACCGGCTAGCTCGGCCAGCACCGCCGCCTGCACCGGGTCCGGCTCGGCATAACCACGCAGGCCGCGCAACGCCGCCACGGTGTCGACATTTACTGTGAGCGATGACACGGAAACACTCCTTGTTTCAGTTTTCCCAATGAGCTGTCTGTGCGCCCGGACACTTAGTGGAGAACCTATTCTGCTCAAGGCTTGAAGTCAATTCAAAAAGCAACAAGCGGCTTATATCAGATCGAGCGCCACCAGCCGGTTGGTAAGATTGATGAACTGCTCCGTGGCAACCTGCTCTGCCCTGATGTTGATCGGCAGCTTAAGCTCAGTAAGGATCGATCGCAGTCGGTTGGGGTCCGTGACCAGAGTCGGCGATAGATTGTTAACCAGAAGTTTGCGCCGTTGGTGAAAAGCGGTGCGGACAAGGCGTTCGAATTCCGTCGCATACTTGGCCTCCGCTGTGAGTTTGGGTGTCATCCGAATCACCGCCGAGGTTACTTTGGGCGGCGGTCGGAAACAGTCGGGTCCAAGTGTGAAGCAGCGCTCGATTTCGAAATACAACTGTGTGAAGATCGCAAGCGGCGACCAGTCTTTACAGCCCGGCGACGAAGCGAGACGATCCGCCACCTCTTTCTGCATCATGAGGCAGGCCGATTGGATATGCATCCGGTGTCGCACGACCCATTCGATCACAGGCGAGGTGATTTGATAAGGCAGGTTGCCGACCAGCACGAAGGGCCGTGTCGGGATGGACAGCGGATCGATATTCAGAAAATCCTCAGCCACGACTTTGGTGTTGGGATAGGTCTTGAGCAGGTTCTCCAAATAGCCGATCAGATCGCGATCGATCTCGACGGCTGTGATGTCGGCGCCGGAACGCGCCAGAGGGAGGGTCAAGGCTCCCCGTCCGGCACCGATCTCGACGATATGCGTTCCGGACTGAGGTCTGATCAAATCGATTATGCGTTGGATAGCGCTCTCAGATATCAAAAAGTTCTGCCCCAGACGTTTCTTCGGACGATAGCCGCTCACTGGTCAGTCCCCGAAGGTCTCCACCAGACGGTAGAGTTTCTGGCAGGTGCGGTCGGTGACTCTTTCTATCTCAGCGATGCTGACGGAGCGAAGTTCGGCCAGTTTGTCACAAACATACTTCACATACGCCGGCTCGTTGGTCTCGCCCCGATGCGGCGCCGGGGTCAGATAGGGAGCGTCGGTTTCCAAAATTATCTTGTCCAAGGGCAACTCAGCCGCAACTTTGGCCATGCGAGAACCTTTGTAAGTTATGACACCTCCCACCGCGACGATAAAGCCGAGATCGAAAACTTCGTGGGCATCCTCGACACTGCCGGGGAAACAGTGGAAGACGCCGCCCGGCAGATCGGCGGCATAATCGCGCACGATTTCAACGGTATCGGGAAAAGCCTCCCGCGTGTGAATCACCACCGGCACGTTCAGCGTCACCGCCAACTCAAGTTGGCGTCGAAACGCTTTCTTCTGAACCGGTCGGGGCGAAAGATCGCGATAGAAGTCCAGTCCGATCTCTCCAATGGCCACGACCTTGTCGTGACCGGCGAGGTCTTTCAGTTCCGCCAACACATTGTCGTCGAGAGTGCGGGCATCGTGGGGATGGACACCGACGGCAGCATAGATCATCTCATGCGTTGCAGCCAGTTCCACTGAACGTCGCGATGAATTCAGATCGGCGCCGATGTTTACAATCGTGTGAACTCCGGCATCCCGTGCGGCAGAGAGGACATCATCGAGACGATCGTGAAACGGCTCGAGATCCAGATGGCAGTGCGAATCGATCATCAACTAATAGTAGCGCCCGGCGGGAGGTCCCCGTCCGGAATCACCAGAGCCAGCTTCTTGCCCTTACTGGCCGCCAACAACATGCCTTGAGAATCAACGCCGCGAATGGTAGCCGGTTTGAGATTGGTCACAACGATGATGCTCATACCGGTGATTTTTTCCGGCGTGTAGTGTTTGGCAATCCCCGCCACAATCTGGCGCTTCTCCTTGCCCAGATCAATCTGGAGTTTCAGTAGCTTGTCGGCGCCTTCGACCGCCTCAGCCTCCAGCACTTTGGCCACGCGCATGTCTGCCCGCGCAAACTCGGAGATGTCCAGGAGGCCCTCGTCTTCCATTTCGACCGGCGACTCTTTCCTGGGCGAGGTCTTGAGACGCGGGAAGACCGGCTCGTCGACGCGAATCTCTGTACCCGGTTCAAGATTGAAGAACTCACGCGCGTTGTCCAGCGTGAGAGTATCGTCGCCAAGCGACAGCACGGATCGTAACTGACGCATCTTGCTCGGCATCACCGGGAATAAGACCACCGACACGATACGCAGGATTTCGCAACAAGTGTAGAGGACGCCGCCGAGTTCATCGGTGCGGCCTTCTTTGGCCAGCTTCCAGGGCGCCAGGTCATTAAAGAATTTGTTGGCCGCACGCACCATGGTCATGGCCTCGCCGATGGCTTTCCCGATGCGAAAGTGGTTGATGTGTTCATGCACCGCGTTGGGCAACCGTTCGGCCTTTTCAAACAGTTCCTGGAACCCGGCCAAACCGTCGTGTGGTTTGGGCAGGCGTCCGTCGAAATTGACCATGACCATCTTGGCCACGCGCGAGACCAGATTGCCCAGATCATTGGCCAAATCGGAATTGTACTGTGTGACAAAGCGGCTGGCCTGAATATCGCCATCGATACCGAACGGGTACTGGGTCAGCAGCAGATAACGGGTGCCGTCGGCGCCGAATTCGGTCACCATGTCGTTGGGATCGATCTTGGCTCCAAGCGACTTCGACATTTTCTGACCGTCGACAGTGAAAAAACCGTGCAGGAAGATCGTGTCCGGCGTCTTCACACCGGCCGCCATCAGCATAGCCGGCCAATAGAGACAGTGAAACTTGAGGATGTCCTTAGCCATCAGATGGACCACCTCACCACCCTGCCACCACTTGTCGAACTTGTCCGGATCATCGGCATAGCCGATGGCCGAGATGTAGTTGGATAATGCGTCGACCCAGACGTAAGCCACCTGAGACTCATCGAACGACAGCGGGATCCCCCATTTCACTCTTTCGCGCGAGAGCGAGAAGTCGGGGAGGTCCTGATTGATCAGACCGAGCACTTCGCGTCGACGCTCCTTTGGCAGGATCAGCATTTCTTCGGATTCGATCTTCTCTTTCAAGAGCGGCAGGAAAGCACTTAGGCGGAAGAAGTAGTTCTTCTCTTTGACCTTCTCGGGCGCTTTGAGATGATCGGGGCAAAGACCGTCGACCAGTTCCTTCTCGGTGAGAAACTTCTCGCAGCCGGTGCAATAGAGACCCTCATAATAATCGGAGTACACCACATCGCGTCCATCAGCAGTCCTGGCCGCACGCATAGCATCCAGAATCTTCCAAACCGCCTTTTCGTGTCGCTCGGACGTTGTCCGGATAAAATCATCGTTGGCGATGTCAAGATTCTTCCAGGCCTGCTGGAAAGTCTGAACGGTCCGATCACAGAACTCAATCTCCGACACACCGGCCTCCGCGGCCGCTTCGGCCACCTTGGAACCATGCTCGTCGGTGCCGGTCAGGAAGAAGGAATCACGACCGGCCAGTCGATGAAACCGGGCCAGGAGATCGGCCGCAATAGTGGTGTAGGCGTGGCCGATATGCGGTTTGTCATTCACATAGTAGATCGGTGTGGTGACATAGAAGGGTCGCGGCAAATGTTAGCTCCTCTCTGAGTCGGAATGGGACGAAGCTGCATCGTCCTTGTCCAGTGCTTCTTCTTTCGGCCGGTCGGTTAAAGGCCTTAGCCTTGAGGCAAAGTTGTTACGTCCCCCACCGCCTGCTTTAGGGGGCGGCGCTGCATCAGGACTGACGAGGCCATCGGCGGGACAGTTGAAGCGTCGATTTTCTTCACCCCGGATGATTGCTTCCTGGCGAAAGACATCAATCCTCTCGATAGTTCCTTCATCGCCGCTCTTTGTTTTGACGCAAGTACCAACCGCCGGGAATTTGCGCTTGCACTCGGAATAGAAGTCGGCCTCATAGCGCAGACAGCACAGCAACCGGCCACAGTTGCCGGATATTTTGGCTGGATTGAGCGGAAGATCCTGCTCGCGCGCGTGCTGAGTGGAAACCGGGGCGAAATCCCGGATGAAGGTGTTGCAGCATTGTCGCAATCCACAGATACCGAAGCCTCCGATGCGACGTGCCTCGTCCCGGACGCCGATCTGACGCAGCTCGATGCGAGTCCGGTAGCACCCCGCCAATTCCTTCACCAGGTCCCGAAAATCAACCCGGTGATCGGCCGTGAAGAATATGGTCATCTTGTTGCCGTCGAATTGACACTCAACATCGATAATCTTCATCGACAAACCGTGTTTGGAGACTAACTCCGCAATCTCCGATTTGAAGCCGGTCTCTTTTTGGCGAAGTTCGTCCATGGCCTTGACATCGTCTTCGGATGCCCGGCGCAGGATTGAGCGTGGCCGGCCCTGGTCGGCAAAATCGACCTCCGTCCCTACTTTATTGTGCAGGACACCTGCGTCCTCCCCTCGTTCCGCCTGCACGATGACCAGGTCATTAGCCTTGAGGGAGTGATAGTAACTATTGAAAAAAAACTCTCTGCGCGAACCTTTGAATTCCACCAGATACAGTTCAGCCATGAGCCTGCTCCATTTTCTGTCGGCTCTCAGGCGGCGCTGTTATCGAGCAGCTTCAACAGATGCCTTCAACTTGAGCGCCAGAGCCGTCAGTGAGCCAAGAATATGCACATTCAGGCCCAGATCGGCAAGGCTAATCTTGATTTGCGCCGCCATAGCGGCGGCCACCCGAGAATCGACAAAATAGGTCGACAAACGCTTCAGGTCGGCGGCCAAGTCGATATTGGTCAACTCCTGCTCCTCACCGACCTGGGCATAGCGAGAACAGTCGCGTATCAGCGATTGCCAAAGCCGCAGGAGATCCTCGGCCTCACCCCGATCGCGTGGATTTACCAGTTCGGCCAGGTGCGCCACTACCGATGGTGCGTCCTCGGCAAGAAGCGCCTTGAAGAGCATAAATCCAACGGCCCGCCGTGATGTGTCGGATTCTTCGCCGCTGTCGATTAGTTCGATGGCCTGCCCCAGGGAGCCGTCGGAAATGCGGGCGAGCAGCCGGGCGCGTTTCTCGCTGAGGTCGTAGTTTTGAATAAGGTACTGTTCAATCGCGTCAGGGCGAATTCGCTCCAGCCTGATTCTCTGAGCCCGTGACTGAATGGTCGGCAGCAGCGACTCCGGACGTTCGGCGGTGAGCACTATGACGGTGTCGGAGGGTGGTTCCTCGATCATTTTCAGAAGCGCGTCGGCGGAATCAGCTCTCATCTTTTCCATACGATCGAACAGCGCCAAACGGGTGATGCCATCGGGCGCTTTGTGGCTGAGACTTCTCTTTATCTCGCGGGCGGTGGCAATCGGAATGTTGGTGGTGGCCGTGGCCGATAACCGGCAGAATGGCTCCCGGCGCCTGCTGGCCAGGATCTCGTTGGTCAACTCAATAGTATCATCCGAGGTTTTGGCCGGCGGCAGCGGCAGGGCCACCAGGAGCCCCTGGAAATTAAGATTGTAGATGGCGCGGCAATGACGGCAGGTTCCGCATGGTCGGAGTTCTCCGTCAGGCAAATCCGATTGGACCGGCTTGTCACAGTTGAGCAATGCCGCCAGGGCAACAGCCAGGGGCCAGTGCCCAAAGCCGTCACGACCATGGAACAGATAGGTCCCGGCTACCCGATCCGCGGCATACGCCCGCGACAATATCGTCCAGGCTTTGGGCTGAAACTGTGTGATGTCAAAAAGAGTCAAATCTGATCCATTTCACGGGATCCAGCGGTTCTCGACCGTGCCTCAATTCGAATTTCAGCCGACCCTCATCAGCCAGTATCGCCAGTTCGCCGCCGCCGTGGAGATACCGGCCGACCGCGACGGTGACGTTGGCCAGACCGGCGTAGGTGCTGTAGTACTGGTCGCCATGGTCCAGGATAATGAATTTTCCGTAGCCGCGCAAATCCCCGATGTAGGCCACCGTGCCCGATGCTACAGCGCTGACTGCGCGGCCGGGAGCAGCTTTGACGGTAATCCCCGGAGAGAACGATTTGAGCCTGGTCACCGGGTGGACCTTGGAACCAAAAGTCTCGACAATCTTCCCCCTGACCGGCGGCGGCAGTTGACCTTTCAGAGTTGCGAACAGCGACGGTGACGCCGGTTGGTCACCGGGTCGGGGACGATGTTCTGTTTCCAGCCGGGCAATGATCGCCTCCATCTCCTCAGCGGCCTGCTGCAACATTATCAGGTAGTCAGCCTCCTCGGTCTTGCGGCGGCGCAGAGCCTGCAATCTTTTCTGTTCGCGTTCTTTTCGGCTCTTATCGAGAGCGGTGGTTGTTTCCTTCTTTTTCTTGAGACCGGCGACGCGGTCCTTCTCCCCGCTGTATCCCTCCAAAAGAGCGACCGATTCGTCAAGAAAATCCGAGGCCGCAGCTACGTTGCCGGCCTCGAATCCGGCCACAGCGGTCAGGTACTTCAGGCGACGGTTCAACTCCAACTCCCGATTGGGGTGGTCTGAGGTCGTCTCGGTGGGGCTGCGGGTTGCGAGATAGAAGCGGCGGATACTCTTGAGGAAACGTTGGCGCGTTTGCTCATGGTTGAAGCGACTCAGGTCCAACTGTTGTTCGGCGGAAACGATATCACCTTTGACTTTCTTCAGTTTGTGGCTGAGGCGATCGATCACCTTTCGGTTTGAAGCGATTTTCTGATCATATTCAGAAATACTCCCCTGGACTCCCAACTCCTCGACCTTGAGAGAGTCAAGTCGGTTTTGTCCCTGCTCGACTTCGCGTTGGATCTGTTCGAGTTCCTTTTTCTGGTTGAGGATCTTCTCCTTCTGCCCCTGCGCCTGCGTTATCGTAAACAAGATCAGGGCAAGAGTAACTATCAGAGTTGTTAGACTTCGTTGGATCATGCGTCTACCTAAGCATCCTCCTGATACCGAGATACCCGCTGATAAGTCCGATAGCGGCAACGGCCGCAATAAACAGGGCTATCTCATTGAGTTCCGGCAACACCGGCTCGAACCTGGTGAATGAGATGCGTGATCGCACATAGAGGATAGCAGCCCAGCCGACGGCGCCGGAAAGTCCGCTAATAAGCAAACCCTCCATTAGAAAGGGGGCGGCCAAAAACAGCTTGCCGGCGCCGAGGATCTGCATCTGATAGAATCCGACAGCGCGGGTTTGGGTCATCAGGCGGATATTATTGGCGGAACCGATCAGAGCCGCCAGCAGAATGAGACCGCCGAGGATCATGCCCAGACTCAGGATGATAGCTCGGGTCTCTTCTGCTTTGGAAAGCCACCTTCGACCGTAGAGGACTTGGTCGATATTCTCGAATTGAGATACTCTGGCCTCGATGGTGGTCACCGCCGCCGTAGTCAGACTGTGCTCCTCGAAAGTTAGAAGGTACGAAGCCGGCAGCGGGTTGGCGCTGTCATATCCGGCCAGAAGATCGGTGCCGACCAGTTCGGCAAGCCGTTCGCGGGCCTGGGCGGCGGAAACAAATTCGACAGTGCGGACGCCCTCGATGACCTTCAGGGAGTCATGCAAAGCCAGTGCCGCCGATTCCGCGGTGGCAGGCTTTAGGAATAACTCCATCTCCAGATCGGACAAAAGGCGCGAATAGAATCTCTCGGACGTCCCGGCCGCGATCCAGAATAGATCGAAGAGCAGAAACAGCAGAGTTAGCGACATCAGTGAACTAATCGTCGTACCGGAATGACCGACCAGGTTGCGAAAAAGTTCCTTGAGTGTGTGCCAAAGCAATCTCACGACAGACACCCGTTTTCGATCTTCAGGTAATCGCTTTGAGGCAACTGCCTGGTTTCGGCCTGCGAGGTGAGGATTATCATTGATCGGCCCGACAGCGACACCCGCACCAGGTACTCGAACACGCGCTCATAAGTATCCGGGTCCAGACCGGCCGACGGCTCATCGATTATCATAAGCGGTTGGTTGGCGATGGATGCGCGGGCGAACTGAGCCAGGGTATACTCGACCCGGGTCAGGTGGCGCGGGTACAACGAGGCCTGCTTCAGCAGCTTGAACTCAGCGAGCATTTTCATCAGCCGTTCGCGACGCACCCGACGACGCTCAGAAGCCAGCACCAGGGGAAAGGTCACGTTTTCCGCAACTGTCAGCGTTGGGACGAGGTCAAAAACACCTCCGACACCGCCGATGCGGCGCCGAATCCGCTTCAGCAGCCGCCGTGGCCTCGGCCTCAAACAGTGGCCGAACAACTCCACCGAACCGCTGTCGGGAAACCGAAGTCCCAGGATCATCTCAACCAGAGTCGTCTTGCCGGAGCCGGCCGCTCCTGATATAACTACCGACCGCCCCGCCGTCAGCTTCAGATTAACATCCTCAAAGATCGGCTCTCCGCGATCGGAAGTCATATAGACATTGTTGCACTCAACGATTGAATCAGTAGACATAACGGTTGACCACGGAGGTACCTCAACTTGGTTTGACATTGCCGGCCGGCCGCACTACCTTCACGGGCAATTAACATTCGGCAATCTATACCGAAATAAAATTGTAAAAAGGCAATGGACCAAATGACAACTAAAAACCTCATAATCAGAACTCTCATAATAGCGCTGGCCATCAGCAGCCAGGCTTGGGGCCAGGAGTGGCAGACTCTGAGCTTTCCCGATCGGGCAGACATCACCGGAATTTGTTTCGTACATCCCGATACCGGTTTTGTTGTTACGAATGTCGGTGGGATGGGGCGCACGGTCGACGGCGGTCAAACATGGCGTTTGTTTCAGGTAACCAAAGGGGCCGCTCTGGAGGATGTCTCCTTTGTCAGCGGCAACCTTGGTTTCGTCTGTGGTCGTGCCGGATCGCTCTACCGGACAGTCGACGGCGGCCTCAACTGGGACAACAAATCCCTAAAGGACACCATCCCATGGTTGTTCGATGTGGAGATGCTCGATGCCAAGACTATAGTTGTTGCCGGCGCGACGCGGGCGGATGGAAAACCCTTTGAGGGGCTTCTGCTGCGCTCATCCGACGGCGGCAAGAGCTTTACTGAACTGCCGGGAGTCGGGATAGGTTACAAAGAGTTCTTCTTTCGCCGAGGAGGCCCCCTGTATTTGTTAGCCACCGGCACGCTGGCGACATCGGACGACCTCGGGGCAAGCTGGAAACCTAATCTAATAGGGTTACCCAAGCCGGGCAGGGCGCTGTCGCTCTCCGGCAAAACCGGGGTGATCGCCGGGCCCGGAGGCATGATTGCCTTTAGCGCCGATAACGGTCGCACCTGGCGCTCCAACGATCAAGCCGAGGACAAGGTGTTTATCACTGTCGCAATGATAGATAACAACGTCGGATATATCGGCGGTCATCCCGAAGTCCTTCTCAAAACCGAGGATGGCGGGCGCACCTGGACAGACGAGACTCCGGAGACAAAGCTTACGGTGCTCGATTTTTGTTTGATAGCAGATCGACTCTACGCCGTCGGCAGGGGCGGCGGAATCATGGTTAAGAAAGTGCGGTAGATATCATTTTGTGCGTGGTGTACGTCCTCGTGCGCCACGGACAAAGGGGCAGACGAGGAGAGGCTGTCCCAAAAGATTAATTTTGTTGAATTGTGTATTATCGGACGCCATTGTGGGTTTGAGTAAACGGGTAACCGAGGTGATGTTGATATGATACT
>SDBU01000889.1_pt1 | contig 43557 bp, 74 predicted proteins | sample 2277071 | NCBI WGS metagenome assembly SDBU01 (sample SAMN10397929, study PRJNA504765) | marine sediment metagenome | isolation source: marine sediment core GS08_GC12, 126 cmbsf | place: Arctic Ocean: Gakkel Ridge, Loki's castle | collected 2008
GTAGGTAGGAGGGTCTTCCCCCACAGGGTATTCAAGCCTTTCTATCCTGATATAGTCCTCTTCTGGTAGGAGGCTAGATATGTCTAGCCTACGTGGGTCTAGGTCATAAGCTGCGGTATAGTCAGTATCGGGAAGAAGAGCCCCAATCTCAGTGACTACCCCTGTGAGGTAATCAATAGTATAGTCTGTGTCCAAGACTTTACCCGCTATTGTTAGAGAGCCAGGACTAACAGGCTTATTAGCTAGGGTTCCTGCACTACTAGCTATCGTCAGGGTCTCACCAGTAATCGCTATCGTTATCGTAGTCTCTACAACAGTCCTCTTAGGGATAAGCCTAGACAGTAGGGACACAGACTTCTGGACAGCCCTAGTGAGCTCTGCATCTGACCAGAATGTGCCAGTATCAGATAGCTCAAGCCTTAATTCTATAAGCATCTCGGTTAAAGTCAATTTCTTTCCTCCTCGTATGGTTCTATTGAGTCCCAGAATGGTGTAAGCTCCAGCTCGTCAAAGTCTTTCCCACCACACTCAATGCACTGTTCAACATCAAGATGGTTGATTCTTGAACATTCCCTGCAGACTTTGACTCCCATAGTCTTACCTCCATACCAGTATATAAGGATACCTAGCTAATGTCAACCTCACCCTAGCTCCCACTTATATTCTCATACCAATTTAGTCTCACATATATTAGATTATTGCTTGCAGTAAGGTTAGTGATTCTAACCAAGTAAGCGGTGTTCCGTTTCAGTATAAACTCATTTGCCAGTCTATCACTACCCCCTGCCTTCTTACCATCTCCTTGCTGTATGGTTGCTATTAGTGTTCCAACAGCAGTTATAGTAGGAGTATGATATACTTTTGTTGTAGCAATATTCCCTGAGTTACCATTACGATTGAAGGATGGTATTGTTGTTCCTATGTTTGAGTAGGTTGTACCCGTATAAAACTGTATCTTGGTCTCTAGCTCATGTTCTATCTCCCAAACCATGTGAGCCCACTCAAGAGTATCAGGTGATACTACCAATATATCACGCACTGCTGCATTAGTTAAATCGGTTACTTCAGTAACAGTAAAAGTTTTACCCTCATGAATCTGAGTATGTTCATACTCAATCGTTACCAGTTTCCCTGATGTAATATCACTAACCAATAAGACATCTAGGGTTCTTTCATTCCCATCTTTGTCTTCATACTTTATGTTAAGACCCATTATTCCCCCTCTACATCCTGCTCATCTATAGGAGCATCAGACATACTGGCAAGGTGTAGCTTAATCTGCTGAAGCTCAATAAGTGTCTGCTGTGCCTTGGTTATTTGCTCATTCAAGAGCTTGTCCAATAAATCTTTTACTTGCACGTATTCCTCCAATAGGGAAGTAGAGATAGAGTAAAGAGAACCTCTCCTAGTCTCCAAATCCCTTGTCTCTAGGGATGCTGGTCTCCCTTGCTTCTCTGGATATAATTCTACTACTTTCTCGCTCATAAATCAACCTCTACATTCCTGGAGCTGGTGGGATAAATGCTCCTATAGATTTTAACCACTCAATATAGGCTTCTTGGGTAGGGAAGATGTCAGGGAAGATTCTAAGGGGTTCTTCTTCCTTTGGCTCATAGGACTTCTTGACCTCTGTATCTACCTCTGGGACACCAAAGCCAGCAGTTACATCACCAAGACCAAGCTCCATATTGTAGACTCCCCTATCATATCTGTGAGTGATGCTGGTCACTCTGGTGATAAGGTCAGTTGGATAAACAGAAGCTCCTTGGAGAGTTAATAATCTTCCATAACCCCAACCTGCACTATTGTGAGCCTTAGCTCTGAAGTAATAGGTTGCATCTGCTACCAATCCAGTTATACCATGACTAAATGTACCAGCAGCAAAGGAACCACTTTCAGTCCAATCATTGTCTGTGACAGTACTTGGGGTTAATCCCCAATTAAAGCCTCTCTCATCACAGTCTTCCCCACCAGCATGAGTTATCTCTCCATTCAAGGTTGCTGTTGTAGATGTGATGTCAGTAGCAGTATCAGTATTAACTAGGGGTATAACAATACTGAAGGTAACTACTAGCTTAGGTCTGAAACTCCCTCCCTTCTCTGTTGCGTATATTTGTAGGGTAGCTGAAATACCAGATGCCCAAGTTGGTGGCACACTGGCTACATCATAGCTAGCATTTTTAGTTCCAATTTTGGTGACAGCTCCAATCCCCTTCTTAATACCTAACAGACCCCAAGCATTAATAACAAAAGCATTGGCTTGGGGTATTGTAGTTGAAACAGCAAAGTTAGCATAGGTAATTGGGGTATCACACATAGGAATTACCCCTAGACTATCATAATCACCAGCTCTCAATTCATTGTTTGATTCAGGATTAGATGAATAGATATTTATATTAGGAGTTATTCCTAGACCTTGGTCTGACTTATCCCTACCATAGAGGGTGAGTATGGCAGCAGTAATAGTAGCCCTATTAGAAATAAGTGAGGTATCAAAGAGCAAAATCCCTCTTACTATCCGTTGCCATGTGTTTTCAGTTGGGTCTGATGTAATATTGACACAATTAAAGAACTCACCAGTATCCTCGAAGGCAGTACCTGCAGCATTTCTCAAAGCTGACCATGTAAGGTCAGCTTCTACATGGGATACATTCCCATCTACACTTGAGGTCTCTGGATGTGCTTCAGGATAAAAAGTTAGTTCAGCCATTATACTCCCCTACTGTCTTCTATTAGAACCTTATCATACAGTTCTACCCTACAATCATGGAAAGGTAATACCACCCTCCCTGCTAGAGTCTCAGCCTTATATCGGGTAAGGATAGCTGTGGCTCTATTGTCAGCATCAACTTGACTACCTATGAAGGGGGCTATGAAGTATTTAATAACCTCCTCATAATTACCTGTATAGGTCTCTCCTGTGAACTGGTCAGAGTCTCTAGAATGACCAGTGATTAGAGGATATGCTGGTGTATCCCATCCATAGTTGTTCCCCTGACTTTGGTCTGGGTCTCTGTTGCAGAAGACAACTACATGATTAGGGATAAGGAGGTTTGATTTCTCCACATACTCCTTGAAGTAGGGAGCTTGACCACTATAATAAGTCTCTTGAATAGAATCAGAGCTCTGTGGATAGACTATCTCAAAGGCTAAGGACTCTACCTCTCTAAGATAAGTCTTAGTCATCTGGATAAGACCATAAAGAATGGAAGCTCCATTCTCATAGGTGAGGGGATTAGCAGTGACTATCGGATTAAAGTCATTGATAATACCATCATCTTGAGCTCCAAGAGCATTGAGGGTAAAGCCAGCCTCAATGAGGAGCTTATCCATAAGTTGATACACTGTATCCGTAGCAGTGAAGGGGATATTAAAGTATGGAGGGTCAGATGTGTGGATAAAGGTAAACTCCCTGAGTTTCATCCAACTACCTTCACAATAAAGAATACAGACTAGCTTTCCCTCCATAGAAATCATAGACTGTGACTTTACCCATAGGGTATGTATCCCATCAGAACCAAGACCATCCCCACAGTATCTGTTACCAGAAGTTGTAACATATCCATAACCTATTTGGAAGGCTCTACCACGAAGGTTGTTGTCATTGAAGTGTCGGTCTGAGTTGGCTAAGACAATAGTAGCTATACCTCTGTAAGGTTCTTCTACATGGGTAAGAGATATTAGTCTGGAGGAATAGTCAATAGAGTTTATCTCTAGGTAGATAAAAGGGTTAGCTGCTCCAGACTGTTGAGCTGTCAGTAAGTCTGCATGGATAGTCCTCATCAGCTAACCTCCAAAGAATATCCAGTTGGCTCCTAAAGCTATGGCAATGGCTATGAAGACACCATAACCAATATAGATTAACTTACTGTTCTTCCTTATCCTACCATTCTGTTCCTTAATAACCTTAACAAGCTCCTTCACATCTCCAATCAGACCATTCTCTTCTGGATTCTCAGGGAGACCTATAACAGCTTGGTATAGCTCTTGAGTCATCTCCTTCTGTGTCTTATCAGGCATAATATCTCCTATCTTCTTAGTTGGGGCAAACTTAAAGGTAAGTTTTCAAAGAGCCAATCAACATTATTCCCACCATCTATACCTGATGGAGCATACCAGACCCTCCTTGGAATTACTATAGAACGAGATATACTCATATCTTCAAGCCCTATTCTTCTATGGCTTGTTTTGGTTAGTGTCCACCCACCAGCACCTGAACCTTGTAGGGTTATTAGACCTGACCCAGTTCGTTCCATAAGAACGACAGTCTGTGTAGTTGTGTCGGTAAAGGTGATAGTCTGTGCTCCAGCAGGATTAAGGCTAAGTATCCTAAAGGTATTGCTTCCTGAGATAGTATGAGCCGTTCCGTTCAATTCCACTGCATAGTATGTTTTACCTTGACCAGAGAATACACCTGTCCCTGTAACTTTAATTGTCCCTGTTCCAGTGATTGAAGTAGGGTTGGCAGCATTGGTATAGTTCCATGCAGTACAGTTAATAATTGAACTACCCATTTGCCACACTTGAGTTCCAGCATTACCTTCATCCGCTATACCACCACAAGTGACAGTATAACCACCAGTTATGATTGTCCCCCAAGTATGTCTCCAGTTTCCAGTTGTTACAAAATCACTGAGCAGTGTAAGGGTTGACGGATTACCATTATTTATTTGCAGTGATGAGGTTGCAAGACCCCCCATGTCAAGGCTTGTTGTACCTATGGGAATGAAATTACCAGTAAAGCTTACTACCATAGCCGATATGAAAGTTACATCGCTATAGAAACCGAAATTAAAAGCCCCGCTAAGTGTAGGTGTATTAGTCGCTCCTGTCCAATCCATAGCAAGACACACGGTAGAGTGTGCATCCACAGTAACTACTTGGCTTGCCCCATCAAAGGAGTTAGCATCAAAGTAGACATTATCTGAACTTGTAGGTTCGGAAGCATTAGGAGCACCACCAGTACTAGCAGACCAGTGATTTAGAGCATCCGACCAGTTACCTGTCCCACCTACCCAGAATCTATTAGCCACTTAATATCCCTCCTATCTTTCCTTCCAGTTAGGGTCATCAGGAATTATCTGTAGCTGGAACCTTGGCATATTAGCAGCAGCTATATTAGGTGTTCCCCTACAGACTGCCTGAATATAGAACTTACCTTCTGGAGCTGTGTATCCTTTGCCTATGTTAGTTACTTCTGACGTCTGATTATTGATATGGTCATCAAAGGATACAAAGGCGAGCTCAGTTATAAGATGAAGTATATCTGCATCAGTTGGAGCCCAAGCAGCATCACTAGCAATCTGGGTAATGTTATACTTGAATATCTCAAGGTCAACCTGAGTACCCTCGTCATCCAAATCCCAGAAGGTAGCTGAGTATATAATACCAGAAGGAGGTACAAATAACTCAACTATTGTTCCAAAGCAATCATTAGCATCAAAAGCATCAGATGCAGTAATTCCTGGGATTTCTACAGGGTGTATTGGGCAAGAGACTACCTTGGATATTTTCTTATTGATTATTTCCTGTACGATTTCTTCTATGCTCATGCTACTCCTCCTCCGTATCTATTTCCTGTCCAAGGATAAAGGATAGGGCTGTCTGAGTCTTCCTAAGCTCCTCTACAACCTCAACAAGACCAGTTATAACCTTGGTAAGGGAAACAACCACATCAATATTTGTTTCTACATTTACAGGGATAACTTCGGGTTCTGGTTTCCCAATATTTGTGTCCCTACTAGGCATTATTCACCTCCTCGTGGTGATAGTTCTTTTCCTGTCTTCTCTTTAGCCATACCAAAGCATTTGCCAGCAGCTTGCTCCTGTGTAAGTCCTTCAGCCTGCATGTGAAAGGCTATACAATCACTAACTGCAGCTCTTGCTTGAGCATCACTACTTGTTGGCAATAATTTATCTACTTCTGTGGGCATAACCTATCTCCTTATACTTCCATCTCTTTAATAGCAGTATCAACACTCTTCCTTATGTCAGCCATACAGAGAATACAAAGAGCACTAGATATCTCAGAGAAGTGAGTATTTTCTTCTACCTCAACAATCTTGTACCAATCTCCCTCATCTGTCCTTCTTTCTAGCTTAAAGGATTCCCCATTTGTCCAAGACAGTTTGTACTCTATTTTTCTTTCTGCCATGTTACTCCCTTATATTACAAGGAGGGTGAGGGAAGGTTATTCCCCCACCCTCTCCTTGAGTGGCTTACTCACCTAGATGTGAGGCTAGTCCATGAGGACTTCAAACCAACTGAAGCCTAGCTGGGCAGTGATATTGCTATCGTTGCCCCCGCAGACAGCCGAGATAGCGTGTCCTGGAGCTATGACAATCCTACCCTCAATGGGGACATCAATGTTGCTCATACCCGCAGCATTGCCCTGGTTGCTCTCCACCGAGTTGCCCCATGAGTGGAAAGTAGCTGAAGCTATGGTTTCATTGACATCAAACTGGGCATCACCTGAGTAGGAACCCCCACTCATCAGAACAGGGCTAATGTCAGCTGTTAAGGCTGCAGTAAGACCCATGTAGGCAAGCCAGATGAAGATGAAGTTCTTGCCAGCATCATAGGCTTCGGTGTTACCGAATACCCTGTCAAGTATGTAGTACAGGTTTGAAGAGCCGTTCCTCAGAGTTATGTCAGCATCAGTAGTTGGTGTAGCCACATCAATAGCTAAGGCTGTGGTGGTCTGACAGATGACACCAGCACCAGCTTTGGCTAACAGGGCATATTTGGGAAGATATTGTGCTGTGTAAAGAGCACCCCCCCTAGCTGCCTTGATGTCAACCTCAGTTGAACTTGCATCACCTCTTACACCTTTTATCTTTGTTTGCATCGTTTTCTCCTTTATAGAATATTTCTCTAAGCCCTAGGATAGCTAACTCAGAACTCAATCCCAATCACGCTATCCCAAGGATAGCATACCCTAACCGACCAGGCTGTGTTAATAAGCATATTATCTCCTACTCATCCGCATCCTCCAGACCTGGGTCTCCGTAACTCCCACCCATAGCCTCTATTGCTGCGATGATGTGTTCTAAGTCCATATCATCATCCTCAAGGAAGGACTCATTCAATATCTCTCTATCTATCAAAGTCCTAATCAGGATGACAACAAGATTAGCAAGGGCAGATATAGAAGCTACCTGAGTATATGTGATACCAGTTGGTATATCTAAAGCTCTTAATATATCAGCTATAGGATACTCTGTATCAGCACCCTCACTCCGAACTAGGGTCATAGACCCTGGGCTAAAGATTATGTTCTCAATACCCACAATAGTCCTCCTCTACAGTATATGGAATGGGTACGGACTCAACAGTACCTGAACAAGACCAAAACTACCAGTACCATTACCGACAACTGGAGTCAGGTTAGCTCTGACATATCTCTCTTTGGTAGCAAACCTCATTATCACTATTGCAGGAGCTTCATCACCAAGGATTCTACCCTTAGTAGCTGCAGCTATATCAAACTTACCAACTTCGTGAACATCACTACCAAAACCAACCACATCTGAGGTCTCAATGAAGCCTAATATGTAATCGGTAGTGCCATTACCAGCACTTGGCAATACAAGGACTGCTGCTAAACCCCTAACCCCTGTTTCTTTTATGTCTACTACAACAGCTCCACTAGCAGTAACCCTTGTAATAGAACTTGCTGCTACAAAGGAAGCTGCAGTTGCAGCTGCCAGGTCTACTGTGCCGTCTATTAAGACCAAATTTGCATCAAAAGGCATTGTCTTTCCTCCTTACCTTTACTTTTACTAAGCTGTAGAATCAGCTCTAATCCCATAGAGCCTGCCTAAGCTCCTTGGGTCTACAGTAGCCAAACCAAGATTCCAGTCAACCCTAGTACGATAGACTGGTTTAGACTCAAGCTCACCAATGTCCCTTACCTCTAAAGGATACTGTTGGATACCCCAAGTCATATCCCCGATACCAAATTTAATCCCATAGATAGAGGTTTCAAAACTACCCCCACCAAGGGACTCAGTGTTAAGGATAATCTCGGTAGTCTGGTCAGCCTTCACACCAATATCAACCAACCTAGCCCCCATATACACATCTATCCGCCTATCAAACATATCCTTTGTGGTATCAAGCAATTTCTCCCTCAGCAAGAGGGAACGAAGAGCCAATAGCATCTTCTTGTTCATTAGAAGATAATCAGGATTATGCCCCTTGATAGCATACATTAGCTCATTCAGCTTATCTAGGAAAGCAAAGCGGGATGCTTGGGTACGAAGGATACCAAGGTCATCAGTATCCCCTAGGTCAATATACTGGTCAGTAAAACTTGCAGTGTTGATGTCATCAATCCTCTTCTGGAGACCTTTATATTCCTCTGGGTTTGAGGTGGGATTGCCATTAATAAAGTTATCATTGAAATCATAGGCTACAGCCTTCAACTTCAATGTTTGCTGGATAGCTCTGGCATCAGCTATGGTATTCTTGGCTCTGGCGATAGCAATATCGGTATCAATATCTCCACCAAACAGGGAGATGTTTTCCACTGCTTGCTCAAAATGACCAATAGACTCTGCATAGCCTTCATTGACCTTACGAAATCCAACTGAGGGAAGGTCTTTAATCTTGACTATGGTAGTAGCAAGCTGTCCTATGGTTTCCCAAGGGACTATCTCCAACAGATTAGACTCCATAATTAGAGTGTCCATGACAGACTTACGCAAAGTATCGGTTTCTAACTTTGACAATTCTGCAAGTGTCCAAGCCATAAGTATGTTCCTCCTTATTTGTTACTTGAAGCATAGGCTTTTTGGGCTAGTTCCATAGGAGAACCCTTGAGCCCATCACTCCCACCTCCACCACCACCCATATCTGCACCTGGTTTGCTGTGTTCCAGTACCACTAGGGCTGCATCTAACTCTACAACAGACATATCCTTTACCTTATCTTCAGGAATATTCCTCTTAACGAGGATACCCCTCTTCTCCGTGAGAGTCTTTTCTTTGGTGTTCTTCAGTTCATCATCAGTCGTTTGGAGCTTAGTCTTTGTCTCGTCTAGCTCCGCTTTGACCTTAGTGAACTCTTCGGTACTGGCAGCGTTCTTCAATTTCTCTTCAAGACCTGTGACCTTCACCCTCTCAGCATCTAGTTTGTTACCAAGGCTCTCCTTGATTCCAACATATTTGCTCCAAGGGACTACCTCTGGATACTTACCCTTCTCATCAGCTTTGATTTTACCCTCCGCATCAGGAACGATTTTCTCCACATCGTCATGTTTGTCTTCATCAGACATTAGTGCTTATCCTCCTTTTAATGTACTGAAAAACATTATAACACACACTATTCTCCTTGTCAAGCCCCTGCTTACTCTTCTGGGGCTGGTATCTCTGCAGGTAGTTGCCAAGAAGCCCATTCTCCGTGCATAGTCCTGTCTATACCATAAAGGTCAAACCACATTTGGAGGAGAGCCTTAACCTCTTCAGCTTCAGGACTACCTAGAATAAAGACTGAGCTGCTATACTTCTCCCAGAACAAGAGCATAGCCTCCTCAAGGATATGCTCCTTCCTCCAACCATTTCTCTCTTTAGAAGGTAAGGTAAGTAATTCTGCCCACTGTTCCTCACAATCCTTGTAGAAAAGAACCATAGGGGCAAAGCCTTCCTGCTCAGTAACAAGGATATTAGGGATGTTCTTGAGAAGGGAAGACACCTCATTACCAAAGTTTCCTATTGTATAATATCTACCAGTAATACCCAATGTCCCCAAGTTAGTTCCAGCTTCCTCTATCTTCTCCATAGCTGTCTGGAGCTTTGTTGGGTCTGGGATTTCACCACCAAGGACTCCCTTTCTTATCTTCTCCCAGAGGTTCCTGTCCATTTCATCTAGCTCTTCTGGGGAATAGTCCTTATCCCAAATTGCCCTAGCTCTTCTCATTAAGGCTCTGTCCAGATGCTGAGTACTCAGAGAAGTTTCTGCCAAGTCCCAAGCTCTCCGATAGAAGGGAATAAGGGTATCACCTAGTCTCTCTAGTGATTGGGGCATCCTTGCAAGGGCAATCTGCTTTCTCTCTTCCTCTGCAAAGGGACTAAGGATAACTGCTATATCACCAATAGCTATAGTCATATCCTGAGCTACACCTACAAACAGACCACCAAACTGCCAACCAAAGAGAATATTCAGAACAAAGTAAGGGTTATATCTCCTTCCTGACATAACCTTAAATAGCTCATCAAAGATTAGGGCAACTACAGCCAACTTCATCACATCATTAAAACCTGTCCTAGCTTCATTCCAAGTAGCTTCTCCTGAGAAAGCATTTTTTATCTTCTCACCCTGAAAGTAAAGTCTCTGGGCATAACCCCTTGTAAATACAACCAAGTTCCACAGGGTAGTACCAGTCTTACCCATTTCTATTAGACCTCTTGTAGACCTACGATACTTGAAGTGAGTATTATCAGCTATCCTCTGAGCCACATAGAAGTTTGCCATAGTAGCTCCATCAACCTCATGGAGACCAGGAACATCAAGATTAAAGGTCTTGTCCATCTGTCCCAGATAGTGGCTTAGAACATAGTTTCTCTCTATGATTCGTAGGTGAATAGCTCCTGAACTCTTAACCCATTTGTTAAAGTCTCTATTCCTAGTGTATTGTTCTGTGGCTCTACGAGCTTTGTTAAGAGCTGCTTTGAAAGACCATAGCCTAGGGAAATAATCTGACTTACCATAAAGGTTGAGGCTATCAGCCATTCTATTCCACCATTCAGGAATTATAAAGCCTCTCTCCCCAACATGAAGCCAATCTCTCCTTAGACCACCAAGTTGACTGACAAAGGTGTCAAAGTAGAGTTTACCCTTCTCTGATAGACTAGGAGGGAGTGGCTGTAGAGGAAGCCTGAACAACTCTGTTCTGTCAGGGTGAAAAAGTATAGCCTGGAAGCTGTTCCTGAAAGACAAGAAGGGTTCCAAGAAGACAGAAGCCATAGCCTGCCTCCACAACTTTCTTACTTGCCTGTCAAACCAGTTATATCCAAGACTTATGTTCTGGACTCTTTCCAACCAAGTCTCAAGACCCCTTTCTATTTGTCCCCAGTCCTCAAACTTATCACCTACCATCTTCCAGTAGTCTGATAGGGTATCTATTTCAGGCTCAATCCTCCACTGAATTTCCATTTGTTCTATATATGAAGCAAGCCTAGCTAGAACATTCAAACCCATCTTACCAGCAGGATACTCAATGGATTCCCGCCTCAAGAGCCTCCCTTTGCCCCTAGTAACCTTTAGACCTCCCCTTCTCCTTATCTTGAGTCCTGGGGAAGCTATCAATCTTGGGTCAAAGCCATGCTCAATTACACCCCAATCAAGGGTAAACAGATATGCCCATAGGTCATCAAGATTCCCTTCTTCCTTGAGCTTGATAGCCAACTCTAACTCTAGCTCTTTACCTGCTTCTAAAGCATCAGGAAACTCCTTCTTAAACTCCTCCATAGTTGACTTTGTTCTCATAACACGAAGGTATCTGACTACAGGTTTATAACTATTATAGACATCCTCAATAGCATCAGCTAAGAGCATCTCATTCTCATTGAGACCATCAGGGTGCTCTACTCCCTGTACCTCATTCCTAGCATTTATCTCTTGAGCTACTCTAGCAAGAGCTTCCTCATTAGACCTAATGTCCTTGAAGTGGGGGTCTGTAGTAATACGCTGGAGGATTACTTCCTTCTCAGTCTCAGTAGCAGCATTGGCTGCTTCTATCCTCCTCAAGATTGAGTAGAATGGAGCACCTGTCATTTCCTCAAGGAACTCCATGAAGTACTCCATATCAAAGCCTTCTCTGATACCATGAAACTTCAAGGACTTATCGGGGATTAAGGATATAGCTAGTCTTACCTTATCATCAGGAGGGAGGTCATCCCACCTCTTGCCAAGAAGAGCTTTAGCTCTTAGCCTCGAATCCTTAGCAACATCCTTGAGCTTATCCTCAGCAGCCTTTATAGCATCCTTATTCCCAGACTCCTTAGCCTTCTGGTACTCATCTTGTAGTCTATTAAGGACAGTCTCAGCATTGACCCTAGTAGCCTTGATACCTTTTGGTAGTTGGATATGTTTAGCTATATTAGGGTTCTCCAATGTTTCCTCTACAGCCTCTTGCTCAAGCTCCCACTCAATAGTCCTTGGTCTCCTCTTATGAACAAGAGGGTCTGTGATAAGATATGGAGCTATAATCTGTTGTGGAGCTGTTACTGAGTCTACAGCCTCTGCTTGAGGAGTCTCTATAACTCCTGGCTCAAGGACTGGTTCAACCACAGCTTCTACTGCTAGGAGTTTAGGGATTACTACTTCAGGGAAATGCTTCTCAAAAAGAGACCTTACTTCCTTAGATACTTTAGAGGGGTCTCTAACCCACTTTGAATAATCATTAGCAAAAGTCTCCGACACCCCAATGCTGGGTCTTATACTCTCCTTACTTACCTGCTTTGCTCTTATATAAGCATTGAAGAATTCATCTAACTCAGCTGCAGACAATTCAGCGGTTTTAGCGTGTGCGATTTCGTGGTGAATCACCTCAAGGTCTTCCAATGCTCCTTTATTGCGAAGATAGATAACTTTAAGTTCAGGCTTCGCAGCAGCTTCTATACTAGCTTTCTTCCCCCTAAAAAAGTTAGGATTTATCTCAATCCGCCAACCTTCAGGTAATGTTACTCTAGGCACAGCAGGAGTAACAGGAGCTTTGACTAAAGTCCTTTTAGCTTTCTGTATCTTCCTTATTGTACTCTTCTTCTTACTTACTAATTCACTTAGCTGAGTCCTAAGATTCTCTAGGAGGACATTCTGCTCTGTAATCTCAAAGGGAATAACCATCTTAGACAATCTTTCTTCCTGAATCTTTATGGAGGACTCAAGGGTATCTATAAATTCATTGTTAGAAGCAACTCTAGCTTCCATCTTATCAAGGCTCTTCTCAGAAGTCTCTATAGCCTCTTCTACTTGAGCTTGCCCAGTCTCAGTTTCTAAGAGTTCTGCTACTGCTACAGCATCAGCATGTTCTTTAGCTAGACCAGCTTCCTGCATAGTCTTGGAGGTATCATCTATTTCTTGCTGCACTTGGGGGGGAAGATTAGCCCTCATGTTAAGGTACTCTGCTCCACCACCAAAAGCTGCTAGGGGGAGAACAGCTATAGCTGCTTGGATAGCTGTCTGGTCAAGACCTTCTATGATGCTTCTGTTCTCATTGACAGTCTTGACAGCAGCATTTTGCATAGCCTGCTGGACAACTTCCTCTAGAACCTCAGCTACCTCAATCTTGGAAGCTGTTGCAAGGATACCCTTTGCAGATAACCTTGCAACAACCTGCTTAGTTACTTCTCTTTGGAGGTTCTTCCTAAATACCCTCATAAACACAGGAGATGCAGCCTTTAGAACTATCATACCAGGAAGAATCTCCACAGCTCCTATAAGAGTACCAACTGAAGTAGCAAGCTCTGCAGCATTGGTAAGGTCTGCTCCATTGGCAATAAGGTCTTCATAGACACTGTTTATTTGCACGGGGGTCAAGATAGCTGCACCAGCTACTGCTCCTGCCCAAGGATTCTTAGTAGCCACAGCTGTTCCTATACTTACAAGTAAAGCTGTACCAATAATAGGAGCATTACTAATAATAGTATAAGCGTAATAATAAGGGTCTCTGAATAGTTCAGGATGCTCAAGAGGGTTCTGGAGATACTCTGGTCTTGGGAGTAACTCAGGGTGTTCCTTTAACCACTCTTGAAATTCAGCTTCCCTAATGTCTCTGTTCTGTTGGAGGACATCTATCATCCCCTGTGTCATCTTTTCCAAGGGTTCCCTTAGAGTGGAAGGCTCAAAGCCCATTGCTCTTATTTCTTCCTCTGAGCCTGGCTTAAAGAAGGAAACAATAGCTTCTGGTATAATAGTGGTCAATGCCTGTACAGTCCCATACCAAGCCTGATGTAGTCCAAGATAGAAGGAATCCCAAAGGTCTTTAAGGACTCCTTCTTGTTCTTCCTCAGTCTTCAAGACCTTACCTGTAGCTAAGTTGATAGGAACCACCTGCCTAGTGTCCCTAAGAAAAGAACCAATAAGCTCATCACCTACCCACACTAAGTCAGCAGCATCTACTCTAGCTGATATTAATTCACCTTCTACACCAGTAAGAATAAGAGGTTCTCCTGCTTCCTCAGCTGTCTTCTGATGTAATTCTTGGATAATCTCTTTAGTAGTCTTCCCCTCTACAGTGATACCAAGTTCTATATTCTTCTGCGTGAAGTAGTCTGATAGTCTCTGTCTAAGCTCTTCCCCAGCCTCTATCTCTACTTGTGGAGGATATGCCTGTCGGAGAGCCATACTAATCTCCTCAAGGTCTTTGGAGAAAGCTACAGAGGCAAAGACAAATCTTGGGTCTACAGCTCCCTTTGGGAAGAAGGATTCTACATCTTCCTCAGTAATTGGTAGTTGGCTAGGTTCATAGGCAAACAATTCCCCCGAAAGGAGCTGCTCAGGAGTAGCCTTTGAGATAGCCTGGGATATTCTTGCTAGGTAGTTTATCTCCTCCTCTGTGAAGTCTGTTCTCAGCTCAGGGAAAGTAGACAGCAAGTCTGACGTATCCCCAATAGGTTCACCCATCAAGGCTGCCATTAGAATGTCTGTTTGAATAGAAGGAAGAAGACCAGTTACCTTTTGTCTTCTTGCTAACTCCTTATATTCCTCTTCAATCTCTGCAGCTTGCTCTTGGAATTGCTCAGGGGTAAAGCCAAACTCAAGGGTCTCGGCTGTCCCTGGGAGTATTTCCACAACTGGAGCTAACCAAGGAGGAGTAACCCTTCTCACAACCTTCTCAAGAGCAGGAACCTTAGCCCAAGCCTCCCCAGAGAACTTAACCTTGTAGGCTTCTGCTAGAGCTTTACGCTGTTCTTCAAGTGCCCTTAGTCTCGCTATATCTTCTTCGATAAACTGTGTAGGAAACTTTGGGAATCCTACGCCATTACCATTATTACCATTTGGCATTATTCTCCTCCTAGATATTGAGGTAGCTCTTGTTGCCCTTCTATCCACTTAGTACCCCAGATAAGATGGGCTAATAGGAACCCTGATAGGAAACCTAATATTGAAGCTAATGTTGGATTAAACAGACTCCAAGCAAGGATTCCACCAAACCATATAACAAGAATAACTACAAACCAACCAACATGGTTATAAAGCCAATCTCTCATTATAAAAGTATAGGGTCGTCTATTGACTGGTGTTAGCCAGAATTCAGTATGAAACCAAAACCACTGATAGAATCTTCCTAACATATTATATTGCCCTCAAACTTCCCCTACCGATGCTCCTACGGAGTTGTTCTGGTGGGACACCCCCTGCCTCTGGAGGAGCCACTGCTGGGCTAACCCTAGCTCTTTCCTCTGGAGTCCCTGCTTTCCTCTCAGCTTCTATCCTAGACATATCTTGAGGTAATCCTTGTCCAGGAGGAGGTACTCCCATTTGTGCCTCCATAGCTTGAGCCATCCTTCTAAAGATACGAGCTTGTCTCCTATCACCACGCTTATCAAGATATTCTGCATGGGAATAGAAACCAGTTATCTTCTCCACCAACTGAGCTTCCACAGAGTTTAGCATCCTATCAAGGCTTCTCCGCCTCTTTATAGATTGGGGGTCATTAAGCCCATATATCTCAGTTATGATAGTAGCCTCATCAAGATGCTTATCAGCCATATTAGCTATACTACTACTCTCCAACCAGTCCTTAGTAGTAGCTACCCGACTATTTACCTCAATAGAAACATCTTCAGGAATGTCAGGAGGGGATAGTTTCTCTACGAACTTACCCTTTACTTGAAAGACCCTTTTTGAGCTCTTGAGCTTAGATAACCAGAATCTATCACTCTCGGCTATAACGAAATGCTTACCATCCATGTAGGGGTATAGTATCTGATTAGCAGAGCTACTGGCTAGAAGACTTAGGGCATATCCTGGTTGTCCTTCCGTCATGCCATAAACAGCATCATTGAAGCTACCCTTCTGTATCTCCCTGCGTGATTCTAACTGATAAGCCTGTACCTCTATTGGAATAGCGGGAGGTGGGAGACGCTGTAATCCCTGTTCCCCAGGAGAATAATGGAAATGTGCTCCCCTCTCCCTAAGTTGCTCTGGTGTAGCCTGTGGAGTGGCACTGAACTCCTGTGTTATTGGTTGTGCTGTGTCCCTAAGTATCTGAGAAATCATAGACTTCCATTTATTGAAGCTAGTTGTTACAGCCTCATTAACCTCAAAGATACCTCTACTTGATAGTCTTCTCCAATCCCTAACACCTAAAGATTTAGACTGGGGACTACGCTTGGTTAGACTACCTTTATCTGGGAAGCCCCCTACTGGGGCTACAAGGAGTTGCATATCGGGTCTACTCACCCAGCCAGTAACATCCTTACTATCAATAAGGATAAGGTTATGAAGACCCTCTCTATCTTGATAGAAGTAATCATCAAGGATAACATCTCCTGTAGCTGTCCCTCTAGGCTTATAGACCCACTCATTCTCATCAGCCTTTAGCCCAGCTTCCTCTTCACTTATTGAGTAGGAATGAACACAGGCTGTCATTCTATTGTTAGAATACTTGGGGTAGACATCATAAGGATTCCATATCTGGGTACGCAAGAGTCCTGTATTCTGGTCAAAGGCTGATACTGTACTATACCAACCAAGTAGAAGGAGGAAGAAGGAAAGCTCATCAACAAATGGCTGACCTCCTGCTAACTGCCTCTCCCTATCTATTGTCTTCCAAAGATACTCACAACCACGATGAATCTTAGCTCTCCTGTCAAGTTCCAAAGCTGATTCATTCTCAACAGGGGTAGCGTGGGATATATCCCCCTTGGTCAGAAGATAATGAGCCATGTTATAGAAGGTCTGGGGTTCATTACTTACATAAGTCTCCATACCCTTAGAAGCTAATTGGTCTACAAGGATTAGAACCTCATACCACTCTCGGAACTTGAGGTTCCTTTGATACCAATACTGCTTCATTTGGAATATAGACTTATTTACCTCTGATATTTCAGTTTCCTTTGCCATTAGTTTCCTCCTTATCTTCAAAGGCTCTTAAATAAACACTAGGCACTTCTGGATGATAGTACTCACAATAGCCAAGTATCCCCATAGCAAACTTCCTTAACTCCTCAAAAGAAGCAAAGTCTATAAGGGAGAGAATACCAAAGGGAGAGGGTAGCCCCAGTGTTATCCTTCCATTTGAGCCTCGCATCAAAACCATCTCAGTAGTCATCTTTATTACCAAGTATATCCCTGGGTTTTTCCCTGATAACCCCTAGCTCCCCCCGATACCTTCTTCACTACAACTGCTATCATAAGAGCTATAGAAAGGTCATCAAAGGTTTGTGCTTGCTCCCTGTACTTGGTCTTCAGCTTGAGGTATCTATAGCTCCTTAACTGTCTAATTAAGTTCACATCCCACATTTTAAGGAGTGAGAACTTCTCTTTAGCAATAGTCATAAGCAGGTCTCTAGTCTGGTTATTTGTCCACCAACCTTTCTGAGTAGTCACTTTACCAGTAGTGAAGTCCCTTTGGTAGTAGAGATTGGGGTAATCCCGTAGTTGCTCCAACACAGAATACCCTGTGAAGTTCCTTTCTACTGCTATCTCAGCTACAGCACCCTTTCCATCATTATACCACTTACCCATCTGTTTGAGAATACCAGCAAAGGTATGAGGTTCTAGCCTAGCTTGGAAGGTAGCACATACCTCCCACCTATCATTAAGGACTACAGCTGCTGAATAGCTACCTCCAGGAGCTCCTGCAGCTGTGTCTGCTCCAATTATATACCTTACTCCTTCTTCTGGAGCTCTCCAGAATGTCCAGCCTCCTTCATGGTGCTCTCCTTCATAGGAATTCTGAGCCAAGGATGAAAGGATAAAGCTATCAAATACTGGGTCTCCAATAGTAATAAAGCAAGAGACTTCATCCTCTGGGAACTCTTGCCAGAACAAGCCACCCTTTTCACCTATCTTCCATCTCCTCCAGCGTATCTGGTTCTCAGTAAGATGGAACCTCTCTGCCAAGCCAGCCTCTTCCTCATTAAACGTTAGCTCCTCTTTATCCATAGGGAGAACAAACTCACATCCCCTTGGAAGAGCATAGTCTCCACTCCACCACCAAGGGAAGAAGAAGGGTTTGTAAGGGGATTTACCCTCCTTAGCTCTTATCCACTTCTCATAGAAGACATTATCCTCTCCATTGGGGGTACACTCGATGTTCAGTTCTCCTGTGTAAGGGACTGCATCTTCTACACCATTGAGGATTTTCTCTCCATCTTCATACTGGGATAGCTCAGACATAAGAGCTTTACGAATGGTATCTCCATGACCAAAGGCTCTAGCCCCTGCTGTACCAATATAGATGGAGCTATGCAGGGAAGGAAAGGACTTCTCTGACCTACTCTCCGCACCAGACTCTGGCTTAGGGTCTCCCATAGTGTCATAGTAGAATTGAACCCTGTCAAGGAGTCTCTGGGTAGACCTACCCTCATGAGATACCACAGCACACTGGGTATGGGGGAGGGTGATGCAGTCTGTGAACATATCGGCAAGGATAGCACTGGACATCCCTCCCTGCCTATGTTTGAGGATGATGTTCCTGTTAGACTTATTGTAATGGAAGTACCGCTGCATACGATTGAACTTGAAAGGGAGGACTACTCCTTGCTTGTTATCAATTCTGAGCAAGGATTCAATTAGCTTGGGCTTATCTACCTTTTGGGCTATGACCATTATTCTTCCCTAACTACACAGTGCTCATCTGTCATACACTGGGTAAAGTAGGCAATATCCTCTAGCTTAGTCTCAAGTAACCTTGTTTTGCCAAGTTGATTAAGTATCTTAGCTGTCTCTATTCTATTGCCAAGGGAATACAAACATTCCTCAACAGTACCAACTTGCTCTGCTGTATCCTTCACCTAGAACCTCCTAAGTCTGAGTTTCCTTCTCATCCGTATCAGGGGTTTGTTGACTTTCCTGCTCAAGTTGGCTCTCCTCAAGTTGGCTCTCCTGCTGATTAACTGGCGTAAACTCGGCATCTATAACTTCTCCTTCAACTATCTGCTCTGGGGACACAGTAAATATCTGTTGTACCTTTTGTTCCCAAGATAACATCTGAGTCTTTGGTACTGCATCTAGTTCTGCTATAAGTTTAGAATATACCTCCCTAGCCAGATGTGTCTTTGTAAGGACATACTCCTTATTTTCAAGCTCATTCTTAAGCTCTGCTATTATCTTACTTTCAAGGAGGACTGCCTCTAGCTGATTATCCCTTCGGAGTAATTGGATAGCTTCCTGCTTATGCTCGGCAGCAAGGACTTTAACCTCCCTATACAGCTCAACAAAGGTATCATTCTGAAGCCACGAGTTATAAGTCCCTCTCACCACCCCAATGAGCTTGAGGGCTGCCTTGGTATCCATATCTGCGATTCTTAGTAATACAAAACGCCTCTTATTACCACTGAGGCTCTTTACTTTCTCTCTTAGACTCATAGTTACACCACTGGTAGTTCATTATATCACTAAACCTCTACCTTGTCAATAGGAGGCTATTTAGTCCCTATCAGGTTATTTGGGGTAAATACCCTAGGGGTACTTGACAACTTATGAAAACTATGTTATGATGTTAGGTACAACTTATGGAAATGTGGAATACCCATATATTACATATAATAGGGGGGTGGTAGTGTATGAAGTTCTTTTATGCTAGGAAGACATTAAAGTGTAGGGGCTGTAGGTCAATTATAAATAGGGGTGAAGTTTGTATAAGGACTTCCCACAAGAACAAGCAAACTGGGGTTACTTATGGCTTTATATACCACTATGAATGTTACCTAGAGGATTATGTTGAGAAGGTTAGGAAGAGTGCTTTGTACTGGCTTCAACAGCAACTACCACCAAAGAAGAGAGGAAGACCTAGGAAGTATAGCTCCCCAAAGGAAGCAGATAGACTTAGAGCCCTGATATATTATCATGAGAAAGCTGGTAATATAAAGAGAATAGCTGAAGTAATGAATGAATTAAATAAGTTGTTTGTTAGATAAGGAGGGTTTATGCCAATATTTGAGTATGAATGTCCCAACTGTAAGAAAGTATTTGAGATACTCTGGAGACACCACAGTACTCCTATGAACTGGGCTTGTCCTGACTGTGGTATAATCTCCCCCAAGGTATACTCTTCCTTTAACTTCCAGTTCAGTCCATATCTGAAGGAGCTGGGGGAAGGGAACATGGTAAGTTATTAAGGGGGAAACATGCCTAAGGAAAATTTATTCAGCGGAATATCAGAAAACATAAACATTGTCCCCAGACAGATACCAGAAGAGATAAGGGAGATGATAAAACAATATGGTACAATTATAGAAACTTATAAACATATTATTGAGGTGTGGACAAGTCCCTCTACTTTTATTGAGAGTGATTCAAAGAAAGTTTATGAAATTAGTGTTGACCCTGCTGCTGACCAAACTTGACCCTCTGACCAGTTTTTCTACCAGACCAACTTCGCCCCTAGTCGCTCGGTGGTCCCAATGGGTGGGGGGATACCCCCAGGGGGGCTTGCTCACGTTATGTCAACTGGTTGGCTTCGGACACAAAGAAGGGGATAGTGTCTAGTCTCACTATCCCCGCTTTGGATATGGATTGTAGGGTCTCCGGTGATGGCTCTAGAAGTACTGGGCTATACCAGCATAGATTATCAGGGCTATTACCAAGATGGCTATTAGCTCTACCATCAACCTGCGAAGTCCGTACCCGTGTAGGGGTCAAGGATATAGCCCTCACGAGCTAATACCCTTGTTGCACTATCACCCCCAATAGGGAGGCTCAAGTGCTCACAAGCCTTGCTGGCACTCTGATAGTTCCCGACAAACTCAAGGACTTGTCCGTTTCGCTTGTTAAGGGTGATAGCCCTCTTGTTAGCGGTGGGTGTGGTTGATGTCCGATTGACTTGGAAACCCTTGTTAAGCTCTACTTCCCATCCCCACACTTCTTGCGTGGGTTGTCTGGCTTCCATAGTGGTATTACCTTCCCCATCCATCACTTCCACTTCTACAGGCTCACTCCCGGGAACTGGCTCTTCACCCTTTGACCACCGCAAGTAGACGTTGTGTATGTCTTCCGGGTGTGGTAGCTTGTCCGCTAACTTCCCGATTGCCTTGGCAAAGTCAGCTCTTGCCTTGTCCTGTACCTCTTGCCGAACCTTCACCTCAATATATCCATCCACTACCTTCTGGATGGATTCATTATCAGGATACTGACTTTTGAAGGTTTCAAGTTCAGCAATAGACATCGCTTGGATTAATTCATCCATGTCCTTTCACTCTCCTTCTCCTTAGTCTAAGGGTGACTAGCTTCCCTTAGCTTCAATAACACTATCACAACTGAAGCTAGATGTCAAGTCTATGTGACTATTAGCCTGATGAAGAGACTGAGGACAGTGCTATTAGGTTACTGAATTGAAGCTAGAATAATGTAAGATAATGGTTACTCTTGCTATGAGGTTGATGTCTGGATGGTTTAGATAGAGAATGAGGAGCATCAATGTTACTCAATGCTCCCCATCTAGGTGACTACTATTCCCTTATTGTTTTGACAACCCTGACGACATGGACTGCTGGATAGTTTACTCCACCCTCATAACACATACCTCTTTGGTATCTAGTATCAGCTCTTAATGTGTGATTGCCAATGGACTTAACCTCTAGGATTGCTATGGGGTTCCCTCCATTGAAAGAGTCCATAGTCTCACGTATGTGGTTTGGTCTATCAACATAGCTAAGAGTCTTATAACAGGCTATGCCCCTTCCCTTAGCCTTAGTTGTATGCCCCACCTTATACTTGAGACCTCCATAGCCCATCTCAGTGTTGGCAGAATGGAACTCACCTTCCACAATCCTTACTAACTTATACCTCTTCATTATTCTCCTCCTTCCCCCATAACTTATCTAGCTCCCCATCTTTCTCCTCTGCAATCTTCCCTCTCATGTAACCCATAGCATAGAAAAGTCTGGTAACTCTCGATAAACTTTCCTCTCCATTATTCAGCTTAGTTACCATGAGAAACTTTATCTGACCTGACTCCAGGAGGAACTTGTTAAGCAGGGCAGAGAATATCTCTCCATCTTTCCCCAGAGCTTCTTGGCAAACATCCCATTGTTCTGACACCCACCCTTCTGGTTTGTCTATGCCCAGATGCTCAGCAAAACTCTTACCTTCATGCTCTGTATTCAATTTTAATCCTCCTCCTTAGTTTCTGGTTTGTTGACCACCTTTAGCTCTTCCCTCGATAACCCATTCTCTAGGGTGTAGAGAGTCTCAGCTGCTACACTAAGGAACTTTGCTTCTCGAAGTAGCCAACCAGCATTGAGATAATAGCAGGACTTTCGTGGGTAATCAAGTTTCCTTAGCTGTTCCCTAATCTCCTCTTTACAATGAGAGAAGGCTACCTCTGCAACCTGAAGAAGAGCTTGGTAGTCAAGTGTCACCTCGTTAAAACATAAGTCATTCTTAGTAACATCCACTTTACTTCTCCTCTTTGTTATTCTTTTTCTTCTGGTCTTTGGTGATTCTACCTACAACATCAAGACTGTGGTTCATAGTATCTGAATGAAGCACTGCTTCAGCCAGATTAGTACTGGAGAAGCCACAGCCACAGTTGTAGCTGATGCGTATGTCTGCCATACTTACCTCCTAATATTGTTTCTTCTTAATATTACACTTCCAAGCTCTGTTTCTGAAAGCCACTCAATAATCTGGACTAAGGTGAAGCCAGATATGGGGTCATACTCTTCATCTACTAAAGCCCTCTTGAGTTTGACCTCAGCATTGAGAAGCTCTTGTTTCTTCCTCTCCATACTCCCTCCTTTATATAGATTTGAGAAGTCTAGCTTTGGTAGCAACCCTCCTCTTCCTAAGATAGTTCCTTCCTCTTGTGAATCTTGTTGACTTCATGCTAATCTCCTCACCCTAAGCAGGAAAAGCTGCCATCGTAGATTTACCTGCTGCCTGCGAGTGCCACTGCCATCGCTATAACTTCCTGCCTAGTGGGTGAATAGATTAGTTAAGGATGATATATCAGCTTAACATTTTTAGGTAGAGTCCACCATCCATCCCCATCATCCTCTGCCCAAGTTAGTATAGGATTGGCTGGAAAGATAATCATCAGACATTTACTATGTGAGATACCAATGACCAAACCTTGCTCACCAGCTTCTACTCCAGCATTACCCCTCCCTGGTAATACTTCAACAGAGTCTCCAGGCTTAATATTCTGTTCCATCCCCTTAACCTCCTTTACTTATTGATACCAGCAATCTACCCAGTCTCTTGTGCCCTGCTTTAAGATAATGCTTTGCAAACCAGGCTGACATAGCCTTGACAGCTCCTGACTCTAGGTTCTCCAAGTCCTGTTCAGCTTCCTTGGCTGCTACATCCATCTCTTCAGGATTGAACTGCTTTTGTTCTGACACTTGAGTTACCTCCTTTCTTATACTTCTTTGTGTGTCCGATAGTAGCTACTCGTTGCTTGACAACCTGTATCTTTCTCTTTGCCATCTAACCTCTCTCTTTGCCATTGGTTACTGACAGGGTCTTAACTTTGCTGCCAGTATTGTAGGCAACAGTGCCAGTAAACTTCTTGCCATGCTGGTCTATGATAGTATCGCAAGGGTCAATCCTACTGACTCTTGACACTTCCTCTCCGTTAGATTCAAATCCTGTTAGCCCAGTCATACATCTGTAGTAGTTCTTACCAAAGATATCAGTGATGATATGCTTGGCTATCCCACCACAATCAGGGCATCTGTTGGAGCTATTCACTGTTATCACCTCCTTTCTTAGACTTCCACTAGCTAGTGTATGCTATCTCTTATGTGAATACAAGCCCTTTACAGGCTATTGTAGGTAAGTAGCCTGCTTAAGGTAGGTAGAACATATGTGCTAATGACTCCTTAGCCTACACTTACAGGCTACTTCAATGAGTAAGCCTTTAGGCTATTGACATGAAGGAACAGGTGATATATGGTGTGAGCATGACCGAGAGGTTAAATATGAACAAGGAGGGAACAACACAATGACACCAGATGAGGTGAATGAAGAGGTGGGAAATGCTGAGGCAGACGAGCCTGAGCCTAGAGCTTGGGCTGAGGAGCAAAGAGCACAGCCACAGCCTATCCATGTAGACGCAGGCAGAGGTCAAACAGTGGAAGTCCAAGCAGGAGCTCCTTTTGCTGAGACTATGGAGAGGCTGGCTAGTGATGCTCATTATGGTGGGTTCTTCAGGGTCTTCCTCAATGGTAGTGAGGTAATCAATCCTGAAGATGCACCACAGACCATTGAGCAGGGGATGAGGATAGCAATTACTAGCTATGATAAGGTGGGAAAGTAGACTGCTGGTGGCACAAAGAGGTATGCCTTAAAGTCTACCTGTCTAGCAAATTTGCTGGTTAATCAAGCCAGTAGCGTAAAACAGAGTTACCCCCTAAAGGGTGAGTAAACTGATGAGCTAGATAAAACACGCCAGCACAATGCCGAAACAGGACAGAAGTTTGGTTCACCTCCTTTCGTCTGTCCTGTCTATAGGATTACCTATACCGATGAGGCAAATCAATGAGAGGATTATATAATAGGATGCTCTGGAGACTGAGGTGGGTATGGTATGGGTGTGTGAAGGACAGAAGGTGTATATCATATAAAGAGTGGCAATTTGAGGATATGTAGGAGGCTAAAATGAAGATTCAATATACTATCAAAGCTGTTATTGTGTGTTCTACAGATGAACCAGAGGATATTGCTTATATAATGGACACAATAAGAGAACTTGGAGAAGCTGAGATTACAGAAGCTATAGAGATTAAAGAAGAATGAACTTACAGCAAACAGTTGAGTCTTTAGAAGCAAACAGTATTGTCACTGCAATTAACCTTGGAGTCCATGAACATTGTGACATCAACTCCAACTGTCCCCTTGCAGTGGAGCTACGAAGGCACATCCATGATTCAGGGATAACTCTGGAGCAACTACTGGAAGGGTTTGCTGCATCTCAAGAAGCTCCTCCAGAACCAGTAGATAATGGTCTTATTGAATTCGATGGTAGAGTTGCAATCACAATAGGTAATCAGTCTATACCCCTTGACTTCAATGACCTTATTGGGGAACAGTTAAAAAGAGTTGTCTCAAGGAGGCTACTGGATTTAGATTCTTGTAATAATAACATAGCTCAGATAGGGAGGAACTTATATTCTACCTATCTGGACAAGGTACACCAGTTGTATGAGACAAGGACTCTGCCACAGTTAGCTTTCTCTACTAAGGACTTGATTAAGACTAACTGTATTATTACTAGAGATGAGACTAACTATGTCTTCCTCTTTGCTAGGCACTATAATCCTCAGTGGATTGTCTCTAATGGAAGAAGATATAAGATGGAGGCTAAGGATATAAAGGAGATAGAGAGAGACATCTACATAAGGTTCGCAATTACTAGGCGTAATAAGATTTATAGTCCTCTTACCCTCAATGAAGAAGGGGGAGGCTTTGAGCATTATCATGGTAGACCTGCTGAAGAGTGCTGGGGTCAGGTGAAAATACCAGAGAGGTGGGATGGCACTCTTCAGAGTCTTACTGACTTAGTTACCCTGTTAATGGGGTCACTGGCTACCATAAATAAGGATAGTATACTGAGAGGTCATCCTGTTGGTATGCCCACAATAGGTGATATATTTGGTAGGAGTACCATACTTGGGGAAGAGGGACATACAGAGGAAAGAGAACAGCCAGGGGGAACTTGGAACACAGAAGGAACAGAGCTTGAAGAGGCAGAACAGCCTACTACTCCCATGAGATGGGGACAAGGGGCTCCTCAAGCTCCTCCTGTTGGGGATACAGATAGGTTATTTGAGATGTTTGGAACAAGAGAACGTATTGAAGATATGGAGCTTGTCTGTAATTTCTGTGGTAGGGGATATGAGCGTCACTTTGGGGTATACCCTGATATCAGATGTAGGATGGATGATATTGGGGAAGCACCACGACAACGCACTGAGGCTGATGAATATGAGAGGAGATGGGGTATCGGTATCACCACTTTTGAGGAAGCTGGGGAGCTGGCTGAACATGGGGGTGCTGCTTGTAATCTCTGTGGTGAAAACTTTGGAAGCCATCGTGGATTTACCTGTCCAAGAGATGGAGGATAATTGTGCCAGACAATGGTTTGTATGATAGACAACAGGATATAGGTCTAGTCCTCCCACAGAGCATCACCATAGCAGGACTTGGAGGTATAGGCTCTTGGGTAGCAATAGACTGTGCTATGTCGGGGGTGGAGAACCTGTATCTCTTTGACCCTGATATGCTAGAAGAGAGTAATAGGAATAGGCTGCCCTTCTGCCAGAGCTCCATCAACAGACCAAAGGTAGAGGTGGTAGCAGAGTACATTAGAGCCATCAGGTCAGAGGCTATAGTGGTAGCTGTACAGGATAAGCTGGAAGGGATACTCCTTGACATCCAGCTATCTGTCAGCAATGTTATTATAGACTGTACAGACTCTCCCAAGGCTCAGTTCACTATCTACAATATCTGTAAGAAGGCTGGTAGGACTTACATCCGAGCAGGCTATGATGGTACTCAGATAATGGTAACAAGTAATGTGTCTGGATGGATAAAGACTGATGTGGAGGAAGAGAACTACCAAGTTAATCCTTCTTGGGTAGTACCAGCCCAGATAGTAGCAGCTCTAGCAGTAGGTAAGCTGTTGAAGTATAGCAACCAAGAGATATCATTAGATATATCTGAGATAGGCATACCTGTGCTACAAAAGCAACGAAGGTTGACAGCAAGATGCAATCAAACAGGTAGAACAACAAGGAGGACAAGGAGATGAAGGAGAATACAGATGGGTAGAACAAAGCAAGAGTGGATAGCTATGACAATGGGAAGCAGGTCTACCCTATATGCAGTAATGAAAGCTCTGGGTCTTCCTCTCTCCCCTGAGCAAGAGAAGTTCCAAGACTACTTGGAGAAGAAGTATCCAGCAATAGCAAAGAAGGAGGAAGAGCCCAATGTGGAAAGTAGGTAAGGAGAATGGTGAGCCAACTGTCCAGTGCTCATTGATGAAGAGTCCAGTAACCTATCTAGAGACAACTGCTAGGCAGAAGATACAGATTCTTATGAATGAGTATCTTCATACAGAGTGGTTAGCTTATCTCAGGGGTAGAATCTCTGACAAGGGGAATGTCTTTGTGGAGGATATATCTATACCTCCTCATAAGGATGCCTCTGGAGCTAGTGCTGAAGCCGAACCCTTCCATATTCCTAAAGATTGTGTGGGAGTTATTCATAGTCATCACAGTATGGGAGCCTTTCACTCAGGGACAGACCAGAACTATGTTGATAAGAACTTCCCAATAAGTATCACTGTATCTAGGAATAATGATGGTCTTGTCTATGATGCTGTGAGCTATGCCAAGACCTCTTGTGGTCAGCCAATACTCCTGAAGTCTGATGTTAAGTATGTCCAGCCACAGCCCCTCTTTAACAAGGACAAGTTCCTCAAGAGGGCTAAGGATAATATAGATAAAGGGGAGAGAGTCTATATTGTTCCCCCTTATAATTACGGAGCAGCAAAAGAAAGGATTGGGACTGCAACACCCTTTGTCCCTCTAAGATACAGGATTCCAGACTTGGGTAGGGTTGTTACTAATGCTAGTGGTCGTGTCCTATCCCAAGAGGAGCTGGGTGATATAGCTAATAATAGCTGGGAATGAAAGGAGATAGAATGAAAAGCCTTATCTGTATGTTAGTAGCCCTGGTTGTTGGTGTTTACTGTGGGGTTATCTACACCAAAGCTGTGGAGTTTGAGCAACGCTATCCTAGCAGAACAGTATATGACCTCCGTTCATTTATAGCCTTTGCTAAGGGGCAACACCAATACTATGCAGATTATCCTAAAAAGCAGAACGAGTGGACAGGTGATAGTGAATGGAATCTGGAGGTTGTAGATTATTATGATGAAATTGAGGAGTTGTTAAGATGAATCCAACTAAAGAACAGATACAGGGGTTATGGGAACAGTGTGTTTCTGGCAATATACTTAGAGACTTACTAATTGATGGTACTAATTCAATAAGTCTCAATAACCTGTTTAAGTATGCTGTGCCAAAGGTAAAATTCCTTAGAATAGAGAAACAGCACTATCCGTTGAGCGGAGATTGGTTAGTTACTATCCAGATGTATAAGTATGAAATTGAAATAGATGACAATGACCTTGCCCTGGCTCTATTCTGGGCAATCTATAAGGCACTAGGAGGTAAGGAATGAAGAAGATTAAAGCTGTCATTAGATGGATTATTCAAGCCTGTATTAAAGCAGAGTATTTGAAGCGTGGCATAGATATTGAAAGGGAGGTAACAGATGAAAAGGATTGAGGGGAACCCATATAAGAAAAGAGAGGATTGCTTCGAGTATCAAGTGGTTGAGCCTTCTATGCATGATGCTTATGAAGAGGGTAAGTCTGCTCAACTAGACTCCTGTGAGGAACAGTGTGAAGCCTGTGCTGATGGATTTATTAGTACGCATGAGAAAGCTACAAATGCGGTGAGGGCAAAGGTTGAGAAGGAACACAAGGAGAAGGTGAGGAAGATATTTGAGGATAGGGAAACCATGGCTGATATTATATATCCATTCCGTTGGTTCTTTAGTAATAATAGGGACGATGCATTAGACTTAGCTGACCAAATAGGGCAAGCCCTCAAGCAGAAATATGGAGGTGAATAATGAAAGCTGAAGATACAGTGATAAACTTTGGGGGGGTATATGATGAATGCGGATTTACGAAAGAAGCCAAATCTATTGCCCTAGCCCAAGCCGAAATATCCTTTAAGGCAGGATATAAACTCGCACTCGAAGGGGCTGTAATGAAAGGTGGCTATGAGAGTGTAAAGAAAGTTGGTATGAGGGAAGTGGTGGAGTTCATAGAAGAAAGGGAGTTTTTGTGTACTAATACGAAATGCCTGTTATCAGAGGATTACAGTAAGGGCGAATGGCAAGCCTTCCTAAAGGAGCAAGGATTATGACAGACAAAGAAAGAGTAGAGGAAGTGAGGCGTAGAATATGGAGTTTAGCTTATGAGTACCGTCATCAAAAAGGCATCCCACCCATACCCATTGAAGACCAAATCATCTCCCTCAAAGACTCCAATGGTAAGCCTATGATTGCGATACTAAGTGACGACCAGAGTTTGCCTAAAACTAATCCCCCAGAGGATAGGATGAGAAGTAGACTAACTATCCCTTCTGCAACAATAATAGTTCAACGGGATATGCTCGCTGCCAACTTCCGCAGAGTAATTAAGGAGGAATGAGATGATACAAGTAAAAACAGTAAGGTGGCAATGTAGTGGGTGTGACCATTTATGTGCTATGCTCGTTGATGAGTCGGTCAGCCCTAAAACTCTTGTTATATGCCCTAACAGTAATTGGCGAGTTGAGAACTATAAAGCAGGCAAGGAGGACTCCAATGAATGAGGAGAAGTTGATAGAGGAAGTAAAGAGAATTACTCATCCATTTTGCTTTGATGATTTAATAGCTTTTGCTAAAGAAACTTGTCCCCATCCCAATAACTCTTTTTGTCAAATGTGTGGGGAAGAAGTTACCCAAATCCACGAACTCTATAAGAAATACACCTACCTCAAGGGGAATGAGGAGTTGCTAGAGATACATGATTACCTTCATTGGCATAGAGGAGAATGGTGCTTTTCGCCTAAGAAATTTGCCGAGTTTATGGTTTTATTTAAGAAATTGGAATCTACTGAGGAGTGGAAGAAATGAATAAACAAGAGTTTAATGAAAAATTAGCACCAATCAAGGTAAGGTTTAGTAGTTATTATAAGTATTCTTTCTCCTTCCGCAACGATGATGGCTACTTAGTTAGTGCTGGCGGTATTGCTGATGAGATATATAGGAGTAATATTACAGCAAATAAGGAGTATTCCATTAGGGAGGTTGCCGATGAGTTGGGTGGCTCTTTCTGTGTATATCTTAATGGAGAACGGCTATACGAGGAAAGTTGGTAAATGAAACACCCTAGTCTATTCTTTGCACTGGGAGGTAAATGATGCCTAGCTATTATTGGTATGAGTGTGATAGTTGCCGTTATCGGGCAGAAAGATATCGCAATATCAAGAAGTGTCCTGAGTGTGGGAGTAATCTAACAAGGATAGCCCCAGAGTTTGCTTGTTACCATTTAACAACTAAGGATAGACTAAAGAGTATTCTTGATAATGGCTTAGTTCCCAATTCCAAGCCTAATTGGTTTACGGCAGAAACCCCATACATAATGCTTTCACTATACCCCTATTGGTGGCTATACAGAGACCCTGTGCTAATAGAAGTAAAAGACCCTGCCATCAAAAGGGAATACTTTACTGACCCCGAAGGATTGAGGTGGGGTGAAGTAATAAAACCTGAAAACTTTAATGCCGTAATAGAATGTAAGCCGAATGTGGTATTTGAGAAAATGAGGGGCAGGGGCGTAGAGCTATGAAATATTTATCCATTCTATTCTTTGCAAATGTAGGAGTATGGCTTATGTGGCATCATAAGTTTAGTCAAGGATTACCTTGGAAATGGGGTGATGTGTTCGGCTTGCACCATGAGATGTTAATTATGCTCAGCTTTGCATCAGCACTAATAATAGGGAGGTATTGGAAATGAGTGATATTTGGAGTAATCAAATCCTACTTGATGAGCTAGAGGTTAAGAGGAACGAGCTGAGACTTGATGGAAGGAGGCTCACCTTTGATTGCTTCAGTCTTAAATGTAGTGAGGACAGAGCAGTATGCTCTAGGGGTAAGATTCTTGGACAAGCTAAGGATGGCTCCCTAGCCTTAATAAGTGTGTTGAGGGGGATACGCTCTGGTACTTGTAAGGACTGTGAGGACTTCATTACTGAAGAATAAAAATAAAGGAGGAAAACAATGGAAGGGATGAACAAGGTTTACAAGGTATTAAGGGTAGAGGGGGAAGAGTTAAAGTCTGTCTATGCAGGCTTTTATACAGGAACAATCTTCATGGAAAACTTAGAGGGTGTGACCTACAAGGAGGGTACAATCAGCTATGCTCCTAAGAGCCAAGGACTCTTAACAGCCTTTGGAGTTCTTGAAGAAGCTATTGATTTTGCCAAACGTAACACTCCAGAAACCGCAGAAAGGATGGTTATCCATGAGGCAGTTCCCCTAGGGGGCAATGGAGGAGCTTTATATGGTTCTGGTTGCCCTTGGTCTTCCTCTTGCTCCTATCCAGCCATCCTGCTTGGTGAGGAAGTCTGGAAGGGTAAGCCAAAGGAGGAGTGGGTAGATGTAACCTCTAGCCTTATAGCTAAGGTAAAAGAGAGTAAGCCTGATGGTTTTGTATTTGACCTGTATGATGGTGATACATGGGTAGCCCTCCTTGGTGGGGGAGAAGGAGTCAATCTTACTATGTTAGCTGAGGAGAGTTATAAGTTAGAGGTCAGTAAGTTTGGGGGGAAGATTCTCTGGTTTAGAGTCTTCAAGAGACTCTTATCCTAAGCCTAGCTTTATCCTACCTAGCAGGCTATTTGAAGCTAATAGGAGTTTTCCTATTGACAAAGGTATGCAGATGTAGTAAGGTGTAAGCCTATCCAATAAGGAGAGACTCTCCGAGTGATAATACATGACGTGTCGGAATATGTTGAATGGCAAATACCACGCCCAGAGTTTTATATACAAGACCTTCTTCCCAAACAGGGGGTTATGCTTGTCTACGGAGCTCCTGGAGTTAAGAAGTCTTGGCTAGTGGAGCACATGGGCTACTGTATCTCTACAGGAGATGAGTGGATAGGCTTTAGAACTGAGCAAGCAAGAACTCTATTGGTAAACTTTGAGATTAGTAGTAATGCTTATCATTGGAGATTAAGGAACATGAGTTCAATCTTTAATGTGCAACCTCAAATGCTCTATGAGACATCGCCAAGCCTCTTATACCTAGAAGATAGAGTGGTATTTGAAAGGTTTGCTGAGGACATAAGACCAATACAGCCAAAGGTTATAATCCTTGATTGTCTGTCAGCTTGCTTTGGGGGAGATGAGAACAGTAGTCGGGAGATGTCTGGCTTTATAAGGAACATGACTGAGCTTAAGGATGAGCATCAGGCTTCAATAATTCTGGTTCATCATTCTAATAAGAATATCTTGGCTATTTCCTCAATGGACAGAGCTAGGGGACATACCAAGCTCACGGGTTGGGTAGATACAGTAGTCTATATGGTCACACAACCCTCTGGAGTCCAGCTACAGTTTGGTAAAACAAGGCAGTCTTTGAGACAACTTCATTCTATGAATATTAACTTCCAAGATTATAATTGGACATTAAGGGGAGCACAACAGGCTTGAGGGAGGTGTTATGAAGAAGTAGATAGTAGAGGACTGTATATTTAATAAGGAGGAAAGATGAAAGTAACAATAGAATCTGGCTATGAGTATGCTAGGGGTGGAACTCCTGCTATAGAAATCTTTGACCTTACTGTAGAAGGGGAAATTAGTGACCCCCCAAAGGAGGTAGCTAATACCTACCTGTCCCTGAGAGGGATTCTCAGGAAGGGAATAGAAAAGAAGGAGGAAGACTAATGACACCATTAACAGATAGAAGCCAAGCAAAAGAATCAGGGTTTGCCCAAGTAAGGGCTGCTCTACAGAAGTTTGAAGGAACAGTAACCTCTGCAGAGTTTGGTCAGTGGGGAGGTACCCTTGTTGATGACAATGGTAAGCCAGTACCACCGAAAGAGTTCCTTGAGGTAGAGACTACAGAGGTAGAGGTACTGGAGGTAACTGAGGAACTTGCCATGTCCATTGATGAGTGGAACTTTAGGGTCAACTGCTCGGACTTCGAAGGTAGCTTCTGGGTAGAGAGTTTCTTAGAGTCTGCTGACAAGTTCAAGATACAGATTCCAGATGAGCTTGTGGGTAAAAGGATAGTCTTTGAAAAGGTAACTCTGGAATCCTTTGATAAAAAAGGGAATCCTACCCCCAAGTTCAATGCCACTAACTTCGTGATAGCTGGAGTGAAGAAGACTGCACAAGCTGCTCCCAAGGTAGTAGTTAAGAACCCAGCACCAGCAGTTGAGGAAGTAGAGGTTGAACCTGATGTGGGTAGTGGAGCTATTGACCCAATGGAGGCAGCTCTTACCCTTGCTGTGGGGAAGACAGAAGCTCAATTCAGGACTGCTATAAGCCTTGACCCCCAGTTCGTGGGCAATCCCTTGCTCCCTCTAGCCAAGGCTGGTGCAATAACAACAGCTCTGGTGAATGAGGGAAAGCTAATTGTTGTCAAAGAGGGTAATAAGGATATATACAAGTTACCTGAATAGGCTTGCTGGTGGTGTATATAGCGCACCTTAGTATTAGTAGTACTAGGGAGGTCTAGCGTGAAATTCGCTAGTAGCAAGTTGCCAGCTATCGGAGTTAGTGCTTAACCCACAATCATGGTGGTAAAGATGCATCCCATTAAGAGGCTCATTCGGCAGGCACGAATAGCTGGCACAAAGAAGCCCTGTTGGGGTGGTGCGATAGTGATGACCTCACTCGCATGGTTGAAAGCCATAGGTCAGCCCCCAGCAGGGTGTCCATAAGGAGTAAGTATATGAATGACAAAGAGAATAAGGCAGAAGAGACCAAGCTGTGTCCCTACCTTGACAAACCCTGTATCAAGGGAGACTGTGCCCTTTATGTAACAGTGCATCAAAATATTCTTGGTGTAAGGAAGGTTATAGGTACATGCTCCTCAGTGGCAATTGTCATGATGTTAGCTAACACCCCCCAAGCTCCACCACAGTCACAGGAGATAGACTTATCCAAGCTGAAGAGGTAGTTGTCCTGCTTAGGAGATACCCAAGGAGAAATAGGGTGAGTCAGTCCTTGGGAGGTGTTAGACTACCTAATCTCCCTGACTTACCCACAAAGAGGAGGTAAATATGGTCATAAAGAAAGCTAAAGCTCACACTGTTTATAAGTTGGCAAATGGTACAAGAGTCCCAGGAGTAACCACCTTCCTACAGGTATTGAACAAACCAGCACTGGTTAAGTGGGCAAACAACTTGGGACTCCAAGGTATAGACAGTAACAAGTATGTGGATAACCTTGCTGATGCTGGAACTCTGGCTCATAATATGATTCTGGCTTATTACAGGAAGGAGGAAGTTGATACTTCTGAGTATTCAAAGTCCCAAATAGTCCTTGCAGAGAACTCCTTTCTATCTTACCTTGAGTGGGAAAAATCCCACAAGATTGAGCCTATACTTATTGAGACTCCACTTATCTCTGAAGTGTATAGGTATGGTGGGACACCTGACTTGTTAGCTGTGGTGAATGGTATCAGCACTCTTATAGACTTCAAGACAGGTAAGGCTCTTTATCCTGAGAATCAAATTCAGGTGGCTGCTTATTGGTCACTCTTGCTTGAACATGGCTATAAGGTTAGTGGTGCTTTGATACTCAGGATAGGTAGGGGTGAGGATGAAGGCTTTGAAATCAAACCAGTGACCAACCTGGAAGCTAACTGGGAACTGTTCACCCACTGTCTAGCTATATATGAGTTACAGAAACAATTAAAAGGAGGTAAGAATAAATGACAGCTGACCCATACGAGCACATAACACCAGAGGATATTCTTAGAATAGAACAAGAACAGGAGGACAGTTCAATGAGCACCTTTTTGAAGAATATTATAGAGACAGAAGAACATAACCTAGACTTATTTAACCTAGAGGTAGCCAAGTTTAGGCTCAAGCATGGGATGTCAACAGGACTTATTCATCTCTATGGAGCTATGGGTAGACTGTCCAAGAAGCTGATGCCCCTTAAGAATGAGCTAGAAGGGGTAGAAGTTTTATGGGAGAATGTCGTTGATTACTTCCAGCGACTAAAGAATAGGGAGGAAGAATGAGGGAGAAAATCCTTTTATGTGGCGACAGCAACACCAGTAAGACTCTCAGCCTGATATGTTTAGCCATTCTTTGTCCTGAGAGAAGGGTTGTGATTTTTGACCCCGATGACGGCACTAACAAAGTACTGGGGGAACTAGGTCTATCCCCTGAAGACCTCCCTAACCTTACAGTTATTCCAGTAAGGACTAACTGGGGAGAACTTCTAACCAACTACCAGTCTATCAAAGAAGAACTGTCCCCTAATGATTGGCTTTGCATGGACATGCTGGGTAGGTTTTGGGACTTAGCACAGAACTATTACTCTAGTGAAGTCTTTGGCAAAGACCCTGCAGAGCATATAATTCAACTCAAGAAGCAAGCCAAACAGGTAAACTTCGGGGGCTTTGATGGACTCCAAGATTGGGCTGTGATAAAGAGGCTCCATAATGAGAGCCTTATGGATGATGCTGTGCTATACAGTCCCTTCAATATCATGTGTACTACCTCCATTAAGGAGTTTCTTCCTGTGGAGAAGGTTCCTAAGACTGGTCAATTAGGTATCTATGCTACTGAGTTCGGCATTAAGCCAGAGGGTGAGAAGCATAATATCTATAGGTTTGATACCCAAGCAGTGCTCTACAGGAAGAAGGAGGGAACATACCACTTCAGGCTGGTAAGGGATAGGGGGAGGACTGTAGACCTTAAGCAGGAGTTTGATATTACTGGTAAGTCCTTCTTTGAGGTCTATGCAGGTCATAGAGGGTTAGAATTATAGGGAGAATGAGATGTCAGAAAAAGATATAATTGAGTGGTTATCTAATCCTAATGCCAAGCCAGCCAAAGAACTATCTAAACATGACCAAGATATGATTCAACTGGGTTGGGATGCAGCTATTAGCTACCGCAAACCTTCACCTGAGTTGAGGGAGAAGATATCTGAACTTTGCTCTAAGGGTATGAGGGATTGTGATTATAATTGTGCTAATTGTATAGAGCTTAACAAACTCCAAGCCCTCATAGTACCCAAAGATAAACCACCCTTGTTGGAACAAAAGAACTGCCACGAAGTTGATAGTCCACAAGATTGGAATATGGGTGCTGAAGCCCAAAGGGAAACAGATATTAAATGGTATAGGGATTAACATGATAACAGTAGATAGACGAGAGGCTAAGGAAGCAGAGGAACACCACAACATTTTTATCCCTGATGCACTAGACCTCCCCTGTGCTATTGATACCTTAGAGGCTGCTGACTATGCCTTCCTTGATAGGGACAGTGCCCCCTTCGGGATAGAAAGGTCTGAGATAGGCAACCTAGTTCAGAAGCTGAGGTCTGGCGAGCTAGAAGAACAGATGTATAAGTGCCAAGCTAACTATGCCTCTGTTATCCTCCTCATTGAAGGAGTCTATGACCAAGTGGATAGGCTGTTGGCTGTCCATAAGGACAGCAATAGGGGCTACTTCCGTACCCATATCTATCCCCACACCTACTATGACTATGTGAAGGCTACAGAGGTAAGGCTATCGGAGATGGGTATAGAGATAATCCATTCCCCTAACTTCCAATGTAGTATGTCTGTGATACGAACTATCTATAACCAGAGGACTAAGCCAGAAGAAGAGCATACCCTGTTCAAGAGGGTTAGAGCTATCAAGATACCAGTGAAGCTGACATCTAACCCTGCTGTCCCTATGTTGATGGCTCTGTGTCCTAGACTCCCTGAGAAGACAGCAATTAGACTGATTAACAAGTATGATAGTATATGGAATATCTTGTCAACCCCAGATGATGAACTTTTGGGGGTGGAAGGTATGGGTAAGGGGCTGCTTGATAAACTGAAGAGAGGTGTTGGTAAGGAATGATAGCTAAGATTATCTGTTGGTTCAGAGGACATAGATGGAGCCAATGGTTCCACACAGCCTGTCCAAGTATATCCTACCGATACTGCCATTGCTGTACTAAGAGCCAAAGGAGGGACTCTTGAGGTTCATAGTAAACAAGGAGGACATAACTAGGGAAGAAGCAGATGAGCTGCTGCTAAGTCCAAAGGCTAAGGTAGCAGTGGATGTGGAGACAGTTAGTTTAGAGAATATCCTTCCCCTAGGCATAGGGATAGCAGTATCTCCTGACTTGGGCTTCTACTTCTTCAATGTCTTAGACCCTATGTTAAAGGACATCTTCAAGAGTGTAGATATTGTTATCACCCACAATGGTAAGTTTGATATGCCCTTGCTCAAGGCATTAGGGCTAACCATTAGGGATTATGAAGATACTAAGATGATAGCCTATAGTGCAGGTATCTTAGACAATAGCCTAGTTGCCCTATCTAGTTCTATCCTTCACAGAGAGTGTCCTTCTGTAACATCTCAATGGAGGAAACCTAATCAGGGTAACATAGCTATTGACCATGTTAAGATGGGGCAGATGTGTATTATCCACGCTTGCAATACCTTTGCACTGGAACAGAAGCTCCCTAAGACAGAGCTGTATAGGACTATTGATAAGCCCTGTGTGGAGCTACTGATGGAGATGGAGCACTGGGGTCTCCTTATTGACCAGTATAGGCTTACCCTTGTTGAGCAGCAGACAATAGAGAGGACTTCCCCAATGGAGAAGGAGTTACTGGAGGAGCTGGGGATAGAGAACCTAGCTAGTAATCCACAAGTAGCAGAGGCTCTTAGGACTAAGGGTATTATGGGTACAAGGAAGACAAAGAGTGATAAGGACAGTGTGTCAGAGGAGTCCTTGAAGCCACTAGACTTACCCTTGACCAACAATATCCTCAAGTGGAGAAGCCTCATGAAGACACTGACTACCTATGTGCCAGCCTTTAGGAAGGTAGACCCTGCAGGCAGAATACATACTAGGTTTGGCTTTACTAATACTGGTAGGTGGAGCTCATCTGCTCCTAACCTGCAAAACTTGACACGAAACGAAAAGTTTACTGAGGAAGAATAAAAATGAAATACAAGGTATGTCAAGCTGAAATTATTGATGGGAAAGTGTCTATACCTGAAGGGGCTATCAGTCTGAAGTTTGGGCTAATACTTACTAAACCCTTCAATGACTCAGAGTGTAGGATGGCAGATGGTGTTATTTACCTTGTACCAACTAGAGATGAGGAGGAATAAAATGAAGCCTGAATGTCCATACTATAGACCACCAAGGATAGCAGTAGACCCAGAGACTGATAAGATTTATGAGGGTTCTGCTATGTGTGACCTTGAAGATGTGTCTTGTTTGGTAGAGTATGGGAATGGTTGTGAGGAGTATAATGATTATCTGAAGGAGGTAGAGGAAGAAGATGCCTGACTTAGACTTTTACAGAGAAGTAAGAATACAGCTTGGAGACTTTGAGATTGAGGTCACTGACAAAGGGGAACTTATTATAACCCTCCGTTTAGGTGCTCAGTCAGCTACAGAAGTTAGCTTCCTCAGGAAGATACCTCTGGAGGAAGTTATTAGGATACATAAGAGAGAAATCTTGGCTCTCTTTAGGAATAAGATAGAAGAATTAGAGGTAAATAATGCCTGATACTTTGAGGTCGTGCATTGTTGCTGAGGAGGGCTACACCTTCTTAGCTTTAGATGCTAGTCAAATAGAGTTAAGGGTGCTTGCCATCCTATCCCAAGACCCCCGAATGTTGGAGGATTTGAAGACTGGGGACTTACACCAAGCTACCTCTACTCGTATGTTTGGTAATATAGAAGAACCAGAGCTCAGGAAGAAGAAGCGGTATGATGCCAAGCAAGCTAACTTTGCACTGGTCTATGGTGCTGATGAGTATAAGCTGGCTGAGATGCTAGAGTGTAGTGTTGAAGAAGCAGCTCAGTTCATGTCTGAACATAGGGAAACCTATCCTGTACTCTACCAATGGATAGATGCTACTAAAGCCCAAGCTAAGGAGGATAGTTATGTAGTCAATATGTTTGGCAGAATCAGACCCCTACCTGAGCTATATGCAGGGTCATTCAGGATAAGGGAGAAGGCTGAAAGGGAAGTAGTCAATACCATTGTTCAAGGCACAGCCGTTGACATTGTGAAGCTGGCTATGCTAGAATTAAGGAAGATGTTTGACAAGAGTATCCGATTAGTTTTACAAGTCCACGATGAGATACTACTTGAGGTTCCTGATGAGCTTCTCCCACAGGCTATAGAACAGTCTAAGGAGTTAATCCATTTCTTTCCAGACTACCCCTTTAATGCTGCTGTTGGTAAAGTCTATGGTGAGATGAAGGGGGTTAAAGATGAGGGTGGGTAACTGGAATGACATTAACTGGGCTAGATGTCTGTTGATAGCAATAATACTATGGCTCTTAATGTATCTGGGTGCTTGTACGATTGGAGGTATATTAGCCCAATGAGAACTAAGTCCCTTAGTCCAAGGAAATCAGGAGAAATCTATGGTAAGTTTACTCCCAGCCCAATAGGTAGGATTATCTCTGTTAATGAGAAGGGGAAGGTTGTCAAGCAGACTCCTGCTAATAGGGCTGAGAGGAGACGAGTACAGAAGGAGAATAGGAGATATGAAAAGAAGACGGCATCACAACAACAAAGGACTCCAACAGATAAAGAGGGGCAAGACTCAAGAACAGGTAGAAAGGATGGCAAAGAAATATGTTAATTCCCCCCCAAGTAATCCTAGGTGATTGTCTGGAGTATTTAGCCAAGATGGATGATTGCATAGCTGACCTAGTCCTCATAGATGCTCCATACTTTGACTACAAGACAGGACACAGGCAAGATAAGGAGGATAAGCTCTCCCAGTCCCTTATCCAACAGAGCCGAGATGACCAGATAAGAGTAGTGAGGGAGTGTATCAGGGTTCTCAAAGATGGTAAGTCCTTCTGGTACTTCACCAACTGGCAAGAATCTTGGTGGTTCCAGGAGAAGTTCTATACATTCCTCCGTAATGAGATTATATGGGATAAGGGTAACTGGTCAGCAGGACACCTTGAGGGTAGCTTTGGTAACAAGTATGAGGTTATCTTCCTTGGTACGAAAGGCAGAGGGTGGACATACAAGGGGGGTAGGCTACATGATATATGGACTGATATACCAAGAGTAGGGACTAATAGAAGCCACCCAACTGAGAAGCCAGTGGAGCTCTACAAGAAGATAATGGAGTTGACTACAGATGAAGGAGACCTTATCATTGACCCTTATAGTGGTAGTGGCAGCTCGGTTATAGCAACACTGGAACTCAACAGGAATATACTCTGTTATGAGATAGACCCTGAGTATCACAGTAGAATAACAAGGAGGATAGAAACATGGAGAGAGACTTCCAAGACCAAGTAGTCATGGTAGACCTATCACAGTTCAGTAAACTATACCTTATACCTATTGCTGACTTACATGAAGGAGCTAGGGATGCTGACCATAGGGTATCAGATGGATACATCCAGTGGATAGCAGAGAGAGAAGATGCTCGTACTATACTCAATGGAGACTTGATGAACTGTGCTGGCAAGGACACCTCATCTGAGCTATGGGAGGACTTGATAACCCCTGATGATGCCTATGCTCGCTTGAGGGCTAGACTTATGCCTATCAGGGATAAGATACTTATGATTACTAGAGGTGGGCATGAAGAGCACATCTACAGGAAGGTCGGTGTGGACTTCATGGCAAGACTAGCTGAGGATTTAGGGGGTATTCCTTATAAACCTGATGGTGGTATGGTAGCTATTAGGTTATCAAGAAATGCTCGTAGTCTTGTCTTTACAGGATATGCCACACATGGATGGGGAGGAGCTAGGACTATTGGAGCTAAGGTAAAGAAGGTAGAAGACTTAGCTCAAGTAGCTGATGTTGACTTCTATATCCTCTCCCATGACCATACTCAAGTAGTTCACAGACTGAATGTCCTTACTCCCCCAATTACCAATATGAGGTGGGATAGGGCTACATATATGGTTATTAAGAGAAAGATTCTTATTAACACTGGGGGCTTTGTGGAGTACAAGGGCTATATCAGGAGAAAGGGTTATGTTCCACAGGATTTGGGAACACCAAGATTGAGATTAGAGATGAAGGATACTCATGGGAGCTGCCACAAAGACCTTCACGCAAGTATATAAATAAGGAGGATACATGGTCTGGCAAGATATCCTATTTATGATTGGTGGCTTCATCTTTGCTCCATCACTGGTATTTATGATTAGAGCTAAGGATAAGCCTCCCTTGGCTACAAGTATTCCAACAGCGGTAGTACTGACCTGTTACCTGATAGCCTATAGTTCAATGAACTTCTGGTTAGCTTTCATTTCAACAGCACTGACAGCCCTTTGTTGGTGGGTATTAGTATTACAGAGGAGGAAACAATGGAGATAGGAATAATTATAGGTCTGGTTATGTGGTTTGTCTTTATCTGGGGGGGTGTCGCTCTTATGTTTTACTTTGTAATGAAGGAGATGTTATGACTAAAGTAGATACAGTAGGACTCTATATGGGTAAGACTAAGGGTTATATGGAGACCTATACTGGGAGAAAAGTCAGTCCTTTTGACTTGAAAGAAGAGGATATCTGTATAGCAGATATAGCTCATTCCCTTAGCTTAATATGTAGGTTTGGGGGACATACAAAGAACTTCTACTCAGTGGCTGAGCATAGTGCTAGAGCCTCAGAGATTGTAGAGTTTGACCTAAAGTTAGCTACCTTAATGCACGATGCTGCGGAGGCTTTCCTTGGTGATGTTATTAGACCTATAAAGTATAGTCTTCCTGTGTTACAAGAGATAGAGGACAAGGTAGCTATGGTTATCAGGAACAAATATAGTATCCACTGGAATGAGGACATAAGAAAGGCTGTTAGAGTTGCTGATAACATCATAGGAGCTACAGAGGGAAGAGACCTTATGGATAATACAGAGGACTGGGGGAGACTACCAGACCCTCTCCCAACTATAATTAGACCTATGAGTCCTCTCCTAGCTGAGAGAGTATTCCTAATATTATTTGAACAATATGGAGGTAAAGATGAAAGCTAAGTATCATGGACACCCAGACTTTTACAAGATGACTGAAGATGAGCTCCAGTTACATTCTGATAAGAACAGGGACTATGCACAGGGGGGAGACCCACTGGGTAACTTCAAGAGGGTAGCCAATATCTTCTCCAACTACCCAGGTCTGGACTTATCTAAACCAGAGACCATAGCCCTAGTCTATATGTTCAAGCAACTGGATGCAGCCCTATGGATGCTTTCCCAAGGGTATGAAGGTGAAGTAGAGGATGTGGATTCAAGGCTTAGGGATGTCCACGTCTATGCTAAAATTGATAGGATACTTCATAAGGAAGAATCTTCAAGGTAGTTTACCATTGAAAGTTTGCTAAGACCCCCTAGATTTCAATCCTAGTGCGTCATTATTGTAAAGTATCCAGGGGGTTACTGGCTTTCCCTTTAACAATAGAATCTATCATACCGCCTCTTCGGAGCGTGAGTACGGGCTGGTCAATGAAGCAAGCAGCTACTAACTAAATTGTTCGGATGAACTCTTAGCCATAAAGTACTCTGGTTTTACCCCAAGAGCAATCAACATCTCATTTATCTTGGCTTGCCCAGAGGCTAAGTATCTACCAGCTATATTAAGGTATTCTCTTGAGGTTGTAGCATACCTGTCTGCTTGTACAGCCCAAGCATTGACCTCATTCACCCTCTGACTAGCCTCATTGACAAAAGCATTAGCTTGTCCTAGTCTCTGAGCTGCTTCGGCTATGAAGGAATCCCCCATTCTCATCCAGCCACTAGCTTCCTCAATATAGCTACGGATGTTATCTAACCTGACAGTAGCTTCAGTTACCAGTCCAGTATAAATCTGGATAGCCACTTGTGCATATTCAGCATACTTCTCAGCTACCCTCTCAGCATCATTGATGGTAGTAATATTACCATCCCCCTGTGTGAGATAATACTTGGCTGATGGGTCAGTACTAGCATGGGTAAGATAGGTAGACGATAGGTCTAAAGCTGTCTTTATAGCAGTTCTCAAGTCAGCTATCTCATCAGTAATATTAGCCAAGACATCCTTAGCATTGTCTGTAGTATCATTGGTCTCTAGATAGACAGCTACCTTATCAAGAGCATCACCAGCATCACCAGCATTAGCTTTATCACCTACAATACCAGCTATCTTATCAAGAGCTGCGTTGATGTCACCCAATGGTGTTGCCATAGAGTCAGCAGAACCATTAACAAGTTCTAGTTCTGCGATTGACTGTTGGACATACTTCTCAGCCTTGAATATAAGAGCCTGCCCTGCACTACCAATGATAATGGGGTCATCAAGGTGCTCTGGATAATCTCCGTCAGCATTAGATAGGGCTATGCAAGTCCAAGTGATTGCATCATCTGAGGTAGTCCCACCCAAGATGGTTCCCCAAGTAGGTTCAGCTACTCCTGTCTTGAAATCACCTGTCCTGGCAGTACATTCATAATAAAAACCAGTAGCATTAGCAGTGGTAGGTCTGCGAACCTCATTAAGGGCTATTACTGTATCACCAGCCCAGACACTAGGAATTGCAATAGGAGCAGTCCAGGGCTTGAGGTAGATGATACGAAGGTGCTTGTCC
>SDBU01000890.1_pt1 | contig 43538 bp, 57 predicted proteins | sample 2277071 | NCBI WGS metagenome assembly SDBU01 (sample SAMN10397929, study PRJNA504765) | marine sediment metagenome | isolation source: marine sediment core GS08_GC12, 126 cmbsf | place: Arctic Ocean: Gakkel Ridge, Loki's castle | collected 2008
GGTAAAGGGCTTGTCAGTTTCTGCTATGAGTGTGGTGATTTTCCATGCCGTCGCCTTAAAGCACTCGATAAGCGTTACCGTACCTTTTATCATATGAGTATGATAGAGAACCTTGTATTTATCAAAGAGTATGGCATTGAGAGTTTTATGGAAAAGGAAATGGAAAAGTGGAAATGCTCAGAATGCGGAGATGTAACTAGCTGTCACAATGGAGTCTGCTTCCGTTGTCATCTAGACGATTTAAGAAATAGAACAATAATCTCTAGATGGAGAGGAGAATAGTCGCAGGTACAAATCCCGCCGCTGCCACTTTATTATTAATCCTTCAGCCTCACCGCCATTCAATTTCACCAATAACTGCAGGAAACTCGTTCTTGATACTCTTTTGGACATTGACTATCGCGTCAAAGAACAGTTTAATTTGCTTTGTAAACCAGTCTTTAGTCATAGAAATAGCGAAAGACATTCTAATTGGGCCATCCTTTTCCTTCACGAAATTAAATAGTTGTATTTTTGAGAAGGTTGGATCTAGAGCTAAAACTCTACCATGAGTTAATGCGTTACGGATATCTGCCAAATTGGGGTTAATGCAAAGTTCACCAGAGTTCGTATTGCAGTATGAATTGTATTTCTCTATTAGAGGGCGCAAAGTAAAGCTTGGGTCTGTTATAGGGTTTTTAGGGACTACGTCGCCTTCCTTAAGGGAATCAATGTTGAATGCGTGACTGTCAGTTCCCCTCTCTTTTTCAAAGAGATATAGTCTGAGCAGAAGTTCAAGAGATAGCATATTTGTGAATAATCTTACTAAATTCTCATTGTGTTTTCTTTGTGAGTCGGCGTGTTCCATTTTTGCACCTCTCTAATGCAGTTTTCGATTTTCTTATTCTACACCAACTGATGTTGCTGTTTATGTAGTGCCAAGCAAGCCATAAGGGAGGGAGTAATGAAGAAGCAGCTACGAGCTATAGCTCATGTAGCCACAGTCCTACTAATAGCCACGATAATTGGGGTGGCCTTCTGCATAGCTGTAGGCTACCTGATTGAGTTGTGCTGCTAGTGGACTGTGTTGATATGGTCAACTACCCATTGACATTGGTAGCCCTATATGTTATAATGATAATGGAGGAGTTAAATGAAAACTAAGCAGAAGATAATCAGGACCTGGCAAGGCACCTGTGAGGACTGTCACGCTTGGGCCTTCCACGATGATGGCACAGGACACTGTGGGCTCTATAGCTCCGAGTGTCCCACATCTATCCTCAATAAGGGCAAGCCAACTATGTTCCTGAGCAGGTATGATGTGCCAGTGGAGCACGGAGGACTGGAAGACGAAGGAGAATAATGGAAGCTAAAGATACTGTGATGAAGGAAAGAGGAGTGGACTACGATGCTAATTGTGGACAGATGATTGCTTGTGATATTCTACCTAAGTATGTGATTGGCTCAAACCAGCGAGAATCTTGTTACCTTGAGATAAGTAAGGTTATTGAGGAATTTGTTGAGTCGGAACGCAAAGCCCAAGCTGAAATATACTTCAAGGCAGGGTATAGGCAGGGTCAATTAGATTCCTATACTATTGACTTTGCTGAAGGCAAGAGGACAGGGATAAGGGAAGTGGCGGAGTGGGTAGAGGAAGACAGATATGAAGTAAACCAAAAGAATATTCCCGAACTTGGTATTATACCAGTGTCTCTAATACATTTAGAAAGATGGCAAACCAAACTTAAAGAGTGGAGGATAGATGGAGAACTATGATTATATGGAGCTTGAGCCCGACTACATTGATGTTCTTACTGGACTCTATCATCTTTGTCCTCTATGCTTCAAGCCACTGAGTCTCAGAACTATGCCAGGTTTAGGTGAGAAGCATTGGCACTGTGATGGCTGTGGGACTGAGTGGAATGTAGGGGAGCTGATAGCAGCTCTTAACTATAATGAACTGGAGGAGTAATGGACAAAGGATTACTATTAAATCTGGCTATCATAGCTGCCTCAAGAGCTACGGATAAGTTCTTCCGTCCTCTTGGTGATATGCCTGCTAGGAGTAGGACACCTCACGTTCCTCATAGAGCTAGACAGCCTCGTGCCCACGCTAGCTCTCCAAACGATGGGCACTGGCATATGAAGTACCACAGGAGCAGGCATTAGAATGATAATAACGAAGAGGGAGTTGTTCTCCAGCGACCTTATTTATCGGGGCAGAGCTTCGCTGGCGGTCTTTTTCCCAAGCGCTGCCTTGGGCTTTTCAGCCGAACTCAGCTCTGCCCCCTATATAGGAGTGTAAGATGCCTAACCAAAAGGAATGTCCTTATGCTAGGAGCAAGTGCATTGACTGTCTAGACTTATGTGAGATGAATGGCAAGGCATGTCTGCTAGAGACTGGCTCAGAGTGCGAGACCTACAATGAATACATTAAGGAGTTGAAGGATAGTGAACCTGCCCATTAACGAGCGCCTATATACCAAACACGAACTTAAGCAAAACGAAAGACTAGCAGTAAAAGCAGGGTATGAGCTTATCACAGAGTCCAAAGGCACTAAGTATTGGAGGCATCCTGATGGTGGTGAAGCGAACTTTCTTCCAGACCTTCTCTCAGGAACTAAATGTTCGGAGTAAGGCTCCGCTGGATAGTGCTGTTCATCTTGCTCTGGGTACTGGCAGCCATAGTATACTTTAGTATCTTAAAGCCGTGGGAGTTCGGAATAGGTAGGATTTAACTAATGACAACTAGACCTTCAAAGATTAGAAAACGAATCTTGAAGCAGCGAGGTGTAGAGCTGGAGAAGCACACTCGCCGCCCTGTATCTTATGATGACCTACCAGCTCCATACCACAAGACTAAGCTTATGAAGTACATTGAGCTGAAGTTCAATGACAAGCTTGAGAACATTATTTTTACTGGCACTATCTATGAGCTTGAGAAGAAGCTAGACATTGATGCCACGACTGTTAGTAAGTGGCGTAAGTTAATATCGGAGGCTAAAGAAAAAGAATTCTGGAAGCAGTTTTAGTAAAGGAGGCAAACCAATGACTGATACACAACCAACAAAGGAACAGATTAAGGAGTTTTGGGAAAGGTATGGATTTAGGTTATTTAATGATGATGACCACAAGATAGTAAGACAGTATTCTGCTTGGTGGATAGGCAAATGGTGCCTCCCTCTTGGCAAGGGAAAGTATGAATACTTTAAGGATGGGTTACCTCCCATAGACCTCAACAACCTATTTAAGTATGCTGTGCCGAAACTGATAGATAACTATGGTGGTATACTTCTAGTCTTACCACAAAGGGACATCAAGTCTTGGGAATGTAAAATTCTAAATACTCCCAGAGATGAGGCAACCTTTGGCTATGGTGAAGACCCCGCCCTAGCTTTGTTTCGGGCATTGTATTCAGTCTTAAAGGAGGCAAGCAAATGATTAACTATGCTACTTACCTGGGGGTTTTTGTAGGATTTGCGATTGGCTCAATGTTAGTTCTGTATCTTTGGTGGAGAGCAAAAAGGAGGAAGGAATGAAGCTAATAGACCTTACTGTAAACCATAAAGGTGGTAACTGTCCTTACAAAGCTATCACTTGTCAAGAAGGGTACTGCCAAGACTGTGAAATCTACAATAAGGTGGTGAGTATGAAAGAACCGACACAAGAACAGGATGAATTATTACTGGAAGAGTATATGATGCTATTGCAGACACAGAATGGTGGGAAGGTAATAGTGGATACCCGTCCTGCACTTAAAGCCCAACTAGCCAAAGTCAAAAAGCTGTACCCCATAATGTATCGAGAGGAAGCAGATGAGGATAGGCACTTTATAGAACGTGACTGGACACCGCCCGCTGAAGCTCTCAAGCACGGACCAGATAAGCCTGAGTTGAGGAAGAAGAAGATTGTTAACATTCTAACTTCGTACAAGAACTGGGTATTAAACTTTGACAAGGGGAGAGGAGAACGATGTAACTTAGAGGATGCTACTAACCAACTCCTAGCGTTATATCCTGATATAGACCTACTCTGGAAATTAGATGCTGACCGTAATTGGTCAATGTGTGAATGGTTGAAAACCTTACCTAAATACTTTGAGGTTATTAAAGAAGAAGCCAAGAAACAGGAGGGGGAGAAGGTAATCAAGGAGATTAAAGGGATAGAGAACCCATACAAGAAACCTATCAGAGACGGGGTTACTTGGAACAAAGAGGTGATAGAGGCCTTTGAACAAGCCCGCCAGACTATTCTTGAACTATTAGGAGAAAAGGGATGAAACTGAATTGGAATAACTTATCTAAAAGTGAGCGGGCTGAATATATGAGATTGCAGATGTCACCTTCTTATGGTGCTCGTAGTTCCTATTACCCAGAAGATGTTAGTGGCTGCGGGGCTTGTGGGCAACCCACTACGGGTTCAGGTCGGTGTAGTAATTGCCTAAAAAGGCATACAGAACTTGATAATAAGCTAAGAGGAATATTAGCCCCCACTAATAAGGAGTGAGAAGATGATTGAGCAAGAAGAGATAAGTGAGTATTGACTCCATTCAACAGCTAATCTCTTGGCAGCCAAAGGAACAGCACGCTACAATCTCTGATGGCATACTTCTTCCAGAGACTAGGCTTATGATATTTGGACAGGCCAAGGCGTGGAAGTCAATGTTAGCACTCCATACCGCCTTTACCCTAGCTAATGGCTCTAACTGGTTTGGCTTCAGGACAGCCAAGACTGCTACCTTCAAGTATCAGGTTGAGCTTCCTAAGGCTATAGACCGAGACAGAGTAATCAAGTATGCAAAGGGGGCTGACTCTTATCCGCCTAATGTGTTCTTCAAGACTCCACAGGATAGAGTCAAGCTGGATACTTCTTGGGGCATAGCATCCTTCAACAAGGACATTGAGGAAGTTAAGAGCCGTAGCCCTAACCAGCAGCTAGTGGTTGTCCTTGACCCAGTCTACAAGCTAATAGCAGGTCACATATCTGATGAGTATGACGTTAAGAAGTTCCAAGACAACATAGACGAGTCAAAAGATAAGTATGGCTACTCTGTTATTATCATCCACCACTCTCGTCTCACTAGAGTGGACGCATCTGGTAGTGTTGTTGACCTTGGAGCTGAGGAAGTAATGGGCAGTAGCTACTGGAACAACTGGTGCGACACTATGCTTAGAGTCAAGCTTCTTAACCCTCACTCTGGAGCTGACCTTGTGGAGGTTAGCTTTGAACTGACTAGAAATGCTCAGACTGACCTTCCGAGCTTCCAAGTTCAGTGGAGTAGGAGTAATCTTCAACCTACTGTAACTAAACGTAACCAAGTGGACACTGGCGGGGAGCCAAGCATAAGAAATATAGAGGAGGAAGACGATGGACTGTAGATTTAGGGTTAAGTGTAGAGACTGCAATCTCCTTGGGAACTGCAATAACTCAGAGCTAAAACACGGAGGATGCTGTGGTCATCTAACTTACTGGGGCATGAAAGGCTGTGGGTGCATTATCAAATGTATAGATAAATGCCAGTATGCGGAAGTGCCTATCTACTCGTCGCCATCTATAAGAAATATGGAGAAGGAGGAAGACAATGACTGATTACCCATACTATTGCTTTGAAGAGACTGGGGGGTCTAAGCACTTCGAGGGCAGGTTTTGGAACTCTCAAGGGAAGCAGATTGCTATAGTGGCGGTCGTTAATGAAGGAAGGGACTGGGCAGCCTACATTGGTACAGATGCTCCACTTTCCTTTAAGGAAATTGATACCTGTAAGTGGGCGGCTAAGTATGGATGCAAGCTACAAATACAAGATGCTAAGCACTTCTTCCCAGAGATTAAGCTGCCTTATAGAAGTTAATATATCGTAATATATATATAATAAGTATTATTATATTGATATTGAATTATATATCTATGGCTAGTTGCCCTACCATTGACAACTTACACCGCTGTATGTTATAATAACAATGATTAAGGAGGTGTGTATGAAGAGAAAGTAACAACCCACTCGCCTGTAAATATAATACTTAAGGAGGACAGAATTGGAAGATGAGTTAATTAGTGTAAGGAAATTAGTAGATTCGGACTATGGAACTCCACTCAGACACTTCAAAGGAGTGCTAAAAGAGTACGCTCCTGAGGACAAAACATTCGGAACCTTCGTGAACTTCAACTTCACCGATGTAGAGGTCATCCACTCAGTAGAGCCCTATAACTTCCCGATAGCCACCATATCCATCAAGCTTAGCAATAAGAAGAAGTCAGGCTTCGGCATCTTTGGTGACTCCCTGGCAGTCCTGCTCCCTGACGACCAAGACCTCAAGGATTGTGTAGGCAAGGTGATGACCTTGAAGATGGAAGAGGGGCATGTCTATGGAAAGGACAGGAACACTGGAGAGGATATGGTAGGCAACCCTTGGAGTGTCATTGAACTGGAAGGAGCAGCGGCTCCTGCCGAGGGGGTAGCACTTCAGTCTGCTGCTGACCGAGCTAAAGAGCTGCTTATCGGCAAGACCAGGGCCGACTTCAACAAGGCCGCCTATGCTGACCCAATCATCAGGAAAGACACTGGCCTACAGAGGTCAATCACTGATAAGAGCTTCATCAACTCATTGGTTCAGCTTGGTAAGGTACATGAGGACGAGAACGGAGTGTTCAAAAAGGTAGACGCAGAGGAAAATAAATAAGGAGGTAAGATATGGACTGGTCAATCATAGCAAAGCTGAACAAGATTATGCCCTATGATGAGGTCTACTACGTGCTGTCCAAGTGGGGGCACTCGCCTGATGACAGTAGACATGACCCGCAAGTTCACTTGAATAAATAGCCAGGCCTGCTGGTGTCTGCATAAAAGACGGGAATCGTGGGCTAGTCCAGCAATATGGCAGGACTCCACGAAGCAGTGGGATTCACCAGCCAGCGCAGAGGGGTTGGTGGGCTTTGAGTTAAAAGCTCGGTTCCATAGAGTCCGCCAGCCCCCGTGAAAATAAAGGAGGTTACAATGCCAAACAAAGCAAAAGCCCATATCAGATATAAGGATTCCAATGGCGGTATAGTTCCTGGAGTCACTACAGTTGTGGGTCTACTAGCAAAACCGCAACTTATAATCTGGGCTAATAGACTAGGACTACAAGGCATTGACAGCACTAAGTATGCTGACGCAATGGCAGATATAGGAACGCTAGCTCACTATCTTATTATGTGCCATCTGAAAGGTAAGGAAACAGATACCAGTGATTACTCACCCAATCAAGTTGAGCTTGCCCACAACTGCTTTGCATCATACTTAGAGTGGGAGAAGAACCATACGCTAGAACCTGTGATTGTTGAGACGCCACTAGTATCCGACGACTTACAGGTTGGGGGCACTCCTGACTTGTATTGTAAGCTTAATGGCATCCCTACCCTGATGGACTTCAAGACAGGCAAAGCCCTATACCCTGAGCACTCATATCAGGTAGCAGGGTACAGAGCCATACTAGAGGAAAAGGGTAATGAGGTCAAGCAATGTATAATTCTCAGGATAGGTAGAGACGAAGGTGAGGGCTTTGAGGAGAAGATAATATACGACTCCACTATAGACCTATCAATATTTATGAGCTGTCTGAATATCTACCATGCACAGAAGCAAAGTAGAGAAGAAGAAAAGATGCTAAAGAAGCTGGGAGGAAGATAGTATGATAACAGCACTATGGGGGAAAGAGAAGTCTTGGAAAACTACTATGGCTTTGACCTGGCCTAAACCTATATTCCACTTTGACCTTGATGTTGGCGGCTACGACCGAGCTGCCTGGAGACTGAACACCGACGATATTGAGTCCAAGTCCTATCCTACTCCCATCCAGATGGAGAAGCTTATGGGGCAGGTAAAGGATGGAGTGACTATTAAGTTCCCTAAGAAGCTGCTTGGTATCAAGGAGGTGTGGCAACAAATCGTCATTGACTTCGTGGCTGCAGTTAGCAGGCCAGAAATACAAACTGTTGTTATGGACTCAGCTACCCAGCTGTGGAGCTTGTGCCATCGTGGTAGGCTACAAGAATTGCAAGAAGTACAGGTAGCCAAGTCCAAGGGGAATATAAGTGACAATGACCTCAGGGAACGGCTTCAACCTATTGAGTATGCTGAGCCTAATGATAGGATGAGGACTCTTATCTATACTGCCAGAAGTTATGGGAAGCATCTTGTCCTGACCCATTACCCTAGAGATGTCTATGGACAGAAGGTTACTGAGAGAGGGATTGAGGACTACAAGACTGGAGACATAGAGCCAGATGGATTCAAAGATACTCAGAAGCTAGTAGACATAGTCATCTGGGTAGAGACGGACAATACTGGAGAAGTGTCAGCCAAGATAACTAGATGCGGGCTAGAGGGGCTTGGGACAAAAGCTGTAGGGCTGGCTATTGAGCCAAGCTACCAAGGAATAATAGACTTGCAGGAGTCAATGAGATGAAGAAGATTATCCCAGTTGAGCTAGTAATAACCTTAAAGGTAGATGAGGATACCCCAGTAAAGGCTGCACGGGCAGTTGTTGAATGGATTTCAAAGACAAAAGTAGCAGACCACATCACTATACTATCAATAAAAGTCCCGCAGGACGGAGTAGTGATACTAGCATGATTTTAGTTGACAGCTCTGAACCAGAGAACATCATAGCTCTACTCGAACAGTCTGCTCCTGTAACTGTGATGCCGTTAAATCAAAGCCAGAGGAGTGACTACTACTTTGGTGGAGAGGACGGCAAGACTAGACAATTTAATAGAGTCCAAGCTGGCGAACTTCTTGGCAACATTGACTCAATGGAAGATGAGCTTAGACGCTACTACAATAGTGCTGACGAGAACTACCAGATAATAGAAGGACTCATATCAGCTGTGCCACTGACTAGGAAGACCAAGACCTACAGTGGTATCAGTATTAGAAGACAGGCTAGACCAACCAGCCTCTTCAGCTGTAGCGTAGCTGAGAATGGCTACATCTATGGCAGCCGTGACTGGAATGTTAGTTCAGCTATGTTCTATGCTTGGATATTTAGGCTAGACCAAGCTGGCATATCCACCTTCTATACTGAGAACTATATCGGCACAGTTAGGTTATTGGCTGCTATATATAATAACTGCCAGAAGCCTCCAGAGGAGCATACTACTCTCAACAGATATGTTAAGCCTCGTATAGTAATTAAGGAACAGAATCCAATGGTCAAGGCTCTTATGGCACTTAGCCTAGCCTACCAGATTGGCATTGGAGAGGACAGGGCTACTAAAATTGCAGAGCAGTACGGAAGTTTATTTGATGTGGCTATGGCAGAGGTAAGTGAGATTACCCAGATAGAAGGCATTGGGAAGAAGACGGCAGAGAAACTATTGTCAAGTATAGGGAGGGAACTATAGTGCAAACTTACACAGACCAACCATCCGAGAAACTAGTTGATAATATCAGGTTAGAAAAGATAAAGGATGTTATTCAGGAAGTATTAGAGGAAGAGTTACCTGAGTGTGATATCAATGCTTGGTTTATAGATTCAGTACACTTTGCTAATATGCTAGATAGAGCAATGGAAAAGATTTGGGCGAAAGCATGACTAAAAAGTTTGCCCCTGAATATCCTAAGAACGATGACGGCTTAATTCTGTTCCCTCGTGACAGCAACTACCGTAAGGAGCTGTTCCCGTTACTGAAGCTAGATGACCATCCCGCCAAAGCCAACATCTACTTAGTGCAGGCTATAGTAGAGTATGTCTCTGAGCCTGAGGAAACTGTAATGGACATTATGGCAGGGACAGGAACTATAATGACAGCTGCTCTCATTGGCAGGAGAGTCGTGTGTCTGGACATTGAGGAGGATTATGCCAAGATACTGGAGCAAGGTGCCAACTCCCTAGAAGCCATTGCTCCTGGTATCAGAGATATGATTACTATTATTGAGGGAGACTGCCTGATGTTGCTTCCACTACCTATCACAGACCATATTATCTTCAGTCCTCCCTACTCAAATATCATGAGGAAGACTGGTGGGAAGTCTGGAGATGTACTGGACAAGCTTAGTAGAGAAACGCTTGGAGATGGTATGCTGAAGTACTCCAAGAATCCCAATAACATAGGCAATCTCAATGAGTTCCTCTACCATCAGAAGATGGAGAGGATTTATAAGAAGACACTAGAGTCCCTGCCTATTGGAGGCACACTCACAATTATAATCAAAGACCACATAGATAAGGGGGAGAGGATGTTCCTTGGAGAGAGAGCCAAGAGGGACTGTATTAGGGCTGGATATGAGCTGGACTCTCATCATAGGTGGCTGCCACCTGGCACTATCTACACTTCGTTTATGAGAGCTAGAGGCGATACTGTGGTGGACGAAGAGGAAGTCATTATACTAAGGAGGACAAGATGACTAACTTTGGCTACTGGTATTATTGGGCAGTCAAGAATATGATAATGGGTAGTCTGGGTATTCATGCTCAGCACTCTGATGGCTATAGAAGAGATAAACACCTGACCAGGATAGCAAAGAGATATGAGACTACTCCTAAGGAATTATGTAAGAGCTTGCTAAATACAGGGGATACTCTTGGCACCATAAGCTTTGTTCTGCGAGAAGGCGCAAGGGCAGGAATATTCACTCTGGGAAAAACAAAGGAGGAAGGTTAAATGAATATAATAGATTTACGGAGACGCAGAGTAGACACTGGTGAGATTTCTGGCTTAAGCTGGAACTTTACAATAGGAGAAGAGAGAGTTAAAGTTGCACTTGATTCGGGCTTTGAGGTTGAAATATATGTGAAAGAGTTAGACAAGATACGACCGTTTAGTGCAAATAAGGAGGACAAAATGACTAGACCAAACTGGGACGAATACTTTATAGAAGTAGCTAGAGTAATATCTACAAGGGCTACCTGCCCAAGAGCTTCGGTTGGGGCAGTGATAGTCAGGGACAACAGGATTATCTCTACTGGCTATAATGGTGCTCCAGCTGGAGAATCTCACTGCACGGAAGTAGGGTGTCTGATGACTGATAACCATTGTCAGAAAGCAGTCCATGCTGAGACCAACGCAGTGGCTGAGGCAGCTAAATATGGACTGGCTATTGATGGAGCTACTCTGTACTACTGGGACAGCCTAATGAGACCAGCAGAATCCTGCGTCAAGTGCTCCCAAGTAATGAAGGCTACAGGGATAGCCAGAGTGGTTGGAAACAGAGATATATAGATGGCAGTAACCTACTATGGCTCAGAGACTGTTTCCAAGGAGCTCTTCAATAGGCAGCTAGTAGACTCCCCTCCATCTATAGTTGGCGTTGACACTGAGACTATCTCCCTCAAGGAACGTATGCCTATTGGCTTTGCTATAGCTACATCTCCAACTGAAGCTTGGTACTTCAAGACCTACCCTGAGATGGATAGAGAAGTGGAGCTGGTCTGGCCTCTCCTTAGAAATCCTAACATCAAGAAGGTCTTCCACAATGCCATATTTGACCTGAGGTCCTTCCCTCTCATTGGGGACATAGACACCAACAACATAGCAGACACTAATGTAATGGCTAGGCTACTTGGCAGAACAGAAACCAAACTGTCTGAGTTGGCTCCAGAAGTAGGTATGACAGCTCAAGATGCCAAAGGTATGTTAGAGGAGTATAGGGCTAAGACTATGCTAGAACTACCTTCAGAAGCAGTGTCGGCTAAATGTGCTAAGGATGCTCAGATAGCCCTAGCTTTATACTATCATTACCTACCAGATATTGACCCTGAGTACTTCAAGGTGGAAATGGAAGCCATACCTATCCTTATTGAGATGAGCCTTAGAGGGCTTAAGATAAACCAGGAGGACAGAGCCAGATTGGAGGTTTCCCTGACAAAGGATGTAGAGTACTATAGGAGAATATGTAAGGAGGAGGATTTCAATCCTGCTTCCAACCAACAAGTTGGCTACATATTAGCCAAGCGAGGTAATTTCCTTCCGTTCACTAGAAGTAGGAAACAGCTCAGAGTAGATGTTGACCAACTGGAGTTCCTTGATGACCCAATAGCTGCTATAGTACTTAACTTTCGTAAAGCCAATAAGTTTCTCACTACTTACATCAAGCCATTGGCTGAGGAGGATAGAATCTACACGGAGTATAACCTAGATGCAGTGGTTGGCAGAGTTAGCTCCAGCAATAGAAACATGCAGAACATACCCCCTGAGGGCAGGTTCATCTTCATGCCAGACTCTGGGTATTTTACTACTGGGGACTTTAGCCAAGAGCACCTGAGGATATTGATGCACCTATCTGGGGATAGAGAAATGCAGAGAGTATACTATGATGGCGAGGCAGGTGGAGACATACATCTTAAGACTGCTAGTGAACTAAACATCAGTAGGAGGTTGGCTAGGACTATCAACTATGCTATTCCTTATGGAGCCACTCCTCATGCTGTCAGTATCAGTGCTAGGATAAGGGACTTAAAGAGATGTGCCAGCTTTATAGACAGCTGGTTTGAAGCTTACCCTGATGCCGCTGAGTGGATTAGGGCAGCCAAGGAGTATGGTATAGGACATGGCAAGGCTCTACCTACTCTGTTTGGCAGGAGCATTAGTGTCCCTGAGGAGTATAACAGATGGGGTAAGCTGAATGTAAGTGCTATGGAGAGGAAGGCTGTTAACTATCCTATAATAGGCTCTGACGGAGAGATAATGAAGCGAGCACTAATTATGTGTAAGTATCTCCCACTGGTAGTCACAGTCCATGATAGTATCACCTGTGATGGGGATGTAGAGTTCCCTATGGAGCAGCTAGAGACTATATCTCCAGTAAGGATACCATTTGCAGTTAAACGAACAGGGAGGTGGGAATAATGGCAGACCCGAAGATAGTATTTGTTCAAGCTAAGGACGAAGATACTAAAGCGCTAGGGAGATGTCTCGGAAGCATAAAGCAGTCCGAGTATGTCTTCGTATTGATACCAGCTAGCACTAAGTTCCTTAGCAAAGAGGACTTACAGCGTATGCTAGAGAAAGTGCTATAGCAAGGTAAGTTCCATCCTTTTTTGCCCCGCCACGATTGAATTCTAGACCCACGAAATAATCAACCCATACCAAACATCAACTATTGAATTTCAACCCGCCAGATTTTGATTGTACGGGGACATTATCACATACGGAACTTGGAAATAGTGAATATGATATAAATGTAGTGCTGGAGGCAACGCTGACAACTAACGCTACCTCCAGTACCATTCCCAGCCCGAAGGCCAGGCTAGTCATTGGGCTGCCTTGCTGAAGCAGAGGATAAATTGGGAATGAAGTGAGGAGCATCACGCCAAATCGCCCAGGCTTCGTTTCTCCTCTCAATGGCTTCATCCTTGAACTTATCTGCTAGGAGCAGGTCTGCATTGGCAGCGCCCCTATACTGGTCAGCCTCAGCTAAGTATCTATCCATCTGGGCAATCGCTGCAGTGGCTTCAGCGATATGAGTCTGAGCCATGCTGATACGCTGAATTACATCCTTCACAAAGCCGTCGGATATAGCTACCCAGCCAGCCGACTCGCTTATATAGGATTGGATATTACCTAGTCTTAAGGTTGCTTCCTGTGCATAGGCTGTGGCTTGGGCTATCCTAGCTTGGGCTATCTCTACTCTGGCTCTGGTGAAGTTAGCATAATTAGCAGGTACATCCTTACCAAGGGGCACAGTGTTTATTATGCCATCACCTGTGTCAAGGTAGGCTTCAGCTCCAACAGTTGCCTTGTCCAGACTGTAGGTATTCACTAGACCAAGGGCTGTAGCTATTGCACCTACAGCTGTTGTTATCTTAGTTCTCAACTCAGCTATATCATCTGTGACATTAGCCAGGACATCTACGGCATTATCCGTAGTAGCATTAGACTCTAGGTATGCACCAACCTTACCTGCTACTGTATGTGCCTCATTTACGTAGTCAGTGACTTTGGCTAAGGCAGCAGCTGCGATGGTATGCTTGGCTGCTATGTTACCTAGGGCTGTCCTCATGCTGGCTAGGTCTGTAACAGACTGAGCTACATACTTTACTCCAAGAGTGAACAGAGCATAAGCACTGCCTGCCAAGATTACGGTATCATCTAGGAATGTAGGATAGCTTCCTTCTGCAGTCTCAGTTGGAACAGTATGTTTAGCTTTGTAGTAGATGAGCAGATGGTCTTTCTCTGTCATAGATGTTTGACTTTCATAAGGGCCTTCGCTAACCACCGTAAGTAGGTCCTTCCATACTTCCTTAGATACGAACTTCCGAGGAACCTCGCCCACTGGATACTCTACCCTATCTACTCTGATTAGGCTAGACTCTACGGAGCTGATATCTACAGTAACCTCGGACTTAGTGTAGCTGATAGTACAGGCTTCATCATTACCTATGGAGCCTCCAGAGATATGGGTTATCTTACCGTTGATATAGTCCATAGTGTAGTCTGTATCCCTAACCATAGTTGTGCCAGCATTGTTCGCTACTGTCTCGCTGTCAAACTTAATGGGCTTATTAGCCAAAGCTACATAAGTACCAGCTGCAGCCGCACTAGTCCAGTCCTCATCAGTTATGGTGAATATCAGGGTAATCTCAAGGACAGACTCTAGCGGCAAGAATCTGGACAAGTCCGAGACTGCTCGTTGGACAGACCTATCCAGTACATCGTTGTTAAAGACTGCCTCAGTTATATCTGATAAGTCTACTTGTAGCCTGCTTCTTGCATCTGTGATATACATTACTCAAACTCCTTTTTGAGAAGCTCATAGAGTTTCTTCTTTCCAGACTTATCCGTAATCTTCGCAGATTCCTCTTGGAACTCCTCTTCAGTTATCATCCCGAACTTTTCAAGCCAGTAGAGTCTTTCAGCGCCATCAGGGTCAGAGGCTGACAGTCTAGCTTCATGCCCAATAACATTCTCTTTCTCGTCTCTAATCTCCACTACATAAGGTTTGACAATCTTGACAGCATTGTAGCGAGGGTCAAATAGACCTAAGATAGCTCCATCTTCTAAAAGTATTGCTCCACAGACATCCCATATTGTTGGCTCCATATTCCTCCTCCTTTAGGCTATAGTAACTGTCTTCCATGCCCCGTCATAGGCTCTGTACCGATTGTTAGTAGTATCGTAGTATATCATCCCTACAGCACCTGTAGGGTCAGATGCTCTAGAGGGTATAATTAGGGCAGTTCCAGACATCTCCAGTGAACCACTAAAGCTCATTAGCAGGTTAGTAACCCCTCTGAACATAGATAGGGCAGCCACAGCACTGCCAGTAGGATACAACAGGAGCTGTCTAGCATTAACAGTATCCCATCTCTTTGTCGTGCTTCCAAATGCATAAGTGTCCGCAGCATGAGGATAGAGATTATCCTCAATAAGTACATCTTTGCCAGCAGGAGCAGATAGGACTAGGTCAACAGATGCAGCTGAGGAAATCTTCATCTCTGTATCACCCTCATCGTAGTAAATATAGCCCTTGACAGTTCCTCCAGAGTCAGTGAACATCAAGAACTGCCCTTTGATTTTAATACCTTCAGCATCAAGGACAACTGCTCCACCAGCAGCGTATATCTTACCATCAGAGGATTTTATCTCTACTTGCACTTCAAGAGCAAATCCTACTCCATCATCTGATACCCAAGCAGCTGTGATTTTGAAGTTAGTAGCATCCATCACAGTTACAGTGAAGACCCCATTGTAGTTGGTAGTACCTATGATGTAGACTCTATCGCCTGTTGATAGCCCATGAACAGCTGCAGTAGTGACTGTTACTTCCCCTCCACCTGCATCAGCAAATGCAGAGATACTAGTACCGACAAGACTAGCTCCAAGTAGACCATTTGCATCTAGCCTGACTGAAGTACCCTCTGCATCACCTACACGGATGCCATCCTCATCTACATGGAAGCCAGTAGAGCTTAGAGTAATCTTATGTGCTGTCACCTGGCTAGCTTCAACTAGCTTATAGGTAGTACCATCTTCAACCTTGTCCAAGTCAAAGCCATCAACAACGGTAGTAGCAAGTAGCTTAAGACCTCCAGCAGATAGATGTGCAGCAAGTACTCTTGCATAGGTTGAACCATCAGCCAGCCTATCCATAGTAAGACCAGCTAGATGAATAATATCTGCAGTTATTAGTGGCTCCTTGCCATAGCTAGGAAGTATAGTAGCATCAATGTCAGCTGATGAAGCCTTCTTTATCATACAGACTACTCCAGTTCTGGTGGACATGTAGGTACTGATGTAGTCGGCTACCTTCTGCACCTTGAGAACATTAGGATTGGCGTCATCTAAATCAAAGTAAACATATCTCCAATCTGTATCTGCTAGGTTGCCAGTATTGCCTTCAAGGATTGCCTGAGTTGTACTGTCATAGAAGGTGATAGTTCCAGCTGCCCAAGCTACTGTATCAAAGTCGGTAGCTGAGAAAGCTACATCATGCTGATAGCCCTGTATAGCTTCTGGAATCTGCCAAGCAAGAATTGACTCTAGTATAGCTGGTGGAGTCCTGTCAAGGCTAGACACCAAATCCTGTAGGTCACTGAGCACACTGTCAGCATTAACATTCATAGCTCCAGGTTCAGAGTAGAGGCTACCCAATGTCATCACTACAGTATAGACACCTTCCGATGGATTGTAGTACCTCTCTATACGACCTATTCTTCCCTTGCTGGTAATACCAAGACGAGCATCTACTGCCTGTACCATATCGTAGACTTCCAGCCCACATTCCATTGGAGCTGTAATTTTGCCTTGATAAGCTTGGGCTACCATTTGGGCTATCCAAGCTGCTGCCCTAGTATTACCTTCCTCTTCAGAAACTATATCTGGGTCAACTTGAATTGGAGCTACAAATGTTCCTATGGCTGATACTGAAGTAGCATCATTGGCTGTTCCTACATAGGTAGCTGCACTGCTAGCGTCTGGCAGCTTGTCAGCAAAGTAAACTGTATTTGGTAGTATGATGGCTCTGTCTCTCAGGTCCTCAAAGAAAGCATGGGTTGACTGAAACTCATACTGAGCTGCATCGGTTGTATCTAGATACAGAGCGTGCATCTTACCATCGTTCTCAAACCTCATGCCACACTTAGTTCTGAGGAGCATCTTCCTTACAACAGCTCGGATACTGACACCAGCTGCTACTTCAAGTTTTGGAGTATCAGCCATAGAGTTGTCAGGGTCATCCTCATCCACATCAACAGTAAGTCCAGTTAGAGATTCTATTCTTGCTTCTGTAGTAGTCTCACCGCTGGCATAGACTAGGATGCCATGACTGTCAGCAGGCTCAGCTATCCCAGTTACTGTAGCGCTGCTTGCTCCGCCTGTGCAGGTGTCATCTGCAGCGAAAGTCCCAGTAACTCTAGTTACTACTATGAAGCCATCACCTCCAGCAGTTCCACCAACAGCCGCTAACCTACCTGTGGCTGTAGATGGAGCACCAGTTACTAACTCTCCGATTTGGAAGGTACCAGCTATTGCACCAGTAAGCTTCTTACCGCCTTCAAATACGTAGTCGGTTTCAATCTCTGCCCAGATAGATACACAATAGAATTCAGTTACTAACTCACCTTCGAAAGATATGTCACGCTGTCTCAACACCTTCATAACAGCAGCATTGGAATACCAATTAGCATCTGGAGTATCGTTAAGTACCATTCCCCAGCCAATGCTGACACTGTAGCCTCTGTAGTCAGCAGTATTAAAGGTAGTGTTTGGCACATTCTTAAGCCGAATAATAGCTACACCAGCATAGGGCTCCTCCCACTGCTCAACGGAGACTATACGGTTAGTTCCATCCATAGTTGTATAGGTAACAGTAGTCCCATCCCTATCGTCAAAGTAGATTCTTAGATAAGGAGAACGAGTAGCAGCCTGCTGTGCAGAGGTGAGGGTAGCATGAAGTGTTCTCATCTATGTCACCAACTCAAATCCTTCCTTCTCTATCACGTACTTGGCACTAGCTCCAGTACCATCTTGGGTAGTGATAGCCGCCTTCCACCAGCCAAGAGTATCGTCTGATGCTATGTTGTAGTAATAGACATACTTGCCAGTATCAGATTCTGTCATGGCTTGAGCATCCACTTGGTCTGTGCCGTCTGGGTCGGTAAGAGTAATAGTCACTCCATTAGCAGGGCTGGCATAGTTGCCATCAGTGTCCTTGATGTAAGCCCAGATAGCGGCTGTCTCGCCTCTATTAAATTTCCTCATTACTGTCCTCCTTCTATGAACATCCTAATTGCTCTGTAGGTATCTACGAATAGTCTAATTACTCTGTGAGTAGTAGCAAAGACTCTCACTGTTAGGTTCCTTAGCTTACCATGAGCAGTTGAGATAGTGATGTCAGCTATGGTTATAGCATCATCAATATATACTTTGATTCTATAGGCTGGCTCATCTAGAACTGACAAACTGTTAAGTATCGCCATCTTAGTAGCTTTAAGAATTGTATCAACAGCATTCACTGTGTCTTCAATGTATATTCTAGTTCTATAACGAGGTGAGTCAAGGATTATTAAGGAGTTTGATATAACCCTTGTGGTTGCCTTCACTATAGTATCCACTGTAGTTATAGCTTCGGTCAGCAGTTTGGATATGCTCTTGGAGATAGTGTCCACCAAAGTCAGACTATCAGCAATTATAACCCTTATCCTATAAACAGGAGAGTCAAGAATAGAGACGGCTTCGCTGAGTGCTCTCTTGAATACACCTTGTCTAGAGAAGCTCTCAACAAGAGAGATAGCGTTTGAGATTGCTAGCCTAATCCTGTTAACAGGGGAGTCCAGTACTGACATAGCCTCAGAGAATGTCCTATGATACTGAGCTGTCCTTGATAGTGTATCTACTAAGGTTAGAGATGCAGCAATCCCCAAGTATAGCTGCTCAAGTAATAAAGTATCCCCTGTCTCTAGTAACAGAACATCGGTTCCAACTTCTAGTTCTAACCTTGCCACTCACTACTCCTAACTGACTATATTTAGATTACTCTTATAATAGACGGTAAAATCATCACCACCAACTATAGCATCTGTCTTACTCATATCAACCGTATCGTAGGTTGCACTTATAGTAACATTAGTAAGCCCTTTATCACCATTGTTTTCTTTTACTTTGTAGATATCCCCAGTTGCATCAATGGCATTTGATAGCCCTAGCTTTGAGCCTATTCCTATGTCAAGCAGGTCTCCTGCTCCGTTATTGGCTATGGCATCAATAGTAACTGATGTTATAGTGGCAAAGGCTACATTACCTGTCTTGGTAGTTTGCCCAGCAGTCCATACCTGTTCTTCTGAAACTATATTACCCCTGGCATCTACTCCTACAACGGTGATAGTCATAGTTAAATCAGCATCTGCAGCATCAGTCATTAGGTAAGTCAAGTTCCTAGGAACATCAGGTTGCCCATCTACAGTGCAGGTATCTGTAGCACTCTTGCCATTGAGGTCTTCAGCATCAACAACTAAATCATTGTCTTCAGCAAGAACGTCCATGAAAAGGTCGGAGTGATTTATTATTCCCGCTGTAAGAAACTTAATCCTACCATCTTCCGAGATTGGAGCAGGACTAAATGCAGGAGTTCCCCAACCTATAACTAAAACTATCTCGTCAATGTAGGCCGATACCACATCAACACCATTAGCTATTTGGACAGTAATTCTAAACTTTGTTAAATCAGCAGGAAGAGTCCGAGTCACTGAAAGTGTTTCAAAAGTGCTATCGCCAGAGTGCTTAGCTGACCAGGCTATTGTATCTCCAGCTATCCCAGCATTTTCCCTGATATGAAACCATAACCTATCCGCAAAGTCAGCTCTCAGCTTCATACGAACAGTAACTGTTTTACCTGCTAGAAGAGATGTAAAAGCACTCAAATCACAATCATAGCGCAACTCACAATAATTACTAGCACCATTCCTGAGTCGAGCCGATGCTTCTCCACTTACTTTTATTGTAGTTTCCTTGGTGATAGTAGCCCCACCTGGATTTACCATTGTCCAACCATTGGGGGGACTGGTAGTCCCTGCACTCCAAGCTTCCATACCACCATTGGGTATAAGGCTATACAGAGTTTGCTCTGGGAGGTCTATTTGACGAAGTATTCCCCTTGTGCGATGAAGGAGGATAGATGTGCCACTTATAACGATAGTGGCAGGAGTTGTTAGGACGTTCATTATAAAGACATTGTGCCTCCCAGTGTCGTTTATGTCTAAGCCGCCTACAGCCTCAGCACCACATATAAATGTATTAAGAGATGCTAGGGTTCCTTCAGTATGGATTGCATCACCATTAGAGGCATAGACAAACGGGCACTCAAAGATGCTATCTTCAGCATTATGAGTCCCATCACTATAAACCCTAATCCCATTGGTTATGGCATAAATAACTCCCTTAAAATGGTTTCGCAGGATATTATAGGTATCAGCATTGATAAATAAACCATATCGGGAATTCTCAATTAGTCCAAAGGTAACCTGACAAGTGTTCGCAGCTTTTGATGTAATGCCATCATAGCTAGCACCTCCACCATAGAGATGAGCAATGTAGATAGAGGCATTGTTGAGACTTTTTGCCCCCCCTAAAGTAATAGCATGACATCCCGTGGCTACTATTTTCCCCTGGCATTTGAAGTGTTTAGGTTTTCCGCTAGTTGAAGGTTGGAGGTCAAGACCCGTTGTAATGTTAAATGTTTCTCCAAGGCATAGGAGTTCGCCATAATCAAGCATAGCATCCCAAGCTGCCTGTATCTCTACATCATCATCAGTGCCATCACAGACCCATACAGGATACCCAGACGCCTGGAGTATCTGAGCATAGGCTTTGGTCTCGGCTTTGGCATCAGAGGCTATTACCCAGCAGGTAGCACCAAGAGCACCTAATCTAGAGTCAATAAGATTAGCTACTGTAATCCGTTTAGACTCGGCTACTGCCTCTTCTGACACATCACGAATATATACCTCATCATCAACAGCAGGTGTAGCTGCTAATTCAGCTAATGCACTAAGTTTTGTATCAGCCATTATAACCTCCTATTTATCTCTTCCTTAATCATAAAGGCACTCACCATATTATCACTCCGTTGCCATAAGCATCAATAGGGAAGTCTTCTTTCAGCTTCACTTCATTATGCCCTGGGTCAAGAGCAAAATTGTCGTTCTTTGGAGTAGGAAACATTATGGCTCCGTGAACTCCTACCCTCCTGGCCTCATCCACTGCTTTCTGAGCACCTCCAGGATGTAAATGCTCCAACACCTCACTACACCAAACAAAGCCGAACTCCTTGTTCAGGAATGGCAGGTTAGTAGCATCAGCTTTGACTGCGCCATTACCACTCTTTGAGTCTATACCTACATACTCACCAAGTCCTTGAAGGTATGGCTTATAAGGAGCTGTTAGCCCACAACCAATGTCCAGAACCTTCTTTAGCTCAATATCCTTAGGAATTAGTAGGAGTCTAGGCTCCTGTATGCCCTCACGATTCTTAGCTTTTGGCTTAGACTCTATATCAGCTAAAATTCTTTCCCAGTACTTCTTTACTCTAGACCAATCGTATTGAAGAGATTTCTCTCTAGCTTTCTTCATCATCTCCAGGATGCTTCCATCCTTCTTAGCTTGATATGCCGCTTCTAGACAGGCTACTATCTCTTCTAGCTTCGGTTCAGCCTGCCAAGAACTCTGATAATCATATCTTCTCCCCAAATCCTTCAAAAGCCATCCTCCTCCTAGGAGCTCTGGCATAGAGGTAATGTTGGTTACTATCACTGGAGTGCCGCAAGCCTGAGCCTCTATAATGGGAATACCAAAGCCCTCACCCCTGCTTGGTAGGCAGAACACGTCAAGGGAATTATACATTATGCTCATCCACTTGTCAGTGAAGCCAGCATCATAGTCCTTTGGGTTAGGGAAGAATACATCAGGTTCCACTCCCATCTCCTTAGCTAAGCTACCTAGCTGGACGTCTCCAAGATTATACCCAGCAGTCTTAGTATGAATATAGAGAACACTCTTAGGATGAGTCTGGTGGAAGACTGCAAAGGCCTGAATCAAGCCATCAAGATTCTTCCTTCCTCCCCTATTAACAGCCACACAACCTACGACAAAGTCCGCGTCTGGGAACTCCATTCTCCATTTGGTCTGTGGCTTATAGACTTCTGTGTCTATCCCATGAGGAGCATAATAGCAGTCAATACCTTTACTTCTTAGCTGCTCGGCTCCAAACTTAGCATAAGCTATCGGCTTGACTGCAAATGGAAGTCTACTTACTACTATTGGAGGGATTGGGTCGTGGTCGACAGGCATATAAGGATACCAGTTGAAGTTCATGCCATACCTGTCTGGTAGTGTCCAGATGTCCTGCAGAGTTATGCAAATGTCAGACTCAAACTTATCGTAGTATTGCTTAGTGTGTCCAGCTCCCCACTTCTTGTCGTCAGCAGGCCAGACTGGAATACCTCTCCAACGGAGGAATCCTCCAGTCATCAGACCGTAGTAGGCTGATATGACTACATTGTGGCCTAAGTCGTGGAGGACTCTCGTTATTCCTGCTGTCTGGACTCCATAGCCCGTCGGACACCAAGGGGCGACGCTTTGCCATAATATATTCATTGTTTATCCTCCTAAGGGAGGCACTTTAACTGATGCTTCCCTAGATTGTCAAAGGATTAGTCTACATCGAATTTATAGGTCACCTCTAGCTTGTCTCCACTAACCATGTTGATAGGCTCAAAGGTTTGGCGACCTAGCAGAGTCACTCCTGACATAGCATTGAAGGCGCCAACCTCAGTTACGGCTACAGTAGCAGCACTAGATGAAGTAAACTCGAGAACCAACTGAGCGGTATCGTCTGCGTCATCAGTGGTAACTCGGCTCACAGCTGCTTCAGCTCTTGCAAATCCACCACTGGTCAACTCAGTCCCGAGAGTAGTATCTGTGGTGACAGCTGCTGCTGTTCCAGTTCCTAAAGCCAGTGCTGTGAAGCCATTACCTGTGCCAATCATAAGGTTGGCTACCAAAGCCTTGCCGGCGGCAGTAACTATGTTCTTGAGCTCACGCTCCTCTATAACCTTGCCATTCTTGTCCCTGTGCTTCAGGATTATAGTCCCGCCAATCCTTGTCCTTTCAACTTTTACATCAGCCATTTTTATCCTCCTTTACTTGTTTACCCAAGCGCTCTGACTATTGCTAAGCCTATTATGGCTACTAGAATCGCCCAGAGCAGTTTAGTATATAGAGACAGTTTAGTCTCTACATTAATCTTGAAGTGCCAGAATTCCTTATTCCTCCAATCCTTAAACCACTGTGGAGTTTCAGAGTTAAGCTCTTCTGGTTCTTTATGCTTCACCTCGGCCTCCTGCTGGGGCTAGCTCCTTCTTGGTCTTCTCTCTTGCCATACCAAAGCATTTACCAGCAGCTTGCTCTTGAGTTAGCCCTTCTGTTCTGATATGGTAGGCTATACAGTCACTAACAGCTGACTTTACCTGAGCATCCTCACTCTCTGGAGTCAGCCTATCTACCGCTGTTGGGCTCATATCTTACCTCCTTAAATCCACTGTTTTCGCCAGGATGACTTTACAGCCTCTCTAACTACTCTGTCAAGTGGAGTAAATACTCTTTGAGCAGGCTCCCCACATCTGGGGCAAGTAGCTGAGTGTTCAGATTCTATTGGCTGTTCAACCTCAAATACACCATGCTCTAAGCATCTAAACTCATACTTCATTACTCGCTCTGCTCCAATGATAGCATGTTGTAGCTCCAAGTATGGAAGCCAGCTCCCTCTACCTTCTGCTTAATACCGACTCTCAAGCCGCCACCATTACAGTAGAAAGCTGGGACTGCTTCTGGACTGTGCTGGCCTGTATCTGAGATGTATTTGTCAGACCAAATCTCAGTCCAGCGGATGTCATCAAGGCTTCGCTCAACTGTTACTACTACTTCCTCTCCATCCAGCCAAGTTCCACTAATCCTCTTGAAGTAGCCACCAGCAAATCTGAAGGCAGCTTCAGGAGTATTCTTATACACATAGACATCAGTTGTACCCAAAACTAGTGGATGACCTACATCTGTCTTCTCCTCATGGAGAGTAGGTAGGTCAGTGTCTAGTTTGGTCTTAAGGGCTACTTGTCTTGTCTCAGCATTAGCAAGCTCACCTTGCAGAATTGCCTGTGTAGGTTCTAATGTATCTACTAGGCCTCGGATTGCCACCTGTGCTGCCTGCAAAGCAGCTTGAGTGGGCTCTAGTGTATCTGTGAACTCATGGACAGTAGCTAGAGCCTCAGCCACTCTATGCTGATTCTCAAGGAGAAGTTGCTCTGCTGGACTCTTTGGAATTGGAGTTGTCGCAGTTTCTAATACCATCTTCTCTTCCTTACCTCACAAAGGCATGGCTCCAAGTTTGGAAGCCACCACCTTCTTTAGTTTGTAGTATTCCTACTCTGACTCCGCCTCCTGCACAGTAGAAGCCCTCAAGGTTAAGGACTCCTCTGAGTGGAATAAAAGTCTTCTTACCTAGTACGTGGCGATAGACCTCCTCCCAGTCTCCATCAACAAGAGACTCAGCAGATACCACCACTTCCTCCTGCTTATCCCAGCTTCCACCATACAGCTCTATACAGCCCCCAGGGAAGTTGAATGGCTCTGGAGAATTGTGGTAGTAGATATATTGTGGAAGCTCAAATAGAGTTGTAGGATTATCCACATCTACAGCCTGGTTATCAGTCATAGGAAGAGTAGCCTGACCTACTTGGTCTCGGAGGGCTATAGTTCTACCCTCAATATTAGCCACATCATTCCGTATCTCAACTTGAGTTGGCTCTACAGTGTCCACCATGCCTTGTATTGCTGCCTGTGTAGGCTCTAGCGTATCAACAAAGTCCTTTATCTTGGCTAAGCCATGAGCAGCATCAGTTAGCTCAGCTACCGTCTGCTTCTCTAGTTCTAGAGTAGGACACCCCCCATGTGGCTCAAATCCATTCTTTCTAGGCATCTCTACACCTCCAGTTTCATCTCAAGCTGAATCCAAGGGAGGGCTATGAGGCTTCTAGGAGCGCACTTCTGAACTTCAGTCGGCGCAGTCCAATCACCCTCATCTTCCTTCTCCCTACGAGACTGCTCCAAAGTATTGGTAGCATCATCGTAGGAAACTGTTAACTCTACATATTTCTTAGTCATTGACTACCTCCCGTTACTGCCTCGTAAGCAGCTATTTCGTCTGATAGAAAGTTATTCCAAAGAGCTGACTCCGCTTCCAGCACTACCTTCTTTGCCTGAGCATCTGCCTTAATCTCGTCACTCTCAGCTACCTCAACATCACAGGCTTCTATCTGCTTCTCGGTTACTCTCTTAGCCTTCATCACACGATTGTAGATAGCCATGTCCATAAGCTCATAGACACCTGTTAGGTCAAAGAAGCCGTGGTCTCCAGTCCTGGAGTTGTTTATACCAATCTTGAGATAAGGCTTGGTAAAGGTAACCTTTGGAGTTAGCCTAAGCTCCATCTCCGTGCCTGAGCCGTCAAGGAAGGCCGCTTTCTCCAACACAGCAAGCATTTCCCAACTTGGATGAAATACCCAAGAGCCATAGGTAGCTGAGTCATCAGTAAAGCAGGCTGGGTCGTCACTTTGGTACACATAGAAACTAATCATACCATAGTTAGTAACGTAGTCCCAGAAGTTAAGCACAAACTCAATGGGAACATTAGGGACTACTTCTGCCTGCATAAACATAAACCAGTTAGCAAGGTCATACCGAGAGCCAGGTGAAATAGAAACTATCTCTGGATAGTCGTCCCAGAGTGGAGTAGTCAACTCTCTATCTCGTATTACAATCTGTCCTTCTTCTGCCATCTTATCCTCCTTGTTAGGTTAGAATAAAGGGAGCCGAAGCTCCCTCATCCTTATAAAGTTCCAAATGGATATGGACTTAGCAACACATACAGAGTGGTTGGAGCAGTCCCTGATAAGTTACCACAGAAACGAATGTAGCGCTTCTTAGTTGCTATCCGTCTGAGAATAATTATCGGGCACTCAGCCCCAAAAGTATGCTCAGTATGGGTAGCTCCCCCAAAGGAAGCGAGTCTTTCAACCTCGCCTGTGCTGAAATCCTCTGTGTCGCAAGCCTGAATAGTACCGATAACATAGTCAGTATCTCCCATGCTGCCCTTTACGGCAACAATCAAGGCTGCCACCATACCCTTGGCAGCAGTTTCCTTGATATCCAGAACAGCATACCCATTTGTCCTAGTAGTAGAAGTTGGGTTACTGGCTGTTATGGCTTCACTACCATCAAACAGTACTAAGTTAGCATCAAAAGCCATTATCTTTCCTCCTTGTTTATTTACTTTACTTTATGACTCTGCAGTAGAGTCAGGCCAGATATTGTATAGTCTAGCTATACAGTATGGGTCAGCCTGAGCTAATCCCAAAGGCCAGTCCATCTCGGTTCGGTAGATTGGCTTGTCCTCTAGCAGGCCCTTGTCGTCCACCTCCAGCGGATACTCCTGTATTCCCCAGAGCATGTCGCCGATACTGAACTTAACTGCATAGATAGAGCAGCTAGTATCGCTGGTATGGTCAGCATTTGGGTCTTCGGTTAAGGGTAAAATCTCAGTGGTTTGGTTAGCTCCGACTCCTATGTCCTGAAGCCTAGTACCCTGATAGATATCTACCACTCGGTCAAACATATCACGAGTATTGTCCAGAAGCTTCTGTGCCCTCAGTAATGAACGCATAGCTAACAGGGTCTTGGAGTTCATGAATAGAAAGTCAGGATTGTGTCCCTTGATAGAGTAGATTAGCTCATCCAGCTTATCAAGGAAGTTGAGCCTCATGTCCTCAGCTTCCAGCATGCCAGCGCCACGAGTTGCTCCTTCCGTAGGAGCAAGGTCAACGTATTGACCAGTGTAACTGCCGCCGGCAGCACTACGAATATACTCAACTCTCTCCTTCAGTCCCTTGAACTCCTCAGGGTCAGTTGCAGGGTTACCGTTGATGAACTTATCGTTAAACTTATAGGCTATAGCCTTGGTCATCATAACCTGAACTATTGCCCTAGCATCTGCTATAGTATTCTTGGCTCTGGCAATCGCTTTGTCAGTGTCAAAGAACCCGCCAAGTAGCGAGATGTTCTCAACAACTTGCTCTAGGGAAGCTGTGCCAACGACGTAACCCTCGTTAATCTTTCTGAAGCCGACACTAGGCAACGAGCCCATTCTAACTACGGTAGTAGCCAGTGCTCCAATAGTCTCCCAAGGAACCACCTGCATAACATCTGACTCCATCAGGAGAGTATCTATGACTGACTTACGCAAAGTGTCAGTTTCTATCTTACTTAATTCAACTAGAGTAAATTCTCCTGCCATTATTTATTCCTCCTTACTTCTTATTCGCATAACCTGCTCTAGCAAGCGCCAGTGGCGACATGCCTTCCAGGTTTTGACCGCCTCCACCTCCACCTCCAGCATAGTTCCCTATGCCCTTAGTGGCGATTACGGCCTTCAGAGCTTCCTCATAACTGTCCAGCTCTGACATGGACTTCTCATTGACTGTATCCGCAGGAATACCATAGGTTGCTATGATAATCTGTCTGCGGTATTCAAGAGTCTTGGTTGTGAGCTCTTGCCCACTAGTCTTAGCAGTCTCCAGCTCTGATTTGGCTTTGTCCAGCTCTTCCTTTGAGCCAGTATTCTCAGCCACCTGGGTCTCTAGATTAGAAATCTTGGCTTCAGCCCTGAGCAAATCTTGGCGAGTGGTAGCAAGACTAGCACTAGCGGTTTCTGCCGCTTTAGATACATCATCTGCTTTTGCCTTGATTGTCTCAGCGCTCCCCTTCACTGTAAGCAAGTCTGACTCCTTAGCATATCGGACTTCATTACCCCCAGAGTCCTTTACGCTAATAGTTTTGTCCTCATTCACAGTATAGGTCTTGTCGTTGTCACTCATTAAATTATCCCTCCTATCTAGTTACCATTTTACCACATTTGTAGTTGTTTGTCAACTGATATAATGTAATAAGTGTATAATAGGTATTATTATATGTATTTCAAATTATATTTCACTGCACTGCCCTTCCTGTATCTTTGCTAATCTGCTTGTATATAGTCTCAGCTTGAGGGGTCTTAAAACTGCTAACTTTGCCCCAATAGAATAGCCAGGCATCAAGAGCGGGATTAGCATATCTGAGGGATGCTCGGTTATCAGAGACATCAGAGCGGAAGCTAGATACGAGCTTATCATCGGTCTTGGCTGAGACCATCTCCTTGATGGAGGCTTGGCGGGCTAGGTCTGTACCCATCCGCTCCAAGTAGAAGAACTCCTCAAGAAGCTTCTGCTCTTCATCTGGATAGGTCTCAAGAGTAGCTTCCCAGAGGCCATAGTATTTCTTGAAGTATCTATCATAGACCTCATACCAGACCCTCATTATAGGGGCGGTATTCCTGCTAATATAGTCGTCCCATTTAGCTTTATCTTCGTCTGAGATGGCAGCTTCTATCATGGCTCTGTTAGCCCAAAACTTATCCCAGTCATAAATTCTCTCTCCAGTTGCTTCGTCTACCGTTTCCTCTAGCTCTATGTTGAAGTACATAGCCATAAGCTCGTCATAGGGGCTTAGGACTGGAATAGGCTGCCTGTATTTCTCATAGTATTCCGTTCGGTTCTCTAGGAGCATCAGAGGATTGGCCTTTACCTTCTCGTCCACATAGTCTTTCCTCTTGCCAAAGAGGTCTTTGACTCTGGAGAGGAACTGGCTAGGTCCAAGCTTACCACGCTCCTCTGTACCCACAAGGAAGTCCTGTTGAAGGTCAAGGATTTCGAGCTGCATAGTTTCAGAGTGCCTTTGGACATCTGCCCAATCAGTAGTGTTTCTGTTGACTATCTCCTGCTGGGCACTAGGGAGTAGTGGAGTTACTGAGCCAACATACTTGAAGTACTCCAGCTCCTGCATGGCTGCTGTCTGCCAGGGGTCTAGACCTCCTACCATATCCCAGAGGCTATAGCCATGTAGTCTGAGCTGTTTCTGCTGCTCGGGAGTGTAACCAAACTCTCCCTCAATGAACTTAGCGGCCGCCTCATAGATTTCATAGGACTCATCGCTCCTCATTCTGAACATACCAAACTGCTCAAAGGCAGCAGAGTGAAGAGCTACAGATTGTCTGGCTGTAGTCCAGAGGTCTTCTTCCTCAGGAGTGAGCTTACTAAGGTCCTTTCCGCCATCAGTTTTAGCAACAAGTTCAGCGCCTTTGCCGCCAAGGTCAGATATCCTTCTTCCGATTAAGTAAGTTCTAAATCTATTGGGGAAGATTCGCTCGGAAATGAAGTTAACTGCCTCATTGTCTGGGAAGGCGGCTATCAAGGAATTAAGAGGAGTAGTATACATAGTAGGCAAGACTCCTCCCATCTGCTGCTCCCTACCGCCAAAGGCTGCTTGGACACCTGAGGCTATTACATTAGGATAGAAGCCATAGCGCTGTAGGAAATCTGAGAATTCTACTAGCCCCTGAGCTCCTTCCAGCTGGTCATAATATTCTGGGTAGTCTCGTCTCATTAGAGAGGTCCAAGGACCGTAGATAGTGCCAGAGACAGGACGCCAGTCTATGGCTGTACCAGGAATATGGAAGTATCCGTACTCAGTCTCTCGCTGGTAACGGCCTAGAGCTGTTAAGGTGCCAGGATGGCGGGCGAAGCTACGAGGTAACCAGAACCATCGCTGACTCTCATAAGTCCAAAATGGATAGATTGTCTTCATCATAGAGTCAAAGGCGTTAGCATTAGTGTAGTCTGGGTACTCCTTGTAGTACCATTTCTCAGCTTCGTCCCAGGCAGATTGGCGAAGGTCGTCGTAGTTGGCAAACTCAGGCTTCTTGACCCTAACAGGAGGAGCTATTGGAGGAGCTGCTACAATGGGCTTTAACTTCGTTGCTCTTACCAGAAGTTCATGCTCCATAGTTGGATTAGCGACTATAATGTCATCTGTTCCTATTCTAAACGCCTCAGCCCTAGCTGCTCGGCTCTCTGCAAACTCCTTACTTGTTGTAACGCTAACTATAGGTCTCTCAGCTGCTCCAGCACGATAGACAATAATACTATCACCGTATTGCTCCTTCATTACGGATAGCATTTTGGCTCTATACCTAGGGTCAGCCCTAGCTAACCTTGCTACATCATTTAAGGATTTGGTAGTCCCCTGCTTAGTCCATATTTCCAGAGCTTCAGCAAACTCCTTACTCATGCCTTCTTCAAGCTCATCAAGGGAGATCAATGTTTTTACACTCATTGGTGCCGCCTCTGGAGTAATAGCTTTGGCTGGCTCATACATTACCTTCCCAGCTGCATCCGCAGTATCATCAATATACTTGCCTATAGCTGTTACTTGCTCATCTGGAAGAAGTTTAGAGTTATACAGGTCATGGAGGTCTCTGGTCATAGAGTCCAGTTCCATCTCCCTGCTTCTTAGCCATGAGCTGCTATTCGGGTCAACCCTCATAGAGTAGGCTATCTGGTCATAGACCTCACCTACTGCTTCTCTGGTGAAGCCAACATCATAGCCTTCCCTTGCCAGTCCCATGACGTACTCTACGAAAAAGTCTCTATCCCCTTCAGCTGTAAGGACATCAAGGAGCATTCTAGAGACCTCATCATTTCTGTTCTGCATAAGCTTAGCTACATCAGCAGGAGCCAGAGGTCTGTTCCTAACCACTACCTTTGGTCTGACAGGCATCTTGGCACCAGCTGCTTCGTTTAATCTTTGGAGGGACTGAGTTAATTTACCGTTCAGTTCTGCCATCCTCTTATTAAAGACAGTGGTCTCGTTGTCCATCTGGAGATAGAAGTCATCCCAGAAGGTAGTAGATTTCATGTCCGCTTTAGAAGCTTCAGAGAATATCTCATGCCTGGTAGCCATATTCTGAGTCCTAAACTCAGTGGCGTATTCTCTGGAGGCGGTCATTATGTCAAGAACATCGTCAGCTGCTCCCATGTAGCCTTCAGTAAGAGGCAAGGCTCGCTGAGTTTTGGGGAAGAACTCTTCAAAGAGCGTAAACCGCTTAGGGCTATCTGCCTTAAGGAGACGTGGGTCAGTACTAAATGTAAGAAAGTCATCTGCAAAGGATTCAACCAGTTCCACTGCCTCCTCTGATATTTCTTTAGCTGTTCGTGCTTTAGTCGTAGGCCGTATTACCAACCTTGCATACGCCTCATTAAGTCCAGGTCTGCTTGTCATAGCTTCGGAAAATACAGAATGCCCAAGTTCGTGGATAACAACAGACGGAGATTGCGCATAGTCAAGGTTCTTAAAAGTTAAATTCCTTCCTGCCCATATCTGAGCTCCGTGCTCAATCTCTGGGTCTAATGTTATTTGCTGTAGTTTTGCCTTAAACTCAAAAGGCAGGTCATCTACAGCCTTTCTAATTGTATCCTGCACTTCTGAAGTAATGCCTTCACCAAATCTGATAGTGCCCCAATCTACAGACCCAATCTTAGTTGGCTCTCTCATAGTCAATCTAACTTTATCTACCACATCATCTATGTTAACTCCTGCCTTATCCATGAAAGTATGGATTCTGTCAAAGTCAATGTCAAAGGCAGTTCGCCTTTCAGCCAAGGGTAATCCTCGGGACTTCACTGTAGCTCTACCCATTATCTGCCTTGGCATAGCTCCATAGGTCTTGGACATCTGAGTAACTGATTGGATAAGATGAGCCATATCCTCAGGAGACCTGACTTCCAAAGTTCTAAGCATGTCAGTGAGCTGCTGATACTGGACAGCTGCTACCTCAGGACCTTTGAGGAAGTCATCTACCTCATTAGCCCAGACTACATTCCTCATAGTTCTGTCTATACTATCTGGCACTACATACCTAGCCATATCTCTGACTACATTTATATCTGCAGATGCTAGAATGTCAAGAGTCTGCCCTCCCCCCTCTATCATCCAATCAGCTACTCTACCAGTACCAACTCCCATAGGGTGTATTTCTCCAATGGTACTATCAAAAGCTACCATTTTGTCAGCTGTAGACGCAAGCGGATTCTTAAGCGTATGCAAATATGGTAAGCTACCAACTTCGGTCAAGTTGAGTGCTGGCAAAAGATAGTCAGGAATGAGGCCTTCAGCTACCAGCTCCTCTACGTTCTTTTTAGGATACCTAGACATTATTGTATCAACCTGAGACCTACCCCACTCTAGCTTTCTAGCTATATCATCTGATAGCTCGTTTAGTAAGGCTCTGTTAGTCTTACCTTCAGCACTACTAATGTATAGTTGTGCAAGTTTGTCTTTTGGAACTACCCACTCCCCCATTTGCTTAGGAGCTCTTATTGAGCTAAATCGTTGCTGAAGTCTTGGAGCACTTCTAAATAGAGTTCCTTCGTCATAGAGTTGAGTAACTAAGTTTCTGGAGGAGTTAGACACATCAGGATATCTAGAGACTATGTTGGTAACCTCGCCTCTGACAACTCGTTCCCTACTAAACCTAGCCTTAAGAGCATTGATAAAGTCTTGGTTGTCAGGAGTCAGAGCCCCAGTTACTTTGGCTCTGTGGACTTGGTTCTTAACTTCTTTCCTGAGGAACTTCTGAGTTATCCCTGTAGGAATCTCCTTAGGCCCAGCCTTAGCTAAAGCTTGGTAAGCATCTCCTCCCGCTTCAGCTAGGAGCTGTCTATTTCTGCCTACAATAAAGTTCCTCCTCATATCCATACCTATGCCACCAAACATTTCCACTAAGGTTGCGTAGGTATTGCGGGCGAACTTTGCAGGAGTTACTCTGCCTCTGGTAGCAGCATATGTTGGAAGGCTGAGAGGAGCCATACCTATCGTCAATATCCAGTTATTGCGAGTAGGCTGACCAGCTGTTTGCTTCAGAGGCCCCATCATTTCCGATAGTCCCCAGGTTCTCAGTTCTGGGTCAATTCGTAGTCCTAAAGTCTCTATATCAAGTGCTTCAATACTCGCCCTGCCAGGTCTAACACCTCCTAAGCAGGAACGCCAAATATCTTCAGCCACATTCATAGGCCCGTACATACCAAAGGTTAGATAGGCTTGGGCAGCTGGTCTAACTACCCATTTGTCTATCTGATTAGTCCAAGTTCTCTGTAACTGCTGTGGAATATCAAAGAGAAGAGTCGCCATCCTTCCAGATTGCCTGGCTACCAAAGCTGCTTTACTCCTCTCTGCAGTTACCATAGCTTTTTCAGTTACCCTCATATATGTCCTCATAGCTCTCAAAGGACTTCTATCCAGTGTGAATCTAGAGGCGTTGGTTATCACTCTGTCGTACCTTTGACTTAGAAGTCTGGTCGCTAGCTTGGCAGCATCATCAGAAGGAGCAGTTACTCCAAGCTTAAGGAGGAGCATAGGAGCTATCTCCTCTGCTGTAATTTCCTTGAAAAATACCCTCTCAAAGATGTCATCAATATCCTTCAGAGTTTGAGCTGTGATGTCGTCTGGAGAGAATGTAGTTAGTCCAGCGGCTCTAAGTCTCTGAATCCAGTTCCTAGCTATCGTATCACCAACTGGAGAGTGAGCACACATAGCTAAGCCAGCTCTAGCTACATCATCCTCAGACCTAGGACTGTCTACAAAGTGCTTTATAGCTAGGGCAGCTGCATCTGACATCTCGTCCATCTGGATAAAGCTGAGAGGTCTGCCTATAGTCTTGGTAAAATATCGGTCTATGGTTTTCCCTAGATTCCTTGATGCTACAAGCGCTCTTTGAGCAGCAGTCTTTGGGATTGCTGTCCTTACTCCCCACTTGAGAAAGTCAAATGGCATCTCAAAGATTTCAGCAGCTGCTCTTTCAGAGAACTTAACCATCCGCCCAAAGCCCCCAAGAGGCTTGGTGAGCTTGGTGGCTATGCCCCAGCCTACATAGGTCATTGGGTCAACCAAGCCTTCCATTATGATGTACTTGTAAATGAAGTCCAGTACTGGAGGGCCTGGAGCTTCCCACTGTTGCCAAGCATAAGTGTAGAGTTCCCTGTTGGTGGCTTCTGGATTGGCTGCCTTGAAGTCAAAGTAGGCTCTGTTTATATCTGGAATCCAAGAGAAGACAAAACCAGCTGCCGGCATAGACACATGCTCATAGTAGAAGTTGAGAGCCTCCAATACTGCGAGAGGCGGCTGGATTATAATCTCCTTCAAAAAGTCAGTCACTTTGTATTCTGGCATCTCAGCAACTTGACTACGGAACTCCTCAATCTGACTTTTGCGGTTAAGAGCATCCTCTACAAGCTGGTCAGCTCTAATCTGCGTTTCATTGTCTATTTCGTCCTGAGACCAGCCAAGTTCTGCAAGGTATTCCTCCCACTCTACTTCGGTCATGGCTGACTCTGGAGCTACAGGGGTTTTCAAAGACTTAATTATCTCTTGAGTGGACAGTGAATGGATACTGACAGGGACGCCAGTTGGAGGGACAGGAGCTACAAGCTCAGGATACTCTAGTTCCCCAACCTCAGCTTCTTCTCCTAGTTCTAGTGGCTCTCCTGCGGTTTTAGCCCCTAGCATACTGGATATAACTTCCCTAGCATCTGCAAGCTCAGTAGACGATAAATCCTCTGGAATAGCCATCATAGATAGGACTTCATCTACAGAGTTTGCCTTGCCGCTTAGCACTAGGGATGGAGCTACACCATAAAGGTCTATATAGAAGACATTCTTAAGTAGTGACTGCTGGACACTCTTGTACTCAGCTGATGCAGTAGCCTGTACACTGAGTATGCCTGTAGCTGGGGAGTACCCTGGCATCTTAGATATAACTTCGTACATCTCCCTAACTGCAGGAATATCCTGAGCCTTTGTTTTGGCTAGAGTTCCTAACTGGGCTAGCTGCTCTCCCAGGACAGTAGCCCTCTCCTCCAAGGGTTTAACCTCCGCTTCGTAGAGCTTAGCTTTAGACTCCCACTCAAGCAGCTTCTTTTCGAACTCATTGCCATTTGGCATAGAACAACTCCTTTATACTGGTGTCTCTGCTGTTGGAGGTGGAACTACCTCGGGTCTGGCACCTGGGGGTCTAATTCCTTTAGCCTCAGTCCCTGGAGTTTCTCTCTGTCCGCCAAGAGATGCCTCCATAGATGCCTCCACCAAATCTGCCGCCTTCTCATAGAGAGCGGCTCCTGTCATGTCCTTGGCCTCCCTTAGTAGCCTAGCCTCCTCTTTGAACGATTCTATCAGGGCTATAGCCGCATGGACTGGATGCTTTCTAGCTTTACCTGCTCTAACCTTAGCCAGCTCTTCGGTCGGACTCTTAATCTCTGGGAAGAGCTCTTCCATTACCTTCTCATCGCTAAGTTCAAAGGCGGGATTCAGTATACGAGCAGTTGTAGCCCTGTGGACTAGGTCGCCAGGAATCTTTATCTCATATTCGGCTGATACTCTAGCATCGGGAGGCAATCCACCAGGCAGAGCCCTTCCATAGGGCTTATATTTATTGTCCTTCATTAGGTCATACCAGAAGTTATCTATATCAGTTAGACAATCTACAACTCCTTCATGGTAGGGCTTAGATATTTGGCTAGCACTGGCAGATATTTGGCTCATAACATAGGATGTTAGTTGCTGCTGTATATTCCCAAACATAGCCCAAGAAGGTCCGCCTCGTTGCATCATAGCTTCCATGTCCAGTTGGGATGACCTAAGTTCAACTGGAATGGGAGGAGGAGTTATGAATCCTATATCGTCCTGAGGTCCCATCTTGAAATGGGCTCCCCTCTTGTCCCAATCCTCAGGCTTAACTATTCTAGCAGCTGAACTGGACTTCTCATAGGTTCTGGGCTGAGCAGTGTCTCGGAGTATCTGCATAGAGAATGTCCACCACTTGTTCCAGTAGTTATAGATGTTCTCGTTAGTGGAGACTACCCCCTGTCCAATTTCTTCCTTCCACTTCTCAAGCTGTCCAGCAGGGGCAAGGTCTCCAGTGTCAGGTAGCCCGCCCACTGGAGAAATGAATACAGGAATACGCTTGAATCTTATCTCCCAAGTATAGTCCTTTACCAGCTGATTGCCCATAACGATAGCATTGTAGACTCTAGAAATCCCATTAACATACTCTATCCACCAGTAGTCGTAGACAGTGGACTTACTAGTAGGTCTAACATCCCAGTTATTTCTGGCAGCCAGTCCCTTAGCTTGTGTCTCAGTCACATTGAAGATATGGCAGCACCCTATAAGGACATCATCCCAGTCAGGATAGACAGAAGCGGGATTCCATACTTCAGCTATAAATTCAGAACCATCAAGATTTGGTATAGAGAAGACTGAATACCAACCAGTTGATAGGAGGAAGCCAATCAGGTCACGAAGCCAATATCTTCCTCGTCTTCTCCAGCTAGCAAATATGCTGTTCCAAGCTATATCATAAGTTCTGGACAGCTCAGATGCTGGAGCAGTCTGCTCAAGAGATAGGTTCTCTGGGAGAATTCTGTGAGGTATCTTCTGGTCTAGCATACTAAGGACAAGATTGTAAGCTGCCCTAGGGTCATTGCCTACAAACGACTCCATATTCTTTTGGGCTAGGCGGTCTATCATCTCAATTAGACTATACCACTCCTTCATCTTCTTATTACGCTTAGACCAATAAATTTTTAGTGTATTACACTTCTGGATTATCTCCATTGCATTATGTATAGTAGCCATTAGTTACCCTCCCTCACTATTGTCCCCAGTCATCTCGCCAACCGCTGACACCGACCAAGCCCCTCTCAATAGGTAAGGACTGGCGTGTGACTATTGCTATAGCTGCACTATCATGGAAGTCATCAGAGCCAATAGACATTGGTATAATCTTGCCTCCAGAAAGAACAGCTCGGATATTTCTACATTGACTTATTATCCTTATGTCATGAGTCTTAACCTTGCTGAGATGACGACTAAACTCATTGCACATATAGGGCTTGGTGGAGCGGTTAGTTTGCCATCCAATGTGCTTACCGACTATTCCAGTTACTGGGTCAGTTCGGTAATAGAGGTCAGGATAGTCTGCAAGATGAGAGGTTATGTCTAGGCTATCCTCATTGGAAATCATAGCATTATTGTAGTATCTGGCAAGGTCTTTACTCTTATCAGCCATCTCCTTGCCAGCATAGAGACCAGACAAAGTAGCACAGTGCTTAAACTCTTCTTCAGTAAATGTCCAGACAGTAGCTACCGACTGAGATGTCTTGGCTAGGCCTGGGTCAATACACACTAGATACTTCAGTCCTTCCTCTGGCTGATACCAGATGTCAGCAAAGAGGTTGTGGTAGGGAGCTGGATAGCAGTCTCTAGCCTTATCATTGAGAAGTTCGGCATCATACCACATGTCTCCAGCTGCCTGGAAGCAAGTAACATCATCCTCTGGGAACTCCTGTGGGAAGAGAACTCTGGTCTCTCCACTCCGTCTGAGGCTGGACATCTCAGCAATCTTATAGCGTCGCCACCTTAGCTTGTTATTGGACTTTTCATAATCTATACCGAGCTGTTCAAACCTTAGCATAAGATTAGCTTCGTCCTCATCAAGGTTCTCCAGAACTAGCTTATCATCTCCTGGCAAGACAAACTGGTTATCAGGTAGAAGAGTATACTCTGGATGCTGATACCACACGTAGAAATGAGCTTTGAAAGTTGACTTACCAATATCCTTACCCTCCTTGGCAGCCATATAAACTTCATAGAAGTCATTATCTTCACCATTAGGAGTTGAGAGGATTCTTACCTTAGTGCTGGGCAGTAATGGAACTCTCTGGAGAGCAGCTGCAAATACATCTACAGCAGCGCCGGCAGGCCAGAATCCAAACTCATCAAAAAGAAGGTCATGTATTGGCTCACCACGAGGCATAGCAAAACCTCTGGCTGAGCTGATATAGAAGCTGCTATGAGTCTTCTCAAATGTCTTCTCAAATGTGCTCTTATGCACCATTTTGTCTATAGTAGGGACACGCTCCTTCAAAGCATCATAGAACACCTGAGCTTTCCTAAGGAGACGGCCAGTTATAAACTCGTCATAGGAGATAATAACAGAGGTAGTCCCCTGCTTTGTTAGGCAGTCAATAAGGAAGTCACAGACAAAATAAGAGGTAGCTCCAACAGAGGCAGGCTTTACATAGACATCCCTGCCAGTGGAAGTCTCGTACATGTCGCTCTGGATAGGATTAAGGATGTAAGGAACAAGCTGTCTATCTTTATCCTCAATCCTACATAAGGTCTCAATGAAAAGTCTTCTGTCGCTCAACAACAGGCTCATTGCGTCAGCTGACCTCATCTAGCAATACCTCCAAAATGCTTCCAGAACTTTACATCGTCAGGAGTAGCAGCATAAGTTCCTTTCTTACCTCTCATTTGGTCTCCTCAAGCTTCTTAATTATCTTCCATATTACAGGATACTCCCAGTTGTCCTGAAAGGGCTTGTGCATATACCTGGCAAAGGCAGAGGCAGTTTCCCAGCAGGTATGTTGTTTATCTATCACCCTACCGTGCCATAGATGCAGCTTAGCCAGAAAGTATGTTATCATTGTTCCAAGGTAGGCACCAGCGTCATATCTGAACCCCAGATAGATTTGCTTGAAATCACTGATTGCTTTAGTAGATGGCGCATCACTTAGGTAGCGATAGACTCTAGCATTCTCTTGTAGCTCCTTAATACTGTGGTTCTTTTCCTGAACACCTCCAGCCAGCGCTTCAATAAGAATCCAGTAGTTTCTTAGGGTTGTGCTTTGCCTGTAGGCTACTGCAAGATGCCAAGGTTTCCACTCTCGCTTTCTCCATTCAGGAACAAGAGCAGATATTAGTGCAGAAAGCATAGTAAAGCAAACACCCCTACCTTTGAAAGCTATGATGTCTCCTCTTTTTAGTTCTGCTATTGGTATCTCCATAGCTCCCTCCTTTATCGTGTTCTTGCTTTCCTAACCCTACCAAGACTTCTTGGCTCCCTAGTTCTAATACGGCTCACCTGAGCTTTTCTGATATTCCTACGAGAAGCAGCCCTAACTCTAGTAGTAACTGGTCTCCTCGGCATTATTCCTTCTCTACGAGCGGAGACAGCTCTGCCACACTGCGGTTCCTGGATTCAATTCTTACTCTCTCCTGCGTTCTTGTTGCTTCTATGATAAAGTTAGTAAAGTCAAAGCCCTCTGGAGTATCGCCTCTAAAGAGAGTTTCCATAATCTGGAGTTGCTGAGGAGTATAGTGACTACGTAGCTTAAGTAAGTATTGGTGCTCCTGTGGAGAAAGCTCCTTATCCTTCTCCAGGCTCTCCTTGATGACCCTGTAGTCCTTCTCAAGGATTAGTCGGTAGTTGCGAAGGAATTCTAGGTTAGCATACTCAAGAGCCAAAGTATTTCTCAACTCTGGGATTCTGTTCTCCAGGCTCTGGAACTCCTCATCATGCCGCCAAGCTGATAGAGTACTCTGAGCTTTCCCTATTAGGCGTAGGGCTTCCCTAATCGCAAAGCCACTGGCTCGAAGACCGAGATATCTTGCTCTTGCATCGTCTCGGTTGTACGGAACGATAGACTGTGCAATCCTCTCCTCTTGAGAAGTCTCTGTGGCCTCAGTAGCTGATTGTTCCATATAACTTAATCCTCACTATATTGTATCATATCCAGAGGTTATTGTCAACAGATATAATGGATTAAAAGTATAATAATAATTATTATATGTATATTACATTATATTTTACTGCCCCATTGACATCTATTTGACTAAGTGGTATAATGTAAATAAGATGAACAGTCGTAGTGAAATTGCATATAAGAAGAGATGCCCAGCTATGATAGAGGCTAAGATTGATGACCCAGAGAGCCAGGCTGGAATAGACTTCTGTGTTAAGGAGTGCCCGTATAAGAGATGCATAGTACTAGAATCTGGAGTACGTGGCTTAAGTATTAAAAAGGCCGAAAGGGCAAAAAGAGCCAAGAGCTTGAGAGCTAGCGGTTCTTCTCTTGAGGAAATAGCTAAAATACTTGAAGTTACTACCAGGACAGTAGGCAACTATCTAAAATGAATGTATGGATAAAGAGATGCCGTAAAAGAGTCAAATGCGACTATTGTCCTACGCTGATTCTTAGTGGCGAACACATGGTAGTATGCAAGTGGTACAGGGGAACCGTAAAGGACGGAAAGATGCAGAGATGGTGGTTTCACCGTCACTATCATCCTCAGTGTTGGATTGACCAAGGTATAGCTGCCGTGAAGAAGATAGTTATTACAGAGACAAGAGGCGGGAAGAAGCTTGATATGCCTGACGATGTGAGGGAAGCTAGACTGAAGATTATGATGAGAAGAGCTTCCGTAATACAGAGGATTAGAAGAGAGGTGGATAAGACTCCTGAGGAGCAGAATATAGACAGAATCATACATCTTGGAGACATGCTGAATATGCTGAAGGAAAAGATAGAGCCATTGGGCGGAGCGCCAGAGTCTTGGAACTAGGAGGTAGATAATGAAGTGCCCAGTAGAAGGCTGTGGCAGAGATGGACTAAGCCAGAAGGAACTATCAGTCCATACAAAGTACTTTCACGTAAAGCAGTCATTGCCCCATGAGCAGCCGCAGAAGTTTGCCACTGGGGTATGTCCTGACTGCGGTTCAACTCTATGGTATCAAGAGGGCTGTGCTAGCTGTCAGTCCTGCGGGTACAGTAAGTGTGGATAAGGAAAAGAGCTGATGGAACTGAAGTACCCTGAGAAGCGTTGTGAGGACAGTCCAAACAGAGCCCACTACTATAGGCAGTTGGTAGGCAACATTTGGAGATGCCACTACTGCTGGGCAGCTAAGTGGCTTCCTAATAATTTCATTGATGCTTCCAAGTTCAGCAACGATATAGGCAGGCTTGGCAGAGACAGGGCGTATGAGAAGCTCCTCAGCCAAAGACCCAAGATTAGGCAGATGCTGGCAAAGCTGGAGGAGATTAGGATGCTTAAGAAAGTAATGCCTCAGAAGGACCTGATGGTAGCTATGGCTGCTATTATAGCTGATAAAGGAGGTGAACCATGTGGGAAATAAGAGAGTGCAGAACTAATGAGTCAGAAGCTTTGGACAAGCTCCTTGAGGAGGGTTGGGAGCCATTTGCAGTCACATCAGAATCAGCTCCCAGATTTACTGAGCACCACATTTGGCTGCGGAAGGAAGTGATAGTCCCAGCCAAGCCTGTCAAGAAGTTTGATACCAAGAAGGATTGAGAAAGGAGGTGAACCATGTCTCATGCAGCTACCATAGAAATAAGCAAAGACATACTACTAAGCATTCTGGACTTTAGTGGAGGAGAAATCCATGATATCTATGTACCTAAAGAAGTTTGGCACCCAGACATCATAAGGATTGTGATTGAGCATCCAGACCTTCCAGAAGTAAGCCCTGCAGAGGAGCTTCCAATAGTAGTCCCAACATATCAACAAGTGTATAAGAGACAACTAGTCGTAGTTGAGCGTACTAACCCTCCGAAGATGTAGCTAAGGGTAAGTTTTGCAGTTTGAGAATTACCGATAGGAGGAGGAGTAGTAATGGTTATTACAATCTATGATGAGTATGCGTTTTGGGAGCCGTTTGAGAGGTTCTACCTTAGGATGAAGCTTATTGCTACCCTAAGGGCAGTTTTGCTAAAACTAGAATTACAGATAGGAAGGAGGTGACGTAATGGTTCTCAAAAAACTAATCGAGAGGCTTCTTGTTTTCCCGCAGGATTCTGAAGTTGAATTCAGGGATGATGAACTAGTCCTCAAGGTAAAGGGTGAGGGTTCACTCATTAGCGTTCCATGTCCAGATGCTTGCTATACAATTAAGCAGGACTGACCAAAACAGAGGATAGTCTAGTAATAGGGGCAGTTTTGCAGAATTAAGATTCCAGACAGAGAGATACTAAAATAAAAATAACATATCAAAGGTGTCCTACCCCATAGGGTCATTAGAACATATGTGCTGATTAGAACAAATGTTCGCATTGTGATGTGCGGAGGTCGGTTAGAACGGATGTTCTGATGATGGAGGTCGGTGGTGATGGGTCTCGGATGATGGTGAAAATGGGCGTGCGGTGACCTGTGGGCGATGTCAATGGTTGTGGTGACCTGTGATTGACCGTCAGGGGTTGTCAGGCCTGTTGACAACATCAATGCCGGGTGATATAATGAAGACATAATAAAATAATACATTGTACCTTAACAATTGAATATGGGTTTATGTCCAGCTCCAATAAATAATAATGGAGGTGGGCAATGCCAAAAACAACAGGTCAAGGTATGGAGGGCACAACCATAACATTGGCACAACTAAAACAGCTAGCACAAAAAGTTGATGACTGCGTATCCTTTGACGATGATGGTGAACTATCAATAGATGATATGGACTACTTTGTTTTGGTAGTTCGGAGATTGACCGAAGCAATCCTATCATAAATTGGTGGGAGTTGGACATAGACCTGTATTCAATACAATTATGGAGGAAATGAACTGACTTGACAACTCATACCACTGTGTGGTAGAATAACCGTGAGCATTTAATTGGAGGATATGGTGCATCAGCACTAAATATATATCCTAGTGTTGTGAAGTGACAACAGCACAGCACACCTTAAGGAAGGTGAAGCGCATAATGGCAGATGATGAGCAAGTGAAATCACAGGACGAATTGCTTGCAGAGATGAAGGTCGCCACCGATGCAGGTGACTGGAAGGCAGTCAGCAAGATATCAAGTGCTATCGCCAAGATGGTAGCCGTTGGTGAGAAAGCAGAAAAGGACGCCAAACTGGAAGCCATCAAGGGATTGACTGAAAAGGTCAAAGCCACCATTGACAAGGCAGTGCAAAAGATAGTGGAGTCGGGTGAGCTTGACGCCGCTGAAGGTATCTGGTATGTGAATGACTTTGGTGAGAAGCTAACCAGTTGCAGATTGCTAAAGTCAGCACAGCGCAAAGGTGGTGGTGGTGGAGTAGGTAAGAAACTGAGCATCACCACAACTGACCTACTCAAGGACTATGGAGACCAAGTGATAGAGGGCGGTGACCTGGCAGGTATGACCTTCAAAGCCGCATACGAAGGCAATACTGATGGTAACTTCAGGTATAAACTTCGTATGAAGATGGCGAAGTTAGCAGGGCTGCTATAAAGTAGGTAGCGGAGCGAAGAAAGGGGCTGAGCAAGTTGTCAACTCAGTCCCTTTTGTTTTGGTCAGATTGGCTCAGTTCAGTTCAATAACACACCGCAGGAGGGCACGGCCGGGTAGGACAGGACGGTCACCGCCAGAAGTGATGTTGATGGCATCAACTACCGTCGGGACATATCAAGTGGTGGACTACCATTGACACTGGCGGTCGCTGTATGGTAGAATATATGTAGGAGTTAAATGGAAGGAGATAAGCTATGGACTATCCTTATCAACCACCCTATCCAATGGGAGGTAGCGACCCAGACCCACAGCCTAGGATAGTCAACATTGATGAAAGGAGCTGCAAGGATATAGGTAACGGCATCCCTTGCGGTAACTACCCTGCTAGGACTGCAGATGAGTGCGAGTTCTGTGAATGGAGATACTGTTAATGTTAGTAATCAGAGGTGCAGGCAAGGCCAAGGATGTATTCAAAGCCATTGCTCAGCTAGCCAAGACTAGAGGGGCTGAGACGCTGGGCAGTATCATTAAGGAGGAAGGT
>SDBU01000891.1_pt1 | contig 43505 bp, 64 predicted proteins | sample 2277071 | NCBI WGS metagenome assembly SDBU01 (sample SAMN10397929, study PRJNA504765) | marine sediment metagenome | isolation source: marine sediment core GS08_GC12, 126 cmbsf | place: Arctic Ocean: Gakkel Ridge, Loki's castle | collected 2008
TAAAGCCTAGTAACATTGACTATATTTGAAAGGTTTGGCCAGAACAAACAAGCTAGAATTATAAGAACAGAAGCCACTACGAATGTCAGATACTCGGCACTTATTCGTTTTCTATTCCTCACGAAATATACGCACCCCAATATAATGCAAAGCTGGGTCAGGAATTGGAATATTCTAAAGAGTTTACCCAGTGGCGAGGCATCCATAAAGTCCATTCCAAGAGCAGCCTGGACTAAGCGTTCCTGTTTTTCTAAATAATTAGTAGCCGGCATGACGGTTTTTGTAGCTGGAATGGCAGTTGCTGGGGGGATTTCCCCTGGCTCACTAGCAGGAGTAAATGGTGAAATTGCCTCTATCCTACCAGTTATAGTGCCGACAATAGCATCATATCCACTTCCAGAAGCAACATTACTATAGTAGATAGTGAATGTGGCAATCAAAACTATTACCGTAAGACCTAACCATTTCAAGGGGAATGCCCTTCTTTTAAAAAATAATAAAAGGACAAAGGCACAACCTGTGTAGAATAATATTATCGGCCCGGTAACATAGTGAAACATCATCCCTAATATTGAACAACTTAACAATAATGGCACTCTATATTTTAATGCCAATCTGCTTGTTACAACCAGGAACAGTATTGCAGCAAACATTAACTCCGCGAGCATTTGCCTTGGTAAACTAATCATCTCCAATGACCAAGATAACATAGCAACAAAGAAGAAGGCTGACAAGAAGGCAATCTTCCCCCCAAACTCTTTCTTGAATATGAAGAATAACAGGACGGGAACAAAGGCAAAGAGGAAAGGAAACACGGCTTTGTATATCCAGTACCCTGATATTTGGAATGTGTTTGTTAAGAAAGGCGCAAGCACAGTCGTGCCTATGCTAGTATTGTATGGGTTTGCTATTGAAGTATCCCACCCACCAAGTGCCTGTTGGTAAAAATAGTATTCACCATGAATATCTGTCCCAACAAGTCCCGGACCTATCAAAGTTGTTTGGTATAGCAGTGATAGACCAATTATGAAGATTGCCAATGGGTATACTCTCTCTCTAACCTTACCGAAGGCAACCAAACCAACAAAGACACAGACCAATACAAGCATAGCATACAGCAACCAGATATTTTGCAGTCTGGCGCTAACTATAGATAGCCCTAATATCGTTGCCGGCAGGACATAGTCTATGGAATGTCTTATTCTGTTCATTAACCCACAACTTCTTGATAGAGTTTTATGTGTTCTTCTATGTTATGTCTCTATTCTCATTTCTTCTCTTAGACTTTTCACTTGCCATTGAAGTAACCTAATTTCTTGCTTTAGTTCCTGAATTTGTTTGTTTCTTTCCATCTGTAAACCCTCAGTAAATCCTTTGTCGAACCCTTCCTGATAACCTCTAGTGTGTTCTGTGATATGTCCTGCTTTGGTAGAAAGTTCTAAATTCTCCCTCCTGTTGTCTAGTTTGACACCATTCTTGTGATGAACTATTTCCCAAGGTTGGAGACATCTGCCTAAATATTGTGCTATTACTAGGCGGTGTTCTGCGACATACCTATTATCATTAGCCATAGAAATGAAGGGACTATCGGAGTATAGTAAGATTTTGCGATAGCCTCTATTGATAGTTTTACCTCCTTTCCAACGGAAGTGTCTGTCTCCAGATTGATTGATAGACCTTAAAGCGTTAGCACAATTAAAGCAAAGTTGGGCACCTGAACTGAGGTTGGCTTTAGGTAGATAAACCCATCTTGACTTGCTGCATTTTATACAAGCACGCCAAATATATTTATGGTTTCCTCCCGTGCTTTTTGTATGTCCGATATCTTTACCTCTTTTTACTTCGCCTAGTTCTGGCATATAGTGTTATCTCCCTTCACAAATTTCTTGGTAAAGTGCGAGATGGCTTTCTACGCACCTATCCCAGTCATGCTCTTTGGCGAACTTGTAGTTATCATCATAGTCAACCAGTTTAGGGATACTCTCAAGGTATGCTATATTGTTAAATACCGATGTAAAATTATCAACCGAAACACATCTTGATTTTACTTCTTCAGGTATTATGGCATCAGAAAAAACTACGACTGGTTTTTTACAACTCATCGCCTCAATAATCGGAAGTCCCAATCCTTCAATCCAAGTTGGAAAGGCAAACACATCTAGGCTGTTGTAAAAGTTTGAAAGTTCACTGTCGGGGACAAACCCGAGTAGTTTTATCCTGCTATCACCACCGATGAGTTTCTCTAGTTCCTGTTTGTCCTTACCTTGCCCAGCAATAACTAACTCTCCATCTAGTTTACTTTCCTTGAATTGTGAGATGAGCAGGTCTATCCTCTTTCTCTTGTCAAGCTGGGAGAGTGTTCCCACACGGAATACCTTATCCTTTTTAGGGGAGGGTTCTAGCTCTCTGGATATTCCCAACCTAATTACCTTTATCTTGTCCTCGGATACTTTTATATGTGAAAGGATATCTTGCTTGGTTTTATCGCTATTACACACTACAAATCTGCATCTTGATGCTATATTAGAGCCAAAAGAGAAGTATTTTGCCCCTATAATTTTCTTCCACCAGCTATGCCCCATACCTGCACCCACTCTATTAAGATTTGTCGTAGTGAACAAGTCATGTATCATCACAATACTCCGGTCTTTTGGTAGCCACATGCCTTCCAATGTAACTAGTGCATGGTAAACATCAATACCTTCCCTTGGTAGGATAAGGGGTATTTTCAAGGCAGTGTAGATAAAGTAAGAATAGAGACTCGCGTCTGGGTTTGTCTCTATTTTGTGTATGATATGACCCCGCTTTTCTAATCCTATTAGCATTTCAAAGGCAAATCTGCTGATTCCCGTACCATTAAAGGGAAAGTATTTTGTTAAGAGACATATATTCATTCTACCCCTGAAGTCAAAGAACCTGTTTTTCCTGCTTATTAAATAGCCTGTCAGTCTTGATATTACTGGCAGTAGACACCCCCACTAACACCCAAAAGAAAGGAGCGAACTGTGTCCAAACAAAGTGATCCCAGACCCCCATTGCTAATATAGCTACCCAAGCATACTTCCATTTTGTCTTAACCAAACAAAATAGTGCGATGAAGACCCAAGCAACGGCAGCAAGTGGTCCTACTTGATGCATAATTATCACAGGGATATTATGTACTATCCCACCCCCAACAGTACTTAAGGAGTAACCATGCCCTAAAATAGTAGTATTCCTTATAGAGTCTACTATAATTAACCACCGGTTTGTTGTGATGGCTTCTACAGCATCAACTGTCAGCGCAGTTTGCCCTGTCAACACATTATACAATGCTACTAAGTTATAATTGCCCTCATATAAAGGAATAAGATAACCAAGACCTGCCCATACCCCTATCAGAGTCAACAATATACCGACCACTATGACCAAGCGCCTGCTTATATCCTTACGTAGCGCCACCACAATAGCTAACACACCCACAATAAATATAGTCTCTAATCCACCAATAAAGAATAACCCAATAGAGGCCACTCCAAGGAGTAACCATTGCCACCTGCCGGGGTTTAACAACACTGCAAATATTAAGTAGCCTGCTGATGCAGCATAATTGGTGATGAGCCCCCCAGTAGGTTCTCCCGGATAGCGTATCCCATCTACCACCAATGAGATTGTGAGTATCACAGCCATTGGGACAAGTGCAATGAATATATCCTTGCCCAATACCCTTGCCACTAAATATAGAGCAAACAAGGATACCCCCATCCCGAGAGGGGCAAACTTATCTGCCAGGGTGTCTGCTGAGAGCCCAGACAGCCCCATTGCCCCTACTATAATAAGAAGGGGGACATATATTACCTTGTCCCCCCAATCTATTCTCTGTTTACTCCAGACGAGGTATAGCAGTGCCCCCATCAACCATATTGCTGTTCCAAAAGCTGGCAAAAAGAAACCGACCTCACCGTCTACAGTAACAAGGCCAGTCAGCCATGTGCTATGGATAGGAGATAGTGCTAACCCTATGCCAATGATTATGGCCATCCTGCGGTTAATGGTGCCCATTTACCACAGCCAATGCCTCGCCAAACCCAGGGATGTGTTTCTCCAACTCCTTTGATGCTGTGTCTCCGCCCATAATCAACACAGAGGCTTTATTTGCCCGGTAGTCATACTTAAACACAACGTCCACTTTAAGTATCTCCCCCCATAGCAAGTCCAACGCAACCCCTGCCGGCATATCCCAGCTAAGCTCAGTTGTAGGGTATACTTCGTAAAACTTACAAAACACCTTACTAGGGAAATCCTCACCCTGAATTGGATGCCTCTTGTGGATAGTCCCTATGCCTTCAGTGTACCTCCGTGTGCACCGGATACTATCCTCAACCGCCCGGATACTAGCAATGTTCCCGCCTAACTCATTCCTCATAAGCCATAAGCCTCCATTCGCTCTTTGGCTAGTTTCTCAAACCAGTTATAATCCAGCCCCACATTCGCACACATCTTTAGGAAGCCTGAATCTAACCTGACTTCCACTAACAGGCTGTCAACAGTTATTTCTTTACCCTTCTTTTTATAATTCTTAATAGCCTTGTCCATTTCCTTGGGGGCTTTTCTCATCAGGGCTGTTTTTAAATTACTCTCCGGCAATACACCTTCCCCGACTAGTTGATTTAACCTGTTTGTCTGCTCCGACACTGTGCCTTTAGACAACTCCTCTCGGACTCCCCGCCGTGATGCTACAGATAGTATCCTCTTTGCCACTCTACCGGCTATAGGGGTCTCAAGACCCGCCCTAATACGCTCTATCCTTTCTCTGTCTCTACGACCCATCTTTGTCTCCTTTATTGGATAATGCCGCAAAGATGGCAAATGGCCAGAAACACCAGAGAGCTAGTAGGGTAACTGTAAGAGCCACCCATCTCCCCCCTCCTGTTACTATTTCTGTGTCTTGAGAAGCAACCCAAAGTCTACTCCTTACTCTCCCTGTGAGTATCTCAAGTGCAATGATAGCAAGCAACCCTAGTAGTAGATAAACACTTCCCACTATCAATACTTCTACCACTGGGCGCTCCCTCTGCCTTTACGCCTCTTAGCCCTCTCTCTAAGAGCTTTAACTCTGGAACTCATCTCAGGTTCTTTTGTCTTTCTCTCTGGCTCATCAATATAAGCCCCCTCCTCTTCCCCATCATCATCCATCTCCACCTCAGCAATGGTATCACGCCTTTCTCGTAGCCCATAAGCACCAAGAGCAGTGAATGTCACCATCCCTAGTAAAGAGGCAAAGGCAAAATAGAAGTAGATATCTCCCCAGGGTACAACTGACTGCGTGTAGGCATAACCCCCAACAAGAGCCCAGAATATAGCTGAGGGAAACCCTAGCATAGCATTCCTAGTAGCAAACATCGCTACAGTAAGGGCTATTGCTATAAACCCTAATGTCCCTAACAACATAAGTTAAACCCCCTTCCTCATTGCTATCTCTCTAGGGCAGCTACATACGCTGGGTATTTAAACTCTATGTAATTGATAATAATATCATCAACCTCACTCAATATAGTGTTGAGGTTAATACGATAGGCAATCACTTCACCAGGGCGCAGGTCACCCATTACTATATCCATTTGGAACAAATCATACTGTTCTGCTTGCCCTACTACGGTACTCTCCCCGTGGCTCCTAATTGTATTTACACGTTCACCAAGTACTTTATGGTAACACTCAATAGATATTGCAACTGAATCTGTAACCAGACCCCCTGAGTTGTCATTATTAACTTCAAAGTATATCTCCATAATAGCATCTGAAACCCCATCCCAATTCTCATCCACATGAGTAGTAAAGTATATGTATTCATTTATACCATTTAACTGATATCCACCCAAGGTGGAAGCATTTGTTGGTATCAGTGTTGCCCCCGACCCTCCAGGACTTGTTGAAAATGCATCAATATTGTACTCATGCCAGTAACCACCACTACCATCACTGCCGACCCTTATATAGCTGGCATTGGTGTAGACATTATCTACAATCGGGTCACCGGCTGAACAACCAGTTAATATTATAGCAACACTAACTAACCCGACTAGTAACTTCTTCCTCACTGCTACACCTCCTCTGCCGATGACATAGCTCCGACATACTGGATGTATCCACCCCTCACCAGTGGTGAGATAAACCTTTCCACCTGCCCCTTGCTCATCTGGCTTGCTTGGGCAATCTCATCTAAATCGCTTGTCCCCCTAGTCTCCAGGGCTACCAGTATCTGGCTTTTGGGGTCACCACTGAACTCCTGCAACTTTTCCCTCCCTGATTCCGTCAAACGGAAGGTGGCATTTGCAGGGATTCTACTCTTCCTACCAAAAAAGAAACCCATACTATCCTCCTTACTCAGCCATGCCTAATGACGTTTTGAGTTGTGGCACACTCTTGGAATTAAATAATCTTAAATAACAAGGGTAATCTATAACCCTTTTATGTAGATTAAATGATAACTCCTTGAGTGTATCAAGAACCTCCCACTCCTCCATATCCCCCTGTGTGCCCAAGATATGTACCAACTCCTCGTAGTTCTCTACCCCCGCTTTCATCACATCTAATACTATACGCTCTTCATCATCCGCCGGGCGATAGTAGGGTAAACGTATGACCATCCTGCCATCGCCTATCTGTGTCCTAGGCTTACCTGCATCAAAAGATATAGGGAACGGTCTCCCAAGAGGAACCATAACATCCATACGCTTATCATACTTTACACGCTGGACAAAATAAGTGAACCCAAACCTCTTAATTGATGACCTTGTGCAGGTTATTTGCCAGTCAATCCAAGGCTTGGCGGTTCTCTTGTCCAACTCCTCTACCATCTGTGTTGTCGCTATCAAGAGACAATCAAGATGGCGTTTGTTCTTTTGAATAGTCCCCATTGTCTTGTTTAAGGCGTTGTGGGGCTCTCGGCTATAGCAGTAACGGTAGTATTCTGTCAAATACAATACACTGTTCTTAAGCAACACCTCTCCAGCGCCAGCGAGCCAATCACCTGCTGCTTTACCCAGCACCATATCCCTAGAAGCCAGGCTGGTCTTTTTGGCTATTCCCATCATCTTCGCAAGGTCATCATGTATGACCTGCTCATTAAACAACCCCGCATATGAACCAAATGCCAGGCGTGGTTTCTCATCTCTCAATATCTTTTTGTGTGGGAAAAACCTCTTCAGTTTCCATGTCAAGTAGTTGCCAATTAAATCCTTACCGGTCCCCGGGTCTCCCTTAACAATACAAAAACCCCACAGCTCATTAAACAGCCGGTAGAGAGACACCGCCTGCTTTTGCTCCTCTGGGGTCAACCCGGTAGCAAACCTTACACCAGTCTCATCATCATAGCCTGCTGTATCGTCATACAACTCTGAGTCGTCTACTCTAGTCTTCTTTCCAAGCATCGGTGCTATTAAGGTCTCCGTCATCAGCCCCCCTGATTTCTGTTTCTGCCAGAGCAATATCAGTCGCCCTCTCTAAGTTCTTGCCTTGCACAGATTTCTGCCACTGTGCTGTCCTGAATAAGAACTCCTCAAGTAAGTTAGGTGATACAGGTCTGGGTTTTTTAAACAACTTCTGATATGCTTCCGCATCCTGGCGATAGTAAGCGACCTCCAAGATGTAATCTCTCCCCGTTATTATCATATCAATCATAGGGAACAGTCTCCCCTGTATACGGTCTATGATGGTGACTTCTCGTATCTTTTCCCTGGACGGATTAAAGGCTAGTTCTATAACCTTGTCCACCGGTCCAGCAGACACTGATACTTCTGGTGATGTCTCCGCTACAGTCTCGTCTTTCTTATTGCGCCTTAGTTTCGCAGCATCTATGCCCGGCCTATTAGGTCTCTCATTCATACTACGGTCCCCCCGTTATTCCCAAAGCCTGCTTTATTTCTGCCATATCACTTGCAGTTTGGGTAATATATTCTATTGCAGGGAGTAACTGCACAAGCAAATATGCTATCATAATACCTATCAACACCAACCCAATATAAATTATGGTAGGGTTTACTCTCTGCCCCATCTTCTTAATCGCTTCTTGCAGGGGGTTGACAATATCCTTTGCCACTGTGACTGCCAACTCTGATATCTTCTCTTGCATCAGGTTCCCTAATACAGCAGGCGAAGCTATCATCTCCCTAGTAGGTGCTGTTTGGACACCCCTTAAGATGTCTTTTATGGCATTCTTGGTAACCTCTGGGGCATAATCCGCTAAAATTAGCAGGTCATGTACCAAGTCAGGGCTTGCTACCTTTAGCCTGTAAGGGCTACGATTTAGTAAAGGCTCCCAATCCGCCTCACTAACTATAGCCATTCTGATGGTCTTCTGCATAAAGGCCGGGACAAACCCAACTCCTGGGTACAGGACATCTATTGTTGACAACTCATTAACAGGCCAAGTACGTGTAGTATTCGTGTCTGGGTTTTTAATAGTGATATCCCCTCCTGACTTAGGAGCGAGCTCATATGACCCTCCACCCCCCTGCTGTGCTACTAGCACCAAGATTTTAGCCCTACAGGTTCTAGCCCATTTCCACTGATAAAAGCCTACCAGAAGGATAAACACTGTCCCTAAATAGACTATGTAATGGAAAGGCGTGAACCATTGGGCAATCAAATCTGCTTCTGTCATCCTAAACTCCTCTTTATTATTTTACTTTGGAATTAAGACCAAGGTTCTTTTTCCCTCAGCCTCCTAACACTCTTAATGTGGCCTATACGTTTGCTGGCTAGTTTTAGGGAATGTGTCTTCTCCAGCCTTTTCCCTCTGATCATAGAGCTTGCTGTACTTAGGTCACGTGTAGGGAGGCGTCTAATCACAAAGTCTACACCACCCAGCATTTCTAAACCTTTTTGCCTCGCATCATCTTCACTTTTATCACTACCAAAAATGAGGTATCTCTTACCTGTCTCATCACGTGCGGATATCCAATAATAATACCTATGACTACTCATTTCCACCTCTTTCTGGATGCAAACACGAAATAACCAACAACAATAATAATAATCAATAAGAAATTCCACCCAGAGAATGCACTAAGGTCTATCACTTAGCAACCTCTATTCTAAGTTTGTTCTTCTCAGTAATATACAATGGTGATTGCACTAGGTATTCCTCTTCAGTTACTTCAACTCCTGCTATAGAGTATCGTTGCTCAACAACAAACTCCGGCTCTGTATCCACAACAATAATTGGAGCTTCCTGTTGATACCCTGTCAATAACACTACCCCCCAGAAGAGGAAGAAGGTAAATGTTATGCCGGCTGCCCAAGCAACCAAAGCACCTTTCCGGCTTCCTCCTAGAGTAATAACCCATAAGACAAACACTAAAACAACCACGACCATTGCACCACTAAAATACTGTTCAATCATTCCTTCTCCTTAGTTTGTTCTTTCCTTTTCAACCTCAAAAGAAAAGCGGGAGAACACCAGAGTGATTCTGGATATTCCCCCACTTGTCTCATAGCCGGTTGCCTCAAGATTCACTATTTACCACCGCGCCCTATGGACATAACTACACCTATCAGGATGGAGGCTGCGACTATGACCCGGAGCAAGTTCTGAAGAATTACGCTCCCGGTATCCGTCCCAGTAATAATATTCGTGATCAGGCTGTCTATGACGACGAAGGCGACTACACCGATTCACTGTCTCTTCTCCCTTCGTTACCGAAGGATTGGACTATACCTTCAACTATCCCATCTGGATGGTCGCTCGGCGTATTATAATGCCTTAGATTCAAGTACTCATCAGGGACACTATCTCGGATTTCTGACAGCGTTGAGTGGGAATTATGATCCCTCTCCTTGAGCAAAAGCAGATTGTTGGATCTATTTTCCGACTTATTACCATTTATGTGATGAACTACCTCACTTGTTAAAAGAGGACGCCCTACACGATGGGCAACAACTAGCCGGTGTTCAAGTATCCAACCTTGGCGAGACATTGAGAACATAGGGTCATCTTTGTCAATTCGGACATAGACATACCCACGTTTGGTTTTGTACCCATTTGCCCACCTGTGGTGACTTTGCCCTGTTGGCTTTGGAGTACAATGAACACACAGCGAACCTCTACCTTGTCTCCTTACCCAACGTGTTCTGCCACACTTAGAACAGGCATCAAAGAAATAAATCCCCCTGCCAGCATAGCCTAGGGATTTAGCAAGAGTTGTATCCCCTATCTCCGGCCTACCTTCCCCAGAATATGTTAGGGGGGTTCTCTCTCTAGCCCGCTTCTGTGCCGCACAAGGTTTGCACAACACTTCTTTACTAGCTAGAATTGTAAAGCGTGGGACTTTACAACTAGGGCAGGGGAACCAAATATACTTGGCACGACCAGTATACCCTAAATCTTTTGCTCTCTTTAACTCACCAATCTCAGCCATCGCTATTGTCTGTCAGATTTCCTCAGTCTCTACGGGGTCAACCTTTCGGCGACTTCCCTCGGTATTGCCCTCTTATCCCGTCGCAGGGGAGTAGGGTTTCACCGATATGAGCCGAGTTACGTGGCAATCATTACTTACCACGGTTACGAGTCCACGAACAGACATCTAAATCACCTTCCCCAAGCAAGCTAGACGGCTCACTTAAAAGAAGCATACCATAAGGGTTATGTTTTGTCAAGTACCCTTATATTGGGGTAACCAGACTCTGCTACACCTTCTATGCTTAACTACTTTCTCTTGGAATGAGCTGCCCATTTTCGAGGAAAAGCAAAAAACAGCCACGCTAATGGTATACACAGCAGTGCTACAAGAACCGACAATATGTAAGATATCTCGCAAAGAGCAGTTTTCATATTATCCTCCTCCTAATTATTATCTGCCTACATATTCAATGTAGTATGTCCCTACCAGTGATGCTGCGTTGGCATCTAGTATCTGCCCAACTATCCAATCATCTATTGCTGATACAGAGTCTTGGACAACTACCCATTTAGTTTGAGTGCCTGCATCACCGGCAAGCCACGAATCATAGATTAAGACATTGTTCAAGAGCAAATCATCAAAGAACTCAACTCCTCTATTTGTACCGGCAGCATCATCAGCTATCCCTACATCAAGATGAGAACCAGCAGTACCACCACTTGTAGTGACTTCTATGACTACCTTCTTGATAATTATATCCTGTAGCTCAGGATTATTCCAAGCAAAGGCTATAGCATTTGCATTTCCTGCTGTTAGAGAACCAGAGGCAGAACGGTTTTCGCCAGAGGCTATATAACCAATATTTCCACGTATGTTTGTATTGTTTGTGAGAGGTGCTACATCTACAATATTTCCTGCCACTGCACTGGTGATGTTATTATTTAAAATAACAGTATCAGTGGCACCTGCTACAATATAAATACCCGCTCCACCAACGGAACGAACGACATTGTTAGAGACAACGGAGTAATCGGAATTTGCCAATAATTGTATCCCCTCATTCGTTCCCATATTTTCAATTCTATTTCCATCCACCAAAGACCTGGGAGCATCTAAGCGTATCCCCAATGTTGCACAATCATCTATCCTGTTGTCTACTATATAGGCAGGAATATCACTTACAACCTCAATTGCACGTGATGTTGCATTTATTATTTTATTACCTACTATGGAAAGTGTGGTATTATTTCTAGGGGACATAATACCTATGCCTCCAGAGTCTTGCAAATTATTTCCTACAATAATGGCATTCACACTATAAGTTAAAGGAAGGGAATTTTCTATCTGAAGAGAATGTTGTGCAGAATTTATGACAGTATTGTTAGCAAATATTCCAGTAAACGAGGACTGGAAAGCACCACCCAACATTCCGTTTTGACCAGAGTTTTTTACTACATTGTTGGAAACTACTATATTTAGCCCTCCAGGGAGATGTATCCCATCATTAGTTATTCCATCTATATAGTTTGAGTCAATGATTATCCCATCACAGTCATTAAGCGTATTGATACCATCATCCCCTGCCGTTCCTCCTCCTTCAATGTGATTGCCGATGATTTTACCATCAACAACACTTATAATTAGTATAGCATCATATACAGCTTTGGTGACTTTACAATTTCTAACTGTGAGATTATCAATGTATTCATAGTACATGGCTGACTTTAATCTATTGTTTGCCGTACCTGCTCCAAAACCTTCAAGATAAAGACCGCTTACCTCAATGTTGGCCAGGGGAGTACCAACAGTACCAATCGCCTTAATTCCTGCTATTTCAACTTGGGAAATAAGGTGAGTACTAATCCCTTGTCCGGAGAGATGAGTCCCACTTACGAGATTTATATCGGCCCCTAAATTAAAGATACCCTCACTGAGAGACACCTTCCCCCCACCAGCAGGCAAAGCATCAATAGCTGCCTGTATCTGTACCTCATCGTTAGTTCCATCGCAGACATAATCAGCCTGTGCTGCGCTATTGGGATATGAATCGGAAGCGGCTACTATCAAGGTAGCCCCTCTGCCTGATGGAATATCCCAACTTGCTCCACCTATGTCTATAGTTGTGTCGTAAGCCCAATATGTCGCCCCTATAGTGATGTTTTCTAAGGAACTGTTGGTAGCAGTGGAAATATCAACCCCACCGGCATCAGTTGAAAAGTTTTTGAAGTGCCAGTCTGATTGTGCTCCGGCGGAGAATATTGAGGCAACTCCATTGTTGGCAAAGTACGTTCCTGCCCCGGAGCCTTCTATGATAACATTGTCTATAGCCCTGGACACAACAGCCGAGAAGTTTATCTGTACTGCCGAGACATTAACCAGCCTTCCGCCTGTAGCAGGTAGTGCATCAAGGGCAGCTTGGAACTGAACATCATCATCTGCCCCATCATAGACATAATCTGTCGCTCCTGCTGCATAAGCTACATACCCCAAAGTGATTACTTTTTGCCCAATACCGAGTGAGTATTGTCCCTGTGTTAAGTCAAGCCGGTCACCAACCTGTAAACCGGCACTCCCCAGTAGGACTGCACCCAAAAATACACAGGTTAATGCAAACCACCTGCGTTTAAGCCAACTTTTCATATTATCCCTCCTATAGTATACCTAACATCTGTTGTACTATTAAAAAAGCCATCAACCCTATCACAGCCCCTATCAGAGCCGCAAGGGGACTCCCTGAGAGTTTAATGATAAACACAAATAACCCCACAGCTATAACCAATGGAAGTAGGTTTGTTAATATCCAGTAACTTGTCCCATGAGCCCCACCGGATAGGAATGTCTCCGTAGCCCCTATAGCAGTCCCATCAGTACCTGCTTGGAATTGAAAGTAGATGTCTACCCCTATATTCATACCAGCCACACTGGTAGACTTCACTCCGGTAGTTGTTACAGTAGTAACGGCAGTAGTATTGACCATAGTCGCAGGGCTATAACCCCAGACCCACCAGACATCAGCACGAGGCATCCCATTAAGGTCTGAGAGGTTACCCCTCAGTGTAGCTGATGCCACACCACCGGCTGACACTATATCCGTAGCCGGAAGGGTTGTTATAAACGGAGCAGAACCCAATACCACTGGTCCACTTGCACTGTCACCAAGATATAATGATGCACTAGGTGTTACATTGTCACCCAGTAGCTTCTCTGAGATATAATCCCCTAACCCAGCATAGGCCGACAACAGGCTAGGGGAGATAAGTACTGTAACCAATACCATTAACCCCAACACTGCTACCAGCCTTCGGGCTAGTATTGTTGATGCTTGTACTCTAATATAGGGCAATGCCATTTGATACATACACATATCACCCTATAACATTCTGGACAATAATAATAGCCAAAATACCTATTGTTACCCCTAGCAACATTAAAATAGGGCTACCCATTGTCCTCAAAACTGTTATTACTGTCCCTAATGCTATAGCTACAGTTAGTACTGCTCTCAGGAGTAAGTATCCTGCCCCAGAAAAGTCTACCGTCTGGTTATTTCCGTTATAAGTACCACTATCATTAGAGCCAACGAAGCGATATTGGTATGTTCTACCATTGACAAAATCAGCAGGATATGGTATTTCAAAAGCTCCGGTAGTGATCCTGACTACTACTAGGGTGGTACTCCCATAAGCTGTGGTTAAACCATACTCCATCCATGTACTGGTATTATGTGTCCCTACTAATGCCCCTAAAGTGCCGTTCAAGTTTTCATTAGAAGGACCTTGAGTAGTTATAGTTAAAGGCTGGTCATTAAAGAACCAGTTAGTGTTATTTAGCCCATCAGTGGAATTACCACCACCATACCAAGTAGTAGCCGGGTTACCAGTAGACCTAGAAATGCTCATGTAATCAAGCAGTACAGTACCACCACCTGCCTTAGTGATTGCCCAACCACCAGCCCCTGACCCTTGTAGTGTCTTTACATTACCTAAAACCCCAGTGATGTTAGCTGTGGTTACTGTCTGCGTAGTCCCATCTGTGAAGGTTATTGTTTGTGTGGTAGCCGGTGCAAAGGTTAAAGTATTAAAGGTGTTAGCCCCTGAGATGGTGTGGGCTGTGCCGTTAAGTTCTACATTGTTGTAGGTAGTTATGCCACCACCCTTGAATGTCCCCGTACCTGCGACTTTGATGGTGGAAGTATTGGCGGTGAGAGTTAAGTTAGTACCAATATAGTTCCAGCCAGAACCAGTACCATCACCACCAGTTCCAGTTATATTTATAGTTGACGAGCCTAATGTTACAGTTTTGACTCCTGCAGCTGTGAGGGATAAAAAACCAAGAGTAATATCGTAGTTTGCGGTATTGAATGTTCCTACCTGCAACTCTATTCGTGGGACACCCCCCGTCATAGTTAGAGCATCACCTAATGTTACGTTTGCGATGCCACCCATAGTTATAGCGAGAGGTAATATTAGACCATTAGTAGTTAGTGTGCAAGTTCCGATTATATTTAATATCATATAACCTGTTACGGTGATATCCATAGCAGATATGAATGTAACTGACCCAGAAGCGTTCATTGCTCTGCCTGCTATATCACCGTGTAATGTCGGGGTATTGGTTGCCCCTGTCCAGTCCATATCTAGAAAAATAGCAGTCACATCTAATGTTACTGTCTGCCCATCTAGAGTAAATGAGTTAGCATCAAAATGAACATTACTGGTTGCATCAGGTAAGTTCCCAGCACCAGGTGCACCATCACTTACAATAGCCCAATGGGTAGCTGCATCCGACCAGTTACCTCCATCACCAACCCAATAGGCATCTGCCGGTGCAGCATGGGCAGGAGTAGGAAGTGCTACTACAGTAAAGGTAATAGCTATTAGTCCCGCCAAGCCTATTGATACTGCTTTTTTGAGAAAACCAATCATAAACTTATTTTTAAATCTCACAGCCAAGACCTCCTCCCAAAGGTGGCTCGCCCACAGTTATTACACAAATAACGCTGAACTTTATACTTCTTACCCCCCGACCAGCGTTTTATATTGCCATTTTTAGCAATGTTCTTTGACCGGCAATGCTTGCATTGTTTTACATCCGCCATATCACACCCTCTCTTATCATATCCCACATCTCACACCACACCATAACACATCACAGGGCTATTGTCAAGTATAACTACTTACGGCCATCGTTTAGAGCCCAGTGCTTCCCCAAAGGTATAGGCTTCTATCCGGCCACCACGCTTGTACTTTCTGCGAGCACTACGGTCTTCTTGCCTGATACTCTCCGGTGCCTTCTTTTTTGGTTTTTGGCTTTTCTTACGTTTTTTAACCACAATATTCCCTCCTAGCTCATTCTCCTCCCACCTGCAAGTGATATCCCCAATGCCAGCAGGATGCCTATTGTCAACACCCCCCAGATGTAGGTTAGCATTTGAAGGTCTCCACCCAGGAATCCCAATGGGAGTGTAAAGAAGCTCACTAATAGGCGTAGTAGCGCTAATGGAATAGTCACAAATGCCATAAGCCCGGATGCGTCTGTTATCACTGCTAAGTTATAACCCATAGATTGGTTAAGCATAGAACTTTCTATTGTCCTCACTTCCTCCCCAACTGAATGGGCAGTAGCTGTAGTATCACCAGCTCCCCTTATTAGTGGACTTGCCGGGTTACCCTTAAATGTAGTAGCTGTCTTACTGGCATAGCCAATACGCTCATCCAGGATAGTGATAAACCCTGAGCCCGCAAAACCCTCTGTGCTAGTAACTGTTATTGTGGTGTCGGCATCATCTACCTCTACAGTCAAGGTGGTTGTGGCGAATATCACGCTACCTTCCGCAACCCCACCTCCGATTGTCACTACCACCCATAGAAAAATCATCATCATTATCGCTTTGCCCACATGAGTACCCCCTTACTAAATACTAGCCGACTTGAAAAACACCACATATCCGATAAGCGCCCCCGAACCGATAAACATTAACACAGCCACAAGGACTGGTAAAAACCCCATCACCGCCCCACCAATAATACATATATTAAACACTAACATTACTGCCTTGCCAGCACCACCGGCATAACCCTCCCTACCACTAAGACGGTAGACAGCAGCACAAATTAGTATGGTGATGCCCAACCACACAAACCCTGAAAATAATATAGTAGACATCCCAAAGACTGTTGCGACCTCAGTCAAATCAAACCCTGTGCCGGTAAGTGTGCCTGTTATCCCTGTCTGTGTGTCTGACAACTCCACATCCACAGTTATATTCCCAATTCCAGTGGTAGTGATTGTATTGATGCCGGCTACTAGCACAACCGGGCTACCTGTCACTATGCCAACATCTGAGGTTACTGTGCCAATAGTCCCCTGCTCTAATTCCAAGATAAAAGTCCCATTAGCTGTCACATTTGCAGACTGTGACCCTGATACTAGTGTTATTGGTGAGCCGGCCACTGTCCCTGTCCCATCAGCCATAGTTGCCCCAAATACTGTAGAGTAGTCCAAATCCTCTATTATAGGGTCTATCTCCCCTGACGCAAAAGCACTCGGAGCCATAGTTCTTAGGTTAGGGATTACATTAGAGAAGTAACTCTCGCCTAAGACTGTGAGCCTACTACCTAATGGCGTTTCCTCTATCATATCAAGTGCCCAAGCCAATTCTAAGACATCCGCATAGTAAAGCACCCGTAGTGCCAGGAGTGTGGCAGGAGAGGCGTCAGTTGGCATCCAATAATCTATCCCCACTGTTGTCTTAGGAGGGTCCCCAACCCAAGCAAGTGTAGGGTTCCCCACCAACCAGATATCATACAAAGCAACATCAGCACTGGTGATACTGTAAGTTACCACCTCAGCGGCTGTGAAATATATCCAGATTAAACCTCTCCCATAACCACTATCTACAAAGGTATAAGGTGCGACAGCTTTAAGTTGTGTTGTACCATCAGTATCAACAAAGACTCCTAAATATGCCTCAGTGGCTGTCTCAGTCGGTGGTACAGCATAGTCAAGGTAGTAGTCTATGAGAACACCTACATCACCAGTCTCTAATAAATCCTCATAAACATATACTGCACTTACTTGTGGTGGACTGTCCGGGTCGGCAATAGCAAATACAGCCACCGGCAACGCTATCTGTAAGCATAGACTTAATGCGAGAGCGATTAAAAACTTCCTCATAAACTCGGACTCCTCTCAGCCACCAGCCCCCCAACCACAGCTAGAACCATAAATATCAATGCCCACAAGGGGAATATAGTCCATGCTACTGTCAAACCAATGGCAGCCCCCCCTGCTATCCCTGCTATCAACAAATGCCCCCTGACCATAGCTATCGCTGATACAGTAACCCCTAATATGAAGGCCAGTGCAAGTATTCTCCAAGCCTGTAACTCAGTAATAGTTGTGCTGTCAGACATCAGTGTTACAAACGGACGGAGCGGGTTGGTTAAGAGAGTACCACCAACATCGGGCTCCACATACCAGTCACTGACCCCAATAGCCGGCAGGATATCAGTTGTCTCATCTACTACAATACCCCCGGGTACTGGTTGGCTTTCACTTACCATCCCTCCTAGAGCCACAGCTACCCCAGTGGGGTTTACCCCCCAGGTTATACGTGCATCATTACCTGCTACTTCCCTGTCAGGTAAAGTGCCAAAATCAACAGTGTAAGTATCACCAACGTCTACTACTGCCGTCAGTGCTGCGAAAGTCAATCGGTCATTTGCTGCATCAAAATCTGTAATAACAGCGTTCTCACCTTGAGGGGCTAAGGTGTCAGTAGTAGTGACTATTATTAGTTTTGCCCCATTCCAGTAATCGTTAGCCTGTGTTAATATGGCATCATCAAGTGTGGTGGCTGTACCTGCATCTGCTGTCCCTGCTTCACCTGTGTTTATTATTATAGCATTAGGCTCATAGCGAGTGACCAAAGCACCACCAACTGTGTGTTTATAATAATCTTTATAAGGGAGCACATCCTCTTGGTTGATAAACCAATCATTGGCATTGTCAGGAACACTAGCCCCACCTAAAGCTATGGTGTCCTCTTCTACAGCATCCACATATATTTTAAGGTCTGTAGTATCAGCAGTAGTCCTGATTATGTGCTCACCACTGGCTACCCCAACGGCAGTAACTGTTAGAGGGGCAGGGGCAATCGCTATAATGTTTGCAATCCACTGCTCAACTGCTGACAATGTGAAGGTGCCAGGGTCATCACTTACTGCATTGAGTTCTCTCCTAGCACTACCCACACCAACACTTGAACCAGCATTAAGACCAACATCATTGCGCCCATCTGTATAATTAGCAGGATAGGCATTAACAGTCTTGATATCATCATTACCTTCAATAGCAAACCATAAAGTGTTTCGTGCCCCCCATGAAGGTGTTAGACTGGGTGGGTCAGGATTAGCGCTAGTTCCTGTAGCTGATATTCCTACTTCTGGCACTAATGAATATCCTGAAATACGATATGTGGTATAGGCACTAAATAGAGCATTTGCGGTGACTACTGTAATACTAGCACCTTCTCCTCCATCTGCTATCCTGTAAGCGGCGGCGAGTTGAATCCCACCAGAAGCAGTCTCTAATAGTTGAATCCAGTCAGTTCCTTCGTTAGGCCAAGTAACTGCTGATGCCCCGCCATCAGTTACAAAAAGAGCGACCAATAATTCCCCTGCTACAATACCAGCAGGTAGATTTACAGTATGATTAAGCACAGCATTATCATCAAAATCACCATTTACCGCTTCAACTTGAGGGAAACCCCCACCAAGCTCAATAGCTGAGGTAATCTCACCAGCAGCACTGACATAAGTACTAAAAGCATCCTCTTTGTAAACTAAATTCTTATCCGCCCCCCCTGTGGTATCTACATAGCCATCTATCTCTATCTCAAAGTCGTCCCCTATCTCTAACCCTGCTGCATCAGGTATTGTTAGGTAGCCACCATAACCCTCAATAATATCCGTAGCCGTCAGGTCGCTATTACCTGTTGTGAAATATAGGTTAGTCTGCGAATCAGCCGGCACTGCTACTGAGGTAAGTGTCCTATCACTTGCCACCATATGTGGCCTCTCTAGCCCTCCTAGCGTTTCTATGCGTGTATCCAGGGCAGTGGCAGTCATAAACCCATTATCAGCTAACCACTGGTTATCTACATTTACAGACACAGGGAGCATAGTGTAGGCAGTGCTACTAGACTCTGTTATGGTATATGGGGCTGAGTAGGCAGCCGCGAGTATAGGTGTTACCACCACTAAGATGGCAATGAACGCTAAGAGGATTGAATTCCTTAACCTCACTGTTGCCGACCCCCAATTCTATGATTGCTTCCTGCTTCACTGTCGCCCGCCCCAGTTTCCCAGGGTCTTCCAGCAACTCCACAGGCGTAACTTCCCGAAGGCCTTTCGGTAGACAGTACTGTCATTCCAAACTGATGGATATTCTTTGCAGCATTCTCATCTCTCTCGTGTAAAACACCACAGGACATACAAACCCACTTCCTGTCTCCTAGAGTTAAGGTATGATTCACTGCCCCACATTCAGAGCAGGTCTTACTGCTTGGGGCAAAGCGGTCAATCACCACCAACTGTGAACCATACCAGTGAGTTTTATACTCTAACATCCGCCTGAACTCCCCCCAACCGACATCAGCTATTGCCCTCGCAAGACACCGGTTGTGGCTCATACCCTTGACATACAAATCCTCTATTATAACCACCGACTTGGTTTTTGCCAGTGATGTTGATAGCTTATGCAAAAAGTCCGACCTGATATTCCTGATATGCCGGTGTAATCTGGCTAGGCACAGAGTGGACTTCTTTTTGTTGTTTGAGCCTTTCTGCTTGCGAGAGTGAAGCCGGGATAAACGCTGCAACCTCTTTAGTTTCCTCTTAAGAGGTTTAGGGGCATAGACTTGCTCGGTATTATTGCCATCATATATCACAGCAAAGCTATTCAGCCCTAAATCTATACCGACCGCACCCCCATTATTATCGTCTAGTATTTTCCTTTCCCTCTCTACAGTAAAGGATGTGAACCATCTGTCTGCCTCCCTACTAACTGTAGCTGATAGAATTCGCCCTTTAAATTTATCTGTGCTTTCTTTAACCCTTATCTCCCCTAGCCTTGGCAATGCCACACTATTGTTAAATATACGGAGTGTGCCTGTTAGCCCGAAACTATCATGAATGCCCCTCTTTTTAAACTTGGGGAAGCCAACTTTTCTACCAACCTTCCTAGCTCTCCAAAAGTTAGTAAAGGCCCTATCCAGATTTCTTAATGCCTCCTGCGGAGCGCACTTGCTCACCTCATACATCCAAGGGAATTCGGACTGTTTTAGCACATTTAGCTGACGATGTTGTTCAAAGAGACCGACAAACTTGGCCTTGCCCTCGTTCTCATTAAACTGAGCTATCCTTCGTGCCAGCCCCCAATTGTATGCAAACCTTGCTACACCAGCATGTTTAAATAGCAAGCCAACCTGCTTATTATTAGGTTTTAACTCATACCGGTATGCTTGGTTTATCTTCACTCTTGTTGCCCCCTGACCGTTGTGGGTGGAGTGGTAGGTCTGACAATCACTCTAGGTGCTTTCACTTTCAAAGGTTTAGGGGCTGGTGCATAATCATAACCCTTAAAGTCCTCATCAGGTACATCTAACAAATCAGACATATCCGGGCCACCCTCCCCCATTACGTCTTCTTCTGTTACCTCAGTTAAATCTGCCAGCCCCTCATCTGTATCACCCATCACATCCTCACGGCTCACGTCAAACAGGTCGGATAAGTCCTCGCCATTTACCTCTCTGGTGATTATCTTTGGCACTGGTGGTTGTACTTCTTCCTCTGGTATTTCCTCAATTATGGGTACTTGAGGCTGCTCAACTGTTTGTGGGGGAGTAGTCTCATCAGCTAACTCCTCATCAATCTCATCTTGTGGCGAATTGTTAAATGTCGTCATTTAACCTCCTTATGGTCTAAACCCCTTCAGGGTTGTCATGTAGTCAAATCCTGATAGTTTTCGCTTCTTCCTCTTGGGTTTCTTTTTACTCATGGCAGGGCGACTCACACCTTTCACTAGTGGAGTGGGCTCAAAAGGTTCTATGTCTCCGATATCATCAACTGATATACCCCTGGTGGGGCTTGGTAGTCTAGCCCCAACATCAGTCTTTTCTCCCCCAGACTTAAACTGTATGGTCTTACCGTTAATGACAAATATGTCAGCCCATCCTAAGTCTATAGACACCTTCTTTGGCACGCTTACTGTCCTGCTTCTACCGATGACTTGGATTGTATCATAAGGGCTACGACTTCCTGTTCTTAAAGCACCCATTGGGGGAGCAGATAAGGAGATGGGCTTGTTTTGATTATAAGGTGGTGGTATAAAGAACCACTGGTCAACCAACCTTCCCCTTATCCCTTTTCTCTGCCCCTGTGCCCAAGCTATGCTCCCTGCCGGTATCGGCTGGCTTATAGGACTCTGTGATTGTAACCTTGTGATAATTATAGGAACAGGTGGTGGAGGTGGCGGTGCCGGGGCAGGTGGAGGTGGCGGCGGTGCCGGGGCCGGTGGTGGAGGTGGAGCTGGTGCCGGGGCCGGTGCCGGAGCCGGGGCTGGTGCTGGAGCCGGTGCTGGTGCTGGTGCCGGGGCTGGTGCTGGAGCCGGTGCTGGTGCCGGTGCTGGTGCCGGTGCCGGAGCCGGGGCTGGTGCTGAAGCCGGTGCTGGTGCCGGTGCCGGAGCCGGTGCTGGTGCTGGAGCCGGTGCCGGAGCCGGTGCTGGTGCTGGAGCCGGGGTTGGTGCTGGAGCCGGTGCTGGTGCTGGAGCCGGGGCTGGAGCCGTAACTATTCGTTCCCTAGCAATAACTCCAAGCATAGCGACCGGCGCCGCTAACCTAGCCAGTTGTTCTGGTGTCATTGTCCTAGTGGTAGGCTTTACAGGAGTAGCTATTCCAGGCCGTGGGCGTAGGCGTATTGCAATTCCTCTTCCTTTACCTCTCCCCAATAGCCCCGCCTCTCTCCGTTTGATAATCCTTTCAAAGATACCCAACTCTCCTAAGATTTCAACTTCCTCTACCCGCATAACAATCTCTAATGATTTTATAAATTTTTGGAGTTCACCTTCCAACTTGTCAATCTCCGCTAGTAGTCTAGTTCTTTCTCCACCTCTTGTCTTAGGAAGTTTACTCCTTAGCTTCATTAGAGTATTTGTCAGCATTGCGTTTTCCACCCCTGCTATCTGTTCTAACTGGACACTTTTTATCCCCCAATCTTCTAATAAACCAGCCCATTTGCTAGAGTCGGTAGGATATTTAGCCTTTGCTGCATCTAGGGCAGACCGTGCTTGGGCTACTTCCTGTTGCAGTAATTTAAGCCGTACTTTTAGAGGTAGTGACTGGTTGACCATTGCTCGGGTATTTGCAAGTATATCCGTTGGCAGACGATTAAACATCTCAAGCACAGCAGGGTCATCAATGAAGACTTTGCCTTTCAGAGCTTTGGTTAATTGGCTTGTAACAGCCTCCAGTCTTTGAGCTAAAACATCAGCCTGTTTTTGTGCAATCCCGAATGCTTTAAGGTTGATTTTCTTGGCTGCTGATAACTTTTGTACCTTGAACAAAGCCTTGACATACGACATTTGTAGGTCGCTGACAGTCCGATATTGTCTCCCAACCCCTTCACCATAGACACGAGTAAAAGTCTTCACCCTCTCCTTTGCTACTCGGACTTCCTGCTTTAATAGTTGTCTTTGTGCTTTGTTAAGAGTTTTTAAGCCTCTTAATTTCCCTGCAACAGCACCAAACAATGGAAGGAGTACTGCAACATCTACAGCTAAAGTAAGCGCTCTTTCTGTGGTTGACATTTCCCCCCACCTTACGGCAGTTATTACGGGGAATGTCAATGCCGCCCCTGTATAGAGCATCCTCCCTAAAATCTTAGAGGCGACTCCACCCGCACCACCAGTAAGGGGGATGGCTGCAATGAGTGCAACTTGTGCAATACTACTAACCCACTCCAACCCACTAATGTCTTTTAGCTCCACTTCTGGGTAGAGTACTCGTACCGGAGAAAACATAGTACTCGCTACATCAATGACCTCCATCCTAGCATACGCGCCAGGCCCATAAAGTTGCTGATATCTGTCTTTAGCTACACTCTCATATGCTTTACTCTCTTTTGAGCCGGGGTCATAGTCCTCTCCCAAGCGTGCGGCTATGTAGTTTGCCTTAAACGCACTTAACGACATAGTAGGGCTAGTAAGGTCTCTCTTCGGGTCTCCCCACTGCTCCTGCTCATCTACTGTAGCTTGTGCCAAAGATTTTAGTTCAGGGTGCTTCAATATAAAATCCCGTACAGGTTGTGCAACTTTCTTGCTACTAGGATTAAGTATACCTCTGGCAAACTCCACAGTGTCTACTATCGCCCAAAGGTCTCCACCACCAGCCGCTATAATAGCTTTAATCATATCGTCCGCTCTTGTCATTTTAGCAAACGGCTGGGCTTCCCACTTCATATACTCAATATAGGCTAACTCCTCGGCTATTTGCGTTGGGAAGTCGCCAGGCGGTCGTGGCTCCCGTAGTTCGGCGATAAGCTCTAACTCTCTCGCCTGAATAGCATCTAATTCTTGCTCTGCTTTAATTCTTTCGGTCCCAGGCATATCCCCTGCAAGTTGCTCATCCAATTGAGCTATTGTTCGCGGGAACAATGGGGGTGGGAGATAAAGTGGGTTGCCGTCCTTATCTACCTCACCTGCATAAGTGGCACCCTCAGGCACTAGCCCCTGCATTTTTAGAAACTCCAACTTCTCTTCCGGTGTAGACGATTGGTATTTCCCGTACTCAGCAATACGTTGATTAACGATTGTTAAGTACGCATCATATCCCTCTTCAACCAGAATACCATGCAGTTCCGGTGTGTCCTGCTCTATCTGGGAGAGAACTGCACTCTCTATCCAAGCCCCATCGGGTAAAAGGGTGTGTCTCCTCTCAAATGATTCCTTGGCTATCCCCGCCTCCTTTATATACATCTCATAGCCATCATTGACAAGAAACTCATATAACTCAGGGGTGTCCTTTTTTACTTGGGAGAGAGCTGCATTCTCCATCCAAGCCCCATCGGGTAAAAGGGTGTGTTCATCAATAAACAACTTGGCATCCTTTATAGCTCCTTCGCCTTGTAAGCCCAAGACTGCTGTTAGTGCCCGAGTAGGTACATTTGCTTCTAGCGCACCGATAACATCAACACTGCTTACCCAGCTCCAGCGTCCCTCATCATCCTTGACATACTCTTTTGTAATAAAGCCAGCCAAGAGAGTGTTTGCCTCTGTTAGTCTTCTATTGACATCCTCAATATGCTCTTGAACCAGCCTCCACCTCATTTCTGGGGAACGGCCACGGAACATATTAGCAGTATCTTCCTCCAGGATACCTGCTGTGACAAGCTCATCTATCTGCTTATCTATCTGGCCTGGAGTAATAAAGCTCCACTGACCTCCTTCGTCACTTGGAGCTAAATAAACACTATCCTTAGGTACCAATCCTATCTCAGCAGCCTTATTAAACTGCTCTTCGCCCTTTAACTTGCCATACTCCTCAAGTATAGGAGCAATAATAGCACGTGCCTCTTCCCCTCTACTACCTATGAGAGCGCCTAGCCCTGCCCCAACTCGGTCTGGATGTTCTTTTATGTACGCCAATAAAACAGACATAGACACACCTGCTGCTATCATATTCTGTAATGTAATAGCTTCTTTATTGATAACACCAGGCCTGGATAACTGTTTTTCAGTAGGAGTATAATCATCAAGGTTTATGTCTTCTAATTTCGTAGGAAGGTCAGGATTAGTTTCATACCCTGGAAGGGGAGTTCCATACACTCTAAGCTCTCTGAAGGCACCAGGCTCCGTTGTCTTACCTAACTTCCCGCCCCTCCACCGGTAGTATTCTATTCCAAATCTTCCCTCTTTTGTAAAGTAAGTTTCCCCCTCAAACTCAACTACCTCATATCCTTCAATGGATTCAGGTACTGCCGGAGATGGCAGCGGGACTTCCCTTGCTCCTGTTATTTCTTTAATTGCAGATGCTGGAACTCCATCAGGATACTTTTTATTTAGTTCCATCATTTCCGCCCAAGTAATATCGCCTGACGGAGTATGTACTATATCAGAAGGATGTCTTAGCCCAGACGGAGTTTGAATCAACTGCTCCTCATATGTAAGTTCTACTTCCGGGACAGGTTCAACAGGCGTTTCTAAAACTGGTTCTGGCGTAACGTCAGCTTCGGGGGGGGTCTCCGGCTCTGGGATGGGTTCAGTGGGAGTAGGTGCTTTGACATCAGCCAATGTAGGGGTTGGTTCCCTAGACACCTCATCCCTGACTTCTTCCCTAGTCTCTTCCTCAGCGATTACTTCGCCGGTTACTGGTTTTTCTGTTATAACAGGTGGTGCTACTACACGCCGAGCCCGAGCAACACGCTTGGCAGTTATTTCAGCCATTTTGTGTTATCTCCTCCTTAATTAGCCGTTTTCTTCGGCTTCCGCACCCGTTTGGGTTTCTCTACATAAAATGTCCGGGCACAGGAATAGCACTTATACCTCTTCTTTGGACCACCCCTGGTAGGGACTACCCCTACACTCCACACATGGGTGCTACCACACTCCGGACATTTGATTCTTCTTTTACCTTTACCTGCCACTGTAGTACCCTCCTTTATAATTCCCTACATATCTACCTACACTAGCAAGTTTACACTCAAACATACGTTTTGTCAATACCTAAGCCTTCACCCTGTTTTTGGCAACAGTCTCCCATCAATGGGCGATACCAGTTTGTATAGTCTGTCCTTTCTATCATGAAGTGTTATCACAACTGTCTCTACCCCAAGCTCTACACGCCGGATGCTACCAGGTGTAGCCAATTTGTTAATCAGTATCATTGACAAGCCCCCTTTGTAAAAACGCCTCTAGCGCAGCTCTGCTTACTCTCCAAAAACCACCTACCCTAAAGGCTTTGAGCTTACCTTTCCGTATGTAGCGGTAGACAGTCTCATCAGACACCTGTAGGTAGAACATCACCTGCTGAATTGTGTATAACGTATCCCCTTTAGTATTCTGTACCACAACTATTCCTCCTTCCTAAACCTTCATAGCAGACTGTATCGCCTTTGGTCTCCATAGGAAGTAAATTAGATAGTGCTTCTCATGGCTTAACCGGTCCGCGACTGGCATCTTGGACTTGGCAACTATCCTATTGTCAATCTCCGAGTGGGGTATGAACATCTCATCATGGTCATGACAATTACCAATGACTCGCCGGCATCCTTAGCCATCTTAACGAACTTATCCCGGACTGCTACCTTACCCATCCAAGTGGTCTCAACCTTGATTTTCACTCTGGTATCTCCTGTCTCATATCAGCACCAATAATTAAATCCTCACCATCGTGGTCTATTCGGTCAAAAAGACACCAGAACTTTTCTATCTTCCCATCTGTTTCTGGTGGTTTGAAATCAAAGGCGAGGCGCTCAAGGTTATTTTTAAGAAACACTGGTATCCCAGCCTTATCAGCAGCCTCTACTATCTCCCTGACCCACTCTATCTTAGGCATTACAGTCGGTCGGGTCTGCCCACCGATAATGAGCCAGTGAATATGATTAACAAGTGCTCCATCCACATCATATCGTTCAACCCCTTCTGGATTTTCAAAGGTAGTGCCAGCGTTTACCCATCCCCTCAAATACGGAGATATATCTATTTTGCCTAACAATGGTTCAAGGCTCAGGTATTTAACAGTAGCTTCTACTTTTGCGAAGTCATTGAATGTTCTATCAGCATCACCCTGATTGGTCACAGTTTGACCCACCCAGCAGTTATCAGGGAAGTTCTCCCAGTTGACTAAGCGGTCATGGTTCTTTGTTAGAAATAGAAAGATATGCTGCGGGCAAGCCTTTATTGTATTGTAAATCTGCTCCTTATATTGTAACCCATAGCCAATAATATCACCCACCCAACCAACAGCTATTCTGCTCGGCTTCTTTAGATACATTGGCGAGTTAATGGCTTCCGGGTAATAGTATGGCGAAAAGCCCTGCGGGTAATGATTACGGAAGCGATGTGTGATACTCCTTGTCCAGCAATTAAAGTCTTTACCATCGCCACCGCATTTATTCACTAGATGATTGCAACACCCAGAGAATATCCCCCAAGAATAGCCTCGTGAACCATCAGGGTTTATAATATACTCAATCTTACTATGGCTTAATCTTATGAGTTTAGACATTCAATACTCCTTGAGCTTTTATAACTCTCAATTCGTTTTCCACTTGCCTGAGTCTTGTCTGTATTTCCTTCATCAATAGTGATGTGCTGTGGTTCTTTCTTGGCATCGCATATAGGTTTTGGGGTTTGTTATCAGACTTTATCCCGTTAATGTGGTGAACAACCCAACCTTGTGGCAAAGGTCTGCCGTGAGATTCTTCCCAAACAAGGATGTGCTCAAAGACATGCCCCCTAATTGAGCGGGGATGTTCTGGTTTATAAACCTTTATATATCCGAATGGCGTTGTAAATCTACCGCCTTTCCAGTTAGGATTATTTTCACCTATTTTTGCTGGTGCTCTCCCTTCAGTTAATGCCAATTTCAAGGATTGCCTTTTATTTCTTTTAGGAATGCCCCACTTATCAAAGAGCCAATTTATATGTCCAGTAGCACATCCGATACTTTCTGCAAGCATTGCCATACTCATCTTTTTATCCCAATATAGACGCCGTAGTTCCTCCGCCGTTGTCTGCACTCGTTTGTTTTTCCTAGTCATACTATACCTCCTAAAGATAGTATAGCACAACTAGAATAGTTTTACAATAATCAATATATTCTATGCCTGACTTACTTAATCGTGGCGTCTTGTTCACTTACCCCTCCTTAAAATCCTAAGAAACGCATATCTACATACCAGTGTGACCATAAGCCCAACCCCAGTGATAGTAAGCCCAATGCCGATATGACCAAGCATTTCGTGATGCTCCTTGCCATCACCCATTCCCAAAACCAAGAGGCTCTTGTCAATAATATCAGGAATAAGAGAGGTAAGAGCCACAACCAAGAGAACAAGATATGCAAGACGGAACACCTTATTACCCAGCTTATTTCTAACCCCCATATCACCTTATAACCTCTGCCTCGGCTATCTTCTCTACTAATTTATCCACTGTCTATCTCCTTATTTAATTTTCTCCAAAAGGACTCTGGTATAACAACAGCCCTTAGTAACTCAGCTTCTGTAATAGGGCGGTGAGCTATTTGGTGTCTGCTTATCTCCTCTAATACCTGTTGGAGAGTATTTTTCTGCTCTGCTTGGGCTACCCTTCCAAGAAGGAGTCGGAAAAACTCCTTCTCCTTTTCTTTCTGCGTGAGGTTTTCTTTCTTACTAGCTTCCCTAGCTTCCTCTGCTATTTTCATTATTTTACCCGTTGTTAATATCTTAAACATCTTTACCTTCCTAGTATTTGGTTAATTATTAAGCTACCAATCAGTGATAACAAAAGTATGAGACAGACATATGCTATAAACCAATACCACTTAAACCACATCTTTACCTTCCTTGAGGGCTTGCCAGCACTTTCTACATTCCCTCTTCTTAACATTGCCGTAATTTATATCCCTGCCATGCTTTATCCCATCTAAGCAGTAAGTATCACCAGCCTCAAATATCTCCCTAATCACAGCATTATGGGCTTTCTTGTCGGCTTCTAGTTGGGCTTGGGCTATTGCTTTAGGTGTATAATGCCACTGGTCGTGTGTATGGTCGGAGTATGTTCTTGAATTAAACCTTATTTCCTCATCACTTATTCTCTTTAGTGTCATTATTCTACCTTCCTCTTTAACAACTTTGCTCTACAAGCCTTACAATTATCAGGCGAGTCATCATCCCCCTGCTCTAACTCTGGAAGAAAAAAAAGCATAAACCTTTTACACAAACTCCTACCGTCTATAAAGTAATGCCATTTGCGGGAGTTTGTTAAGTATGTCCACCCTTCTGTCTTACTCATTTAGTCCTCCTCATTAAATATCCACTCTTCAAACGGATTAAAAACATAAACACCTATCTCCTCTAGGGGGACAAAGTTTTCTTTTTGGTCGTCTATGATTATATCGCCACTTTTGACACTTTGCATATCCATAACTTTATCACCGACCATAAATCTTATTTCTTCCGGTAGCACCTTTATTGCAACCATTTTAGCGTAATCTCTGCCACCCCCAGACCACACTATAATATCCTCTTTAGTGTTCTTTAGTTTTTCTATTAAAGCAAGATTGGGTTTGTAAGGCTTGCCGTTTATTACCCCATAGGGGTTTATTTTTTTGCCATCAAAAAGAACAAGAGTATCATCAACATCAACAAAAATTGCCATCTCCCCTTTTAGTCCTCCTATTTAGTCCGGGTTAACCAGTCTCTCTTTTTAACCTCTTCCCAAGTGCCGAAGACACATCTCTCCAAATCAAAGCCATTCCGCCAGCAAAAATCAGTTAAGAATATAACTATATCCCCTATAGCATCTTCCATTTTTGCAGTGTGTTCCTTATAGCTACCCCGAATACCCTGCTTTCTCTTCAAATAGCTATGAGCTAGTTCCCCAACCTCTTCAACTATACCGAAGAATGGGTCACTCGGTTCACCATTCTTGCCAATAATTAAATGGCATTATAGTTCTGCCTTAGCCAAGACTTTGACAACTAAGTTATTGGCTTTAACGAATTGCTTATTCGCAAACTCTGCTTGTCCTCCACCTATTTCATAAGGTTCTAGCAACCATTCCTGTATAGATTTCAAAGCCTCATACAGTTCTTTAGTTACTACTTCTCTGGTATCATAGCCTTCCTGCCAAAGGTCGTGCTTTTGGTTATATACCTCAACACCGGATATCTCATCTGTTATAGTCTCTGGGTATGGGTTCATTGTTTATCCTCCTTGTGAGCCTCGCAGTAAGTATAAGGACTTTCCCACGGCAAGACTTCTAGCCGAGTTTCACTGCATCCGCATTGGTAGCAGATTGAAATATCGCTCTCATACACTACTTTTTTGTTGTCGCTGAATACCATCCCTATCCTCCTTATTTTCTATTGGGGTATTCCCTCTGTCTCACTTGGTAGTGTCATCCAGTGTGGGCAATCCATATCTAGGCGGAGATATACGATGCGTTTCAAGGCTTCAATACCTAGCTGGAGAGCTTTTCCCATAGTATCGTCCCTGTGGTCGTATGTTCCGTCCAATAGTGATTGATTGACTTCAATAGCTTCGTCTATTTTCATTATCTTATTCCCCCTTGGTTTCGGCTATCGTTCTTGGCGTTCTATTTCTAATCCCTTCAAATAGCCATCAACAACCACTCCGCATATTCCGAGGCTAATATTCCACCAAGCACACTTATCTCTCATACAATTGGCGGGATAGACTAATTTATGGCTATAATCAGACTCCCTAATGCGAACTATTATTGGACACTTCATTGTCTATACCTCCTTATTTAATATCCTTGTAGTTCTCTTTGAAAGATGCAAAACCTAGCCTACCCATCTTTTTACCTCTTTAACATCTGACAGGAATAGTTTATTACCCCTCCCATCTAGGGCATATTGTTTGTTCTTGTTATCTCTTATACCCCGGGCTGTCACTCTTGCTGAATGTAAACTCTCAGCCTCTATGTCTATCCAGCTTTTAAGAGAGTGAAAATCCTTATACCAAGCTCTGTACATATTACCTCTCTAACCAATAATTGATTTCTTTGAACTGCGCTGTCCACCAGACATGAGCATGTTCTGGTCTATGCCCTGACTCTCTCCACCTGGCTATGTACCTTCGTAAATACCTAATAATCCTCATAGTCTTAAACCTCCTATCTGGTTTGCAGCCCCCATCACATCACATCCCCCCAAATCTCTCCTGAGTTGCTCTTGTGCTTTCTTAGCTCTTAGGCGGGCTGTTTCTAGACAACTATTGATTATGTCCACTGCCTTATAATTCTCTTCCCCCGCCAAGACTCTAAGTGCATTTTCTAGAGCCTCTTGATGAAGCGACCTGCCACTATACACCCACCAGATGAGCATGGCTCCTGCAAGCCCTCTCTATTTCGGCATATGTTGCCATGTGGCTATTCCACCTGTCTATCTCCTCACCCTTGAAGTACAACACCAAGAAGTGTGTATCCGGCTCATCAAGGCTATAACCTTTCTCGGCATATCCTTCCGGTAAGGCTCTTTTTAGTGTCTCCGATAGCATCCTATTTACCCTCCTTGCACTTAGCACAAATAGCCCTGATACTGTCGGCATACTGTTTGTTTAACATATCCTTATCCAGTACAATGGCTATCTTTGGGCAACTATCCAGTTTTGGGCAATTCTCTGTCATTAGTCCTCCTTTAAAACCCAACCGTTTTGAGACACAACGCACCTGCACCTACAAGAAAGAGAGACATCACAATAGCAAGTAAGTGCCTTCTCTCAATATATTCGTTAAGCATAACGCCTGCTAGTACGAACATAATTATTCCTCCTACTAACATCATTGTTTCTTGCCTCCTTTGTTTTGATACCTCTTTCCTCCCTTATACTACCACACCTTCCACACCTTGTCAACCCCCTAAACCACTTATTTTGCACTATTTTGAAAAAGTTTTTTCCTGTGTAGGAATTAGAACGACAATTTACCTTTATAACCCAGCCTTCTAGCTGCCTCGCGCATCTCTTCTTGTCTCTCAGGGTGCTTCCTGCCGGTGTCCACCAACCCCCCAGACCCGAATACCCACTCTCTACGTGTGGCAGGAGATACCTTACTATCCCGGGGGACATCAAAGCCCAGCTTATGTGCGGCGGCTCTTTGGGAAGCCCTCAGCTTTTGTGCCTTGATATCACCCTTCCTAACCCCTTTGCGAGGTTCCGTCTTCTCTTTGGGTCTCCTAGACACATCAGGGTCACCCTTTCTCCACCCCCGTTGCCTTGCCATCTTCTTCTCTTGCCTGTGAAACCAAACAAATACATCCCGCCTGCCAGCCTTTTTTGCAACCCTTGTGCCATCCGGCCTTATAACACTGGTGAGATTGTGCCTACGATAAAATGACCTTAGTGATAAATTATACTGATAGTGTGACCACCCCTCTTTAGTGGCTTTACGGAGTAGATATTGCCTTGTTTTGACCATCTCCCCCACCACATCCAGAGCATCACCTATACGTATTTTAGATAGTTCTCTGGCCTCGTATTTGTTAAATCCTTGGACACGCAGGGACTCGTAACGTTCCCACCGGGTAGCTCCGTACTGTGGCTTTTTCCCAGGCACATAATAGCTAATGGTCACTCTTTCTCTCCCTAAATTGATGGCCACAACTCTGGCACTCAAAAGCCTGTCTCAGTTTCTTCACCCCTTTGTTCCATGAGGCCCTGTGACCGGCTTTGTTTACATGCTCACCCCTGCACTTGGGGCATACTGGGTTTTTGTGTCCTTTATTAGTCTTACTCATCACCCCACCATACCATACAATAAACTTTATTGCAAGTTAGTCACTGAAATCCTATTCTCTATGTTGTAATAATCTTTCGCCAATGGCTTGAATTACATTTGTTGTGACTGCATTACCTAGACATTTATATCTTTGTGTATCCGATATACCTTCTGTCCAGTTATCAGGGAAACCCTGCAAGCGTTCACATTCTGTTGGGGTTAGCCGCCTGATATTCCTTGCTGATTGTGGCTTATCTGTTCCCCAGCTTACACCTTGCCTTAACTGCCCCTCAGTTTGGAGGGCTTGAGCCACTTCATACAATCCTGTTTTTGCTCCCCAACCCCCAGCCTGAGCATTTAACTGAGCTGATATTCCTTCAGCAGAATAAACCCTTTGCCCTTGTGGGAAGTTCCTACTAAAATCCTTCCCATCTTCCAGCTACTTCTTATTCTTCTCGCCCATAACACCATATTGAAATATCATAGTTCTTTGCTGGTTATCTAACCAGCCTTTATGGTAATTTACATCAAGGCAAGTTGCAATCATATTGTGTGTTCCCTTAAAATCTGTAGCCCTGAGAGCTATCGCTGTTTGTGTATCTTGTAATCTAGACTCTTGTTTAATATCCACTTGGTCTGCTTCTCCGATAGGAAATACTTTTGGTCTGGGTTGTCCTCTAAGATGTCCGATAATGAACACCCTTTCCCGATTTTGTGGGACTCCGAAATTCTTGCTGTTAAGCACTTCCCATTGACAGTCATACCCCAGTTCATCCAGCGTTCCAAGAATGGTTTGGAAGGTATCTCCGTTGTCGTGGGAGAGTAATCCCTTGACGTTCTCAAGGAGAACATATGGAGTTCTCTTAGCCCGTAGGATTCGGCATATCTCAAAGAAGAGTGTGCCTCTAGTATCCTCAAATCCTCCTCGCTTCCCAGCAATAGAGAAACTCTGGCAAGGAAATCCAGCACACAAGAGGTCGTGTTCTGGTATGGTAGAAGGGCCAATTGCTCTGATGTCTCCTTCATAGAGTTTTGAGGGTTCGTGCCAGTTGCTATCTTTGCATTGACTCCGTATCCTATATCCCGATTCCTGTTTGGGTTTCTCCCCCCTGCTTGTAATGCTGGGAATATCCCCGATGTGTCCACCACTTCTCCTGATTGACCCCTTCTGCTTGGGTTCACATTCCCTAATTTCTTTATCCCCAAAGTTTTTTCTGTAGATTTGGCAGGCGTATTTGTCGTTGTCGTTTGCCCAGACACAATTAAACTGTCTTTTGTTAATCCCCCCGTCAGTGAGTTTGCCAAATTGTCGTTTCTTATTTCTGGCTGTTTCATACTGAATGGAGTGTAATCCTTCCCCTTCTTCATATTCTCCTTGCGAAGTTTCTTCGCTTCTTCTGTCCGCCTGAAGGCTAATATCTTCCAATCTTGCTCGTTCAAGCCCATACCTAAACCCCCCTATACCCGCAAATAATTCTATAAATCTCACCACCTATCCTCTCTCTTCATAATCTCAAATTGGTCACACAACAATAGGTTTAGAGTTAAATACCCCCCTGAGTAGCTCCCCCCCCGATGCCGGATACTTAGGGAAGTAGCGGTCTTGCTCCACAGCCAGAGACATCAGGTTGACTGATTTACCATTTATGTCATAGGACACCCCCCTCTTGTCCTTACTGATAGCATCAAGCAGGGGAGTGCACCTACCACCTTCCAGTACCATTTCAGGGGATAGCACAATAGTTTCTTCTGAGGGGTCTGCTCTCCACTTACCTATACTTGCCTGAGATGGTAAGTCTAACTGTCTGGTTGTGCGGAAGCCATCTGTGTTGACATGGATTAGCTCTTCCTGTGTTATGTTATTCTTTATTAAAAACTCACCAACTATTAAAGAGGCGGAGTTCCTAATGAGTGAGTGGTAGACAGGATTACAAGTAGCAGTGGGCTCATTGCCGTGATATTCACCTAACCTGCCGATAAGTCCATCAATTACCCTCTTGATGATTTGTGATAACAAGCCCCCATTAGCCCGTAGTTTAAACAGTGCTGTCATCACCGGCACAAAAGGTAGTACCCCTGACTTCAGGAAGATAAACCAGCCATCTTCAAGTTTAAACTCCCCCATCCCATGCCTCTCTATGTACTTGACCTGCCCTAAAGTAAAGACTCCCTTCACTTTACCTATAGGGTTTGCAACCATATCATTACCCACAGGAGCCACAATAGGAGAGCACCAAGCAAGAGAGCTCTCGGGGTTGATATATAGTGTACCCTTCACAAACCCCCAGTGAGCACCATACAGCATTGTTTTGGATGGTCTATACACCGCTCCATAGAGTGACTGTAATTTATTAGCTATACTGGGGTAGCAAGAAGCTATATCATAAGAGAAAGATGCCCCTTTGGGCCAGTAGCCTACTTGATAAGCAGACGACCATGCCCCCCAAGTGTCTGACAGGGTCGCATACTCCTTTACCTCTCCCGGTATGTCCGAAGGGGGTGGCAGGGCTTTAAAAGCTGTCTGGAGTAACCCAGATGTTTCCACCACAGCCACCGGTGACTTGAGATTTGTTATTTGTTTGACACCCAATGCAGCAAAGGCAGCCACCAACTCATCTGCTGCTTGCTCTACATCTTGAATGCTGGCCATCTCCCTGTCATCAGGGAAGAATTGGTCCAACTCATAATAGTCAGTCTCATACCCATAGCCCCCGGCGTGTACCCCAAAAAACTTACCCGGCTGGTAAAATAAGCGATACCTAGTCCCATTATCCTCCCAGGTAGCACGGTGCTTCTCTGACTCCAACTCAACTAGGGCAAACTTGGGGAGTATTGACTTAATACAATTCACCAGTTCTGCTAAGTTCCATACACATCGGGGTAACTCTCGGGGGTGTGGGTCTGAGGAGCAGACTAAAAAGGGAAGTACTACCTTGTAATCACTAGAAACACATACCTTCCCATTACCCTCTATAGAAAGGCCTTTGTTCTCTAGTTGTGTTACCCTGTATGATGCTAGTTTAGCCATTATGCATCCCACTGGACAAACATAGGCATTATTACAACTGTCACACCGGCAAGGTCTCCATGTATCTTTATGGGGGAAGATGTATTAGTGACTTCCATTACCATTTCTGAGAAGATGGAGCAGGGGGGCAGTAGATACTCCGGGTTCAGCGCGATTCTTCCATCCCCACTCATTTCTGCCGGTATCAATGCCTCATAATGCACCTCATCCCCTGTTCTTGTGAGCAACTTAACAAATTCACCCTGCTGCACAAATCTAGTTATTCCGTACCGCCCACTGACGCTCCCCTTAAACTGTAGTAACCGGTTCTGTAATAGAGGGGCAGACATCTTGGCAGTCCATACTGGAGTTTGTGTCGGTATCAAGCTATTGTATTGAGGGAAGCTCCCTTGGGCTAGCTGTGAAGTTATCTTTAGCTTGTCAGACTGAAACCACACCCTCTGGTCATTGTAGCCCATACTTATATCCCCAGTCATAAACCTTGATACTAGCTGGCAACACTCCCTGGGCACATTTATCCTCATGTTTTTCGGCACAACTGTGTCAAGAACTACCCTGATAAGTCTAAAGCCATCAGCACCGGCTAATTGTAGCTGTCCTTCTACTTCAGACAAACATACTGCTGTCAATACCGGTCTTGAGTCATCATCAGTAGAATAAGGCCAAGCCCAACCAACTTTACGGACAAATTCTGACCCCAAGTTTGTAGGGGCAAGACCGGTCTCCGGCACTGGCACATCTTGTGTTAAGTATTCTTGGGAGGCAACCAACTTTGCACTATCGCTAGACAGAGCAACCTTTTTGCCTTCAACAGTCTCTATTGTGATATTGCCTTTCTCTCTCTTGAGAAAATCACTCAGTACAGTAGCCAGCAGTTGTACCTTACCGTCTTTTTTGTCTATGACAGTGGCATCCAAGTTGCCGACCATCATAATCTCCATATCAGTAGCCCTAACTACTACACCAGCTTCAGTCACCTCCATAGTGACACACTTGTTAGCTGGTAGTATTGTGCGCTTGGCAGTAATAACCTTTGCCACCTTTACTAAGTCCCCTAAATCCTGTGCTTTGCAAGTAATCTTCATTGTTTTCTATCTCCTTTTATTTTTATATTGCCTTCTAATTAGTAGGTTGCTCTTACATTATTTCTCTTTAATCCCCCCTTTAGCACTGTGGCATTTACCACATAATATTTGGCAGTTGTCCTTTTTTGTGGGGTCACCACCCCTTGCCCTGGATATAATCTCATGTTTAGAAAGCCCCCTAAAATCCGGCAGGCTATGGCATTCACTACATAAACCTCCAGACTCCTTCAACATCTCTTGTTTTAGTATCCTCTCCTCTCTCATCTGTTCGGCCTTCTTTTTTGAGATTGGGTTAATATAACTCTGCCTCATCACCCCTGCCTCCTATAGCTACTCCCGTCCATCTGTGTAATCTTACCCCTGCACATCTCCACCAGCCGGTCAAAAGATGCCTCATTCCCCCTACTCCCTCCTAGATGAGTAGCCAACCTATCTTTGTCTAAGTTAGCAGTTATGACCATTGGTAGCATGTTCCTATATCTACCATCTATTATGGTGTACAATATCCTTTGAACAAAGCGCGGGTCTGATACCTCTTCCTTCCCCACATCATCAAGCACTAGTAAAGAGACTCTGCATAACCGGTTAATAATATCATCCTCAGATTCTCTCCACCTTCTCTCATCATTACTAAAATTGAAAGTTGCCCTGATAGACCTAAACAGGTCTGGCTCTGTAATAAACAATGTGGGGTTGCTTATCTCCTCGCCATCCCAACGATTTAATATTCTATGGATGATGGCACAAGCCAAATGTGTCTTACCCACCCCCCATGACTTAGCAGAAGTCAGTACAAGAGATGGGTAGCCATATGGCCGTTTATCAAATGGGAATCCATCAGCATAATCTACCGCAGTCTTGTAAATCTGTTGGTAGTGGAAGTCCTTCAGTGTTCCAAATTCTGCCAGCATAAACTTCCTTGGTATACCACAACCCGTTCTCCACTTAAGCCGTGTACCGGCTATGCCTGCCAACCTGAATGCTTCTTCCAACGCTTCTCTCTCTTCCAACTTCTGTTTACTGCACTTCTTACAATAATCCCGCCCTAATACTACCTCCACCCCCATTACTACTACCTTCCTTGCAGTGTGCTTCTGCCCACATTCTTTACAGATACATTCTACTGTATTCTCCACATCACCCCTCAATGACTGTTATACCACTTGTATCCGGCTTTACCTTATACTCATCCTTGCCTGACCTATGCCAACTCTCCAAGATAGCTTTTATATATGCAAGCCTTCGTTTGCCTTGGGCACAGGCTCTCTGTGTTGCTTCCTCAAACCACCCGGAGGGGTAAGCGCTAACTATCTCTGTTAGCTCCTCTAATACTATAGGGGTTACCATCCCTATGTATTCCTCGTAGTTTTTTATTACACCAGCCAACTTAACAGTTATCATTTGCATCTCCTTTAGTCATCACTCCCCCAATACAAGCATAACCAAGGCATACAGAAAAGCTGCTACAAAGGGCGATAGCCCTGCAAAGAGTATTAGGAAGCCGAAGACTCGCTCAGTCTCATCCCTAGTAGGTCTAAATATCTCCTTACCATCTATCCTCTGAGTCTCCCTTTCTTCTCCCATTAACACTTATTAACCTCCTTTTCATTTGGTGGGTGAGGTAGGGATTGAACCTGCGCGCTGACAGTTGTAACCACCTGCTCTACCAACTGAGCTACTCACCCCCCTGATTATTCTCCAACCTTTAACTCCATAACATCTTGGCTACACCTCTTTGCCGCTATCTCACAATACTTCTCTTCTATCTCAATTCCTACACACTTTCTACCTAGCAACTTACTCGCCAACGCTGTTGTGCCAGAACCTAGAAAGGGGTCAAGCACCGTATCGCCACCCCTTGAGCCTAGTGTTATTAGATAGGACATTAGTTTGAGGGGCTTGACAGTGGGATGATAATTGCCCTTTGTTATTCGTTTCTGAGTTACCTTATCTTGGCATACACAACGATAGGGTAAATCCCCAACGAGCTTTTTCCCACAACTAGCGCATATATCGTCATAGGTTCGTGAACCTGTGTTATGCTGATGCCCTTTCGTATCCAACCCTTTATTCTTCTCGCTTTTACTAGCCTTTGGGACTATAAGAAAGGGGAAGGTCTTCTGCGCCCACTTGTCTAAATCAAAATAGTGGGAGAACGAACCAGAATCAGGATGGTACACCTGCAAATTGCCCACACCCCCAAGATGGTGGTCAATAAACATACCCTCTTGACGCCTGACAGCATCCTTCCCACTCTTTGTATCCTTCCCATCATTCAGCACATCATCACTTACTATGAGATTGGCTGGGAAGCGGCCACCAGTTTGGGCATTTGTTACCATTGTATTCTTCTTACCTAATTCGCCTTGACAGAAAACCCTATCCCCAGTCTCAGTTTTACAGCCCCTTTCAACTCTCAACTTAGGATTACTAGCTACTGTTCCCTCACTCTCATATGGCACCCTGCAATCATCCAACCAAGTAATTCCCTTGCCGTTTTTAAGAGCTTGGTCAACATAAGTCTTCTCAGATAAGGGCTTCATTGCTACTATGATTACTTCTACTGCCGGCTTGGGTTGAAATCCACCATAACTACCATCTAGGGCTTTGGCCTGGGGAGTGGCAGGTGTTGTTATGTCCACTTCTTTAGTTGCATTAGTTAAATTGGGTCTGTACCCTTCTTCTTTTCTCTTCTTACTAATACTTACTTGATAACCACACTCCTTCTTCCCCACAACTTCCCTTTCAGTGCCAAATCTCTTATCTACCGCCTTCCCTATATTCTGTGCCTTTGGAAAGCCCGAAGCATAAGCCCAGTATACCGGGCTAAAGCCTACATTAAATCCAGCATCCTCCAAGCTAATAATCATCCTAGAGAGGCAGTCGGCTCTCGGTATAGACATCACAAAAGCAAATGCGCCAGGCTTTAAGGCCCTCAGGCATTCCTTCCAGACTTCAATATCAGGTAATGCCTTATCCCAGTCCTTCCCCATAAACCCAATACCATAAGGCGGGTCAGTAACTAATAAATCCACAGTGCCACCCTCAAGCCCTCTCAATACGGTCAGGGCATCAGAGCAATACTGTGTAACCCATTTATCTTGATAGTATGGTTTCATACACCGCCTTTTCTATATGCTCATTTTTGTCTAGGTCTCCCCACCGGCGCCTTCTTCCCAGAAGGGATAAGTTGATAACTCCTAAAGAGATAGCCTATAACCCCTTTACCCCTACCCCCCAAATCATAAAGATTGCATTGTAGTTTGGGGTCATAATAGACACCCACTACTGTTCTTGTCCGGGGGTGGAGTTCCTTCCTGATATAGTCAGGGACCCTCCACTTACTAGATGTCCTGAGCCGCACTTTGTCCCCTTCAGAAAATTTCCTGTTCATCTATTATAACTCCTGGCTAGTAGCCCCCCTGCTACCTCTACCCTGAGTTGTGGAGTAGGCAGGATACAAACAAAGGGGTCTCTACTTGTTGTGGTGTATCTTGCCCCACACCCTATTGAGCACTCCCATACTAGCCTACTCCCTGTGCCTACCCCCTCGTAGTCCCTGAATAGCCGGCCACCACACTTACCACACCTAGGGGCATTGCCATACCTAGCACACATCATAACCTCCCTTGGTTTTGGTAAAATACTTTTCATCCCACATTAGCTCTATTAAAGCCGTAAACCCCAAGAAGCACTTAGGGCACTCATAGTTATCTTTTTTAATGTCTGTCTTACGGCATCGTTGCCCACATTGAGGGCAGTTAAGTTCTATATCATCCGGTAGCTTCCTTGTTTCTCCGTCTATCAACATCTCACTCTCCTTTTTCCCAAGATTTGTATAGCACAATAAAGAGCAGCAACCCTATGACAACAGAAAAGTATACCCAATGTGCCATATCTTTTGTAATCTCAAAAACCCCTAAACTAAAGGCTGCCCAACCTCCCATCCATAGTAGTTTTTTAAATATACTCATTCCCCCCTCCTTATAGTTCTATTTCACTCTCTACTTCATTACCCCAACAATCCCAGCCTTCTACTTTTCTACGGGCAAAGAGTTCTATTTTAGGACTAAGGTGAGATTCCTCAATGAGTTTTCGCATTTCCTCTGGTTTCTCAGAATGGCGTAGGGCTTTAAATTGGATAAAGTTTGCCTTCTGTATCCTGAACGCCTTGACCTTCCCCTTCACCCCCATCAGTAGTAATTCCACTTGCCCCCTATACCAAAAACCCATGCCCAAAGACATTATTTTACGCCAGAATAGTGATGTTTTATACTTGTAACCCCAAGCCTTCATCACATCAAGAGCATCGGGCAGGAGAGGGACAGTCGCCCACAAGAATAGAACGCTATCTTTGGCTGCGATATCACCAACCGGCAAGGCTTTTATATTATCCATTGACATGATTTCGTACTTTGCTTCTGATCCACTAACCATACTTCCCCCTGTTCGTTTATTCCTGTATGGCCAAGGCGGGTCAGCATATATTATCTGGTATTTCTTCACTATTTATCCTCTCTCCTAGTATTCTTGTTGTATTTATAGAGTGCCATTTTCTAAGTGAAGCTCAGAGTCAAGCATGCTTAGAACGATGAGGTCTTCGGGCTGGTAAAACCCACTCCTGCTATTTCTAGCTTTACCGGCATTCCTAAATGCAACGGCACTCTACTTGTTGTCATTCACCATCTTCGTCATTAAAGTCATCATCCCCCTCATCTAACTCACTGCCAGTGTCCTGGTCTGGTAACGCCACCTTGTTATACCAGTCGGGGTCTAGCTCTAAGACAGGCTCTAGTATCCCCTTCGCTCTGCTGTCATGCTTGCACAGCTCTTGGTAGTAGTCTCGTATTGCATCTAGGTCAGTTAGACCAGCCTCATAGATTTCATTCCACTTGTCTTTGTCAGATTTCAAATCCTTACGCTGTGCTTTTAACTCGTCCCGAGCTTCCTCAATTGCCCTTTCCTTTGTTGGCAACTTTGCAGAGTCTAGGTCAACAGCTATTCGGTCTTTAGCCAGTTTCTCTTGGTCATCAATGGTGAAGATGCCAGCTAACTTAGCCTTTAATTCCTTGACCTCTATTTTTAGTATAAGGTCATCCCTTTCCTTGATGAGGGCAACTTGACTCTCTGGTAATTCAGGCTTGGTGGATTCCTGTGCCGGACTCTCACCCCTCAACAATGCCTCTATAGATGCGACTTCCAAAAGATATTGCCCTGTGGCCTTACTAGAGACAATCTTGCCACTTATGGCTAAGTCTCTCCAATAGCGAGGAGTCTTACCATATATTGCAGCAGATTCTGCTGGTATAATCCACTTTTTAGTCGTCATTTTTTCACCTTCAACTATCTTAAATAGTCTCTAATACTTCCCCTGTGTTAGTTTCTATCCCAATTTGTGTTATGTGGTATGCCTCATTTTCCGCCTTCTGCATTTCCTTATCAAACCATGCTATAAATTTAGCGTCATAGTTTGTTAGGCTACGGCTCCAAGAATGGTCTAGGAGCTTCCAGCGCAGGCTCACCAAATGGTTATAATGCTTTACAATATCACTTTCCATAAGGTCAATCCCCTTCTTTTAATTCTCCCAACCATTCCTCATTCCACCCTAATATATTTATATCCTCTATGATGCGGCTAACAGTACCTTGCGATACTGACAACCTTGCAGCTATTTCTGTCTGCTTTACTAACCCATCCATCCACGCTAAAATAACCGCTGACCTGATACGTGTCATACTATTAAGAACCAACCGGATAAGGTAAGGCTTGATGTCCGTCTCTAGAACCCCTATCATCATTAAGCCTCTGGCTATCCTTGCCAATGCCTGCCCCATACGTGTCCCAAGCTCAGGGTCAGGTAAGTCCTCTATTTCCATTGTCCGGCTATTACGTTCCACTGGTGACCTTAATATAGAGGCTATATTGGCCAACCGTGATATATAGTCTAACCTCACTTTTGGCACTTCTGTGGCACTATCCATAATATCTGCCATAGCCCTGGAGAGCTTAACCCTGATTAAATCTAACCCCCCATCATTGCTTTGTGCCTTGTCTAATGCCTTCAAGCGTTGCACAGGGCTTTCCCATCGCAAGTCTACCACTCGTGAACCCAGCAAGTATTCTATGGAACGTACTTTGTCTATATAGGCTGTGGAGCCTAATATCCAATCAAAGTGAGTGGTTTGATGTAAATGTCCTTGCTCGCTCCCGTAATCAGCATCTAACGACCCGTCATAAACAGACCTCAATAAGCCAAAGATTTCTTTCTGGGAGTCTAAATCTTTAGTGAGCATAGATGCAAACTCTTTGGTTATCACTAGTTTCCCGTCTATACGCTTTAGTAAGGTCTGCTCCTTTTCTCCATTCTTCTTAACTACAAATCCTCTGCGTATTGCACCGGCTGTAATACTCTCCATTGTGCCCTCATATGGTTCATAAGATAATGTCCGTAGGAGTGCTGTTTTACCTGCGCCACTTGCACCTATAATACGAAGCCACAACATCTC
>SDBU01000892.1_pt1 | contig 43495 bp, 43 predicted proteins | sample 2277071 | NCBI WGS metagenome assembly SDBU01 (sample SAMN10397929, study PRJNA504765) | marine sediment metagenome | isolation source: marine sediment core GS08_GC12, 126 cmbsf | place: Arctic Ocean: Gakkel Ridge, Loki's castle | collected 2008
TACTGGCCATGGCCACCGGTCTGCTTCTTGTGCTTGTACTCCGCCTTAGCCGGCCGGGTAATGGTCTCTTTATAAGGAACCTTGGGTGTGGTCAGGTCAACACCAACGCCAAACTTGCGCTGCATCTTCTCGGCGGCAACATCAAGCTGGGTGTCACCAAGCCCGGATATGATAGTCTCACCGGTATCGGGGTCACGGTGTACCCGGAGGGTAGCGTCTTCCTCGCTCAATCGTGACAACGCCATCCCCAGCTTGTCAACATCGGCTTTGGTTCTGGGATTCACGGCGGCACTGAAGACTGGTTCCGGGAAGGTGGCCGGTTTAATCTTAACCGGCTTATCCTGGCTGCCCAGTGTGTCTCCGGTGTTGGTGATGCCGAGCTTGGCCACAGCGCCAATATCGCCGGCACTGACACTGGATACCGGCTCCTGGTTCTTGCCTCTGGGAATAAAAAGCTGCCCGATGCGCTCCGCAGTACTCTGAGTCATATTCCACACATGGGAGTTGCTGCCAATGGTGCCGGAGAACACCCGGAAGTAGGTAAGCTTGCCAACGTACGGGTCGGCGCTGGTCTTGAACACCAGGGCAGCCAGCGGCATACCGGGGCTCGGCTCAAATCCATCCACGCTGGAATCTTCAGTGGCAACCAGCTCGGCCTCCCTGGCTGACGGCAGATAGCCGGATATGGCATCCATCAGCTGCGTAATACCAATGCTTTGCAGCGCCGAGCCGGTAAGTATGGGCACCACCCGACCGCTGGCTACCGCCTGCCTTAGCCCGGCGACCAGCTCCTCGCTGCTGAGTTCCTCGCCACCGAGGTACTTCTCAATAAGGGCATCATCAACCTCGGCAATCGCTTCCACCATCTTCTCCCGATAGCCAGCTACCTGGTCGGCCAGCGAAGATGGTATCTCCTCTTCTTCACCCTTAGGCCCGCTGTAGCATTTCATTGCCAGCAGGTCGACAATGCCCTGAAAATCATCGTGGGCGCCGACAGGTATCTGCAAGGGTACACAACGGACGCCAAACTTAGCCTGAATTTCATCGGTAGTCCTCCCGAAGTTGGCGTTCTCGCGATCCATCTTGTTGATGAAGATGATACGCTTAAGCCTGGCTTCTTCGCTGTATGCCCAGACCTGCTCGGTGCCGACCTCAATACCGGCCGCAGCCGAAACCACGATTACGGCCCCCTCGCTGACCCTGACCGCCGCCTTGACCTCGCCGGCGAAGTCGGAATAGCCCGGGGTGTCCATGAGGTTAATCTTGGTACCCGCCCACTCGCAGGGAAGCATAGTCAGGTTCATGCTTATTTTGCGCTTTATCTCATCCGGGTCGTAGTCAGAGGCAGTAGTCCCGGCATCAGCCTTGCCCAGACGGCTGATAGCTCCGGCGGCAAACAGGACTGCCTCGGCTAGCGATGTCTTCCCGGCACCGCCATGCGACAGTAAGACAACATTTCGGATATCCTCTGGCCGGTATTCTTTCATCTGGTATCGCTCCTTATTTCTCTTTATGACATTATAAAGAAAAACCGGTAAGCCGGGCAAGTGGCAGCAGACCGAGCATCAGCTAAAGCAGCAACGGGGTGACATAGGTCTCGATGATAGCCGCCGGCACCAAAAGCAGCAGAGCTATCCCCAGGTACCTTGCATTCTGCCTCAAACTGGGCAGAACCAGTGGTCTTTTTTCCTTTTGAAAAACGGCAATAATCACCGCTGCTCCAAAACTCAGTGCCGCCGCCTGTGCCATAATCAAGGCAGGGAGTTCAAATACTCCGTGGGGCAATACACCGGCCAGTAGAAAACCCAGGGACTCCTGCCGAGCCACCCAGCCCCCGATAAATGCCAGCACCCAGCCGTTGGCGGCAAGTGACAGCATGGGCACCACCAGCAGTAATGGGCTCAAGGAAAAGCTTAATAGCAGGGTAAAGATGTTATTGAACAGGATAAATAGAAAAAAATCTGACTGCGGTAGCGGCGACAGCATCTCGCCGTATTCCTCAAGAGGAATCAGGTCTTCGAGGGCTTCGGTTGGTGTCACCAGCCCCAGCAGCAGGCCGATGGAAAAAACCAGGGTGGCGATGATAATCCAGTTCCTGTAGCTCATATCACCCCTGGATAATTAACACCATACTTAACACAAAAAACAACCTCAGCCAGTTCCTTTGTCGGCCTTGCTTAGATCCATATCTTCATCCTTCCAGATAATAGCAGGGCACTATAACTAACCGCTATTCCTCCTCCCAGGCATCCCCACCAATCAGCGAGACAAAGCGACAGCCACCCAGGCTGTCAATGGTGTTGCTTTCCTGTCCTCTGGTGACTTTGTATAGTTCCTGCTCGTAGCGAGAGCCAACCGGTATTACCAGCCGGCCGCCGACAGCCAGTTGCGATACCAGACTATCCGGCACCCTGGGGGCACCGGCGGTAACCAGTATGTCATCATAGGGAGCCTCATCTGGCCAGCCCAGGGTGGGGCCGGCAAGGTAAAAGGTAACATTACTGTATCCCAGGTTATCCAGTCTCTTCCTGGCCGCTTCCAAAAGCTCCGGCAAGCGCTCGACAGTAATCACCTGCTGCACCAGTTCAGCCAGTATAGCTGTCTGGTAGCCACTGCCGGTGCCTACCTCCAGAACCTTCTCCTTGCCGGTAAGCTGGAGGGATGCCGTCATCAGGGCGATGATGAACGGTTGAGATATTGTCTGGCCCAGGCCGATGGGCAGCGGTATGTCTTCATAGGCCAGGTTCTGCTCCCCGGGAGGTACAAAGAACTCACGGGGTACCCGGGACATGGCAGTCAAGACCCGCTCGTCCCCGATATGTTTGCTCAGGTGCTCGATTAACCTGGCTCTGTCGGTTTCAAAATTCATCGGGCTCACCGCGGAAGCTTAGTCCAGCAACAGCGCCAGTATTATCAGAGTAGCCAGTGCCACCCCGAACAGAATCCCAACCCTCCGCAGCTCAACGGGTAATCCCGGATTTTTTATCATGGCTGGTGCCGGACTCGGTGCTGCCGGAGGTGCCACCATTTCGGGTGTAGCCGCAGCCGGTTTGTCAACAGGAGTCGCCACCTTCGGCTGGCTGGCTATAACCTGACGGCCATACCGGCTCTTCTTTTTTTTACCCGGTAGCTGTTGCTTCCCCCGATGTCGCTTTGCCTTACCAGACATCAAGCGCCTCCCGCAGTTTCGTTTGGGCTATCCCTCATGCTTAGCCCTGGGGTGAGCCCTATCATAGGTACGCCGTATGTGCTCCGAGGTAAGATGGGTATATATCTGCGTCGTCGAGATGTTGGCGTGGCCCAGCAGTTCCTGGACCGACCTCAAATCAGCGCCACCGCTCAGCATATGCGTAGCGAAGCTGTGTCTTAGAGTATGCGGGGTAACCTGTTTATCCAGACCAGCCTCCTTGGCATACGCCTTCAGTATCTGCCACAATCCCTGCCGTGTCAGCCGGTCACCACGCTGGTTGAGGAACAGAGCCTGCTCGGCATCACTGCGGACGAAGCGAGGCCGAACCTGGGTAACATATTCCTCCACCACCTGAGCTGCCTGGGGGTAAATAGGAACCAGGCGCTCCTTGTTACCCTTGCCAAAACAGCGTACATAGTTGTCACTGGTATTGACATCACCCAGATTCAAGGACACCAGCTCGCTGACCCTCATACCACTGGCATATAAAAGCTCCAGCATGGCCCGGTCTCTCTTGGCCTCCGGTGCTGACTGCTTGGCCGGCTGGTCAATCAACCGGCGCACCTGGCTGAAGGAGATAGCATCAGGAAGCGGCCTGCCTACTTTGGGCGAGTCTATATTCTCCGTCGGGTTGCCTTTTATCTTGCCTTCAGCCAGCATAAACCCAAAAAAGGATTTGGCTGCCGCCACCTTGCGGGCCTGGGTAGTGGCGGCGTAATTTCTCTCCTTGAGATTAAGCAGGTAGCTCAACATTTCCTGGCGGCTGAAATTGGTCCATAGCGGCACTACCCCCCGCTGGTTCGCCCCCTGCTCGGTAAAGTCGGCCATCTGGTAGAGGTCGTTGCGGTAGGCATCTATCGTGTTTACGGCAAAGCCCTTCTCAACAGCAAGGTAGTTTAGAAAGCTATTTACGTCCTCTTTCACCGACCCTCCTTACCGCTAGATAGTCGCAGCCTATTTTAACATAACTGAAGAAAAATAATAAGACACAACAGGCGAAATAGGAATTTAGTTATATTGACTATCTAACTTGATAGCTATATTATATAGATAAATCGGTTAGGTCTCTTTTTTATAAGGATTAAAGATGGTTGATATAAATGTCACTCCGCAGGCAGATTACAAGCGGGCCAAGATACTGACCAAACCCCTGCCCCTGATCCTCGACGAGATGGAGGGCAACATCACCGCTGCCGCCGAAGCTGCCCGAAGAGCTGAAGAGTCAGCCATAGCCTCCGGAGAAGCAGCCAGGGAAGCCACCGGTGCCGCCGACGAGGCCAGCAAAAGGGCGGTGGAGGCCAGGAAGGCCGGAGAGAAGGCGGCCGAAGTGGCTACACAGGCGGCCACCGAAGCTGCCGCCAGGGCCGAGAAAACAGCCAGGGCGGCCACTGACGCCTCGGAGAAAGCAGCTGGTAAGGCCGATGTAGCTAATAAGCAGGCCAGAGAAGCCATCGGGGTATTTAGAAAGCTATCCGAAGAAGCTAGCCGCAAGGCCGACGAGGTCCGCCAGGCCGGGGAACTGGCCGCCAGCCGGGCAGCCCGGGCCGCCGCTGAAATTGCATCACTGGCCTCATTCTCCGTTGCCGCTGCCAGAGAGGCAGCTCAGACAGCCCAGCAACTAGCGGAGCAAATAATGCTCAAGGCCGAAGAGACCAGGAAGCACATCAATGCTCTTGCCGAGGCTTCAAGGCCCCCCGAAGCTGACGCCGATAAATAAATCTGTTTATCAGCACCCCAATAGCCAGCCCTTCTCCACTTCCGGCTTGGTCTCTACCGGACGGCAGCAGTCACCTGCCTCCTTGTTTTCTACTATTATCATACCTTTTCGGCTACGATGCCGGCCATTGCCTTCTTATCGGAGATAACTCCTTCGCGGTAGCGAAGACAGCGAAAATTACGAAACATGTCAAGAAGCTCGTTGTGCCGCAGCAGGTGTTCCGGGTCCTGGGGCTTGCCCCACCGGGCCTGGTCAATGAGGTAGGTCTCATAGACAACTATACCACCCGGCCGCAGACCATCTCTAATCTGCGGTATCAAGGGGCGGTAGAGATATCTGAAGCAGATGATGACATCATAGGCGCCCCGCCTGATGCGGTAACTACCCTCTAAATCGGCGACCTCAGCCCTGATGGTGACTCCCGTCTGCCGTGCCAACTCCAGGGCGTTATCTACCCGCTTGGCCGATATATCAACGCCCTCCACCTCAAAGCCCCTCTGGGCCAGATAGACGGCTTCACGGCCATTACCCATAGCCACATCAAGGATGCGCCCCAGGGGTAACAGGTCAATATTATCCGCCAGAAACTGCGCCGGATGGAAACCACTTCTACGGCTACATGTCTGCTTCATCTCTAACGATAGGTGACCAGGCTAGGACACATTGACACCCTATCACTTCACCGGCCATTTTTCAAACCAGCTTTGTCCAGTATGGTGGCTATGTTAAAATGGTTATAGTGTGGGGGAGGAATAAGATGGTTCTGGAACAGGCAAGACAGATGCCATCCAAGCCCGGTGTCTATCTCATGAAAGATGCCGGTGGCAGCATACTCTACGTCGGCAAGGCGGCCAATCTGCGAAACCGGGTGAGGTCTTATTTTAGCAATAGCGGCAAGCTGGAGGAAAAGATGCAGCGCATGGTAGCCCGGGTGGCTGATATCGACTTCTTCATAACCGGCTCCGAGGAGGAAGCACTCGTCCTTGAGCTTAACCTGATAAAGAGGCACCACCCCCGTTATAACGTACGCCTCAAGGATGATAAGACCTTCCCCTACCTCAAGATAGACCTTAACGAAAACTGGCCGAGGGTGCAGATTACCCGTCGACTGGAGAACGACGGCAGTCGCTACTTCGGCCCTTTCGCCAGAGCCAGTTCCATCCGCCGGGCACTCAAGGCAATCAAGGACGCCTTCCCCTTCCGCCCCTGCTCCAGGAACCTCAGCAAGCCTATCTCACGCCCCTGCCTCGAGTATGACCTGCATAACTGCTCCGGGCCCTGCATCGGAGCCATCACCAGAAAGGAATACCTTGAGACGATAAAACAACTCATCCTCTTCCTTGAGGGCAAGCGGGAGAGGGTAATGCGGCAGCTTGAAGTCAGCATGAACAGGGCGGCCAAGTTGATGGATTATGAAAAAGCCGCCCGTCTCAGGGACCAGATCGAAGCGGTCAGGGAAGTAATCAGGTGGCAACGGATGGCGACCACAGTACGGGGCAACCAGGATGTCATCGCCTTCGTCCAAAACAAGGACCAGGCCTATGCCCAGGTCTTCTTCATTCGCGGAGGCAAGCTGATCAGCAGGGAGAGCTTTACTCTCCAGGGCACCCGCTACGAAGAGCCGGAACAAATCATGACCAGCTTCGTCAAGCACTTCTACAACTCCGCCAGCTATATCCCGGCGCTGATATTGCTCCAGCACCCGGTAACAGAGAAGGCTACTATCGAGCGCTGGCTGCTGGGTAAACGGGGTGGCAGAGTCCAGATTCAAGCTCCCCTCCGGGGAAATAAGAAAAGGCTGGTGGATACCGCCGCCGAGAATGCAGCGCAAAGTATGGAACAGCTGGTGGCCAGGCGACTGGCAGCACCGGCAACAATTGAAACCGCCCTCAACGAGGTAAAAAGAGAGCTAGACCTGCCCCGCCTACCCCTGCGAATGGAGGGCTACGACATCTCAAACATTCAGGGGAAGGCGGCCGCAGGCAGCATGGTCGTCTTTGAACGGGGGCAGCCTCAGCCGGCCGACTACCGGCGTTTCCGAATCAAAACAGTGCCCGCCGCCGATGACTACGCCATGCTCCGGGAGGTAATCGGACGCCGCTTCAGGCACCGGGAGGGCAAAGAGGATTTAAATAGCTGGTCAACGCTGCCAGACCTCGTCCTCATTGACGGCGGCCGTGGACAGTTGAATGCAGTTCTTGAAGCGATGCAGGCCACCGGCGCTGACCGGGTGCCCGTCGCCAGCCTGGCCAAAGAAAGGGAAGAGCTCTTCACCCCGCAAAGGAAAACGGCAATCAGTCTGCCCCGGAGTTCCCCCGGGCTTCAACTGCTGCAGCGCCTCAGAGACGAGGCACACCGCTTCGCCTTGGGCTACCACCACCGTCTGAGACAGAAACAGACCTTTGGCTCCGCCCTCGATGACGTACCCGGCATTGGAGCCAAGCGCAAACGCCACCTGTTAAGACAGTTCGGCTCGGTTCAAGCCATCAGAGACGCTTCCATAGCTGAACTTACCGCCACCAGGGGGATGAGCCGGAGCCTGGCACAAAAAGTAAAGGAGTGCCTTTAAGATGCCGGCCAACCTGCCGCCGCAATATTTTGAAGCCGAGAGGAGCTTCCGCCAGGCTAAAGGCGCAGCGGAGAAGATAGCCGCCCTGGAAGAGATGCTGGCCATCATGCCCAAACATAAGGGAACCGACCACCTGCGTGCCGAGCTGAGGAGCCGCATGGCCAAGCTGAACCAGCAACTGGGAAAGAAGTCTGGAACCCAGCGGGCATCAATGGCGATTGAGAAGGAGGGTGCCGCCCAGATAGCCGTAGTTGGACTTCCCAATTCAGGTAAGTCACAGCTTGTCACCAGCATGACCAATGCCTCACCCGCCGTAGCCGATTATCCACTGACGACACACCAGGCTCTGCCCGGCATGATGGAGTTCGAGGACATCAAGATTCAGCTGATTGACACCCCACCTCTGGCACCCCAGACAATCCAGTGGTGGCTGCCGCCGATACTGAGGCGGGCGGATGCCCTGCTGGTGATGGTGGACTTAAGCCACGACCCGCTGGCCCAGATTGCCCAAATCAAAGAGCAGCTGGAGCAAATGAAGGTATTGCTCGACGACGAAGAGGCGGATGCCGAAACACAGACGGTTGCCTGGCGTAAAAAGGCATTAATAGTTGGCAATAAGATTGACCTGGATAACGGCGGGAACCGCCAGGCCCTGCTGGACTGCTGCCAGGGACGCCCGCCGGTGTCAATTTCGGCCAGGGAGGGTGCCGGGCTCGGCGAGCTCAAGCTCAAAATATACCAGATGCTGGATATCATCCGGGTATACACCAAGGCACCCGGCCAGAAAGCAGACCTGGCCGACCCCGTCGTGCTGCCCCGGGGCAGCACTCTTCAGGAAGCAGCTGCCACCGTCCACAAGGACTTTGCCGCCGGGTTGAAGTTTGCCCGCATCTGGGGCTCGGGCAAACACGATGGCATTATGGCCAGAAGAGACCATATGCTGGAGGACGGCGATATAATAGAGCTTCATCTTTAGGAGGACATAAATGCCCGGTCGCCAGAACTGGTATGACGACTACTGGAAAAAACTGGACAGGAAAACGGAGAAAAAGCTAAGGACAACCTGCCCGCAGTGCGGCAGTGCTAATACCTACTACAATAAGCGCTTCAAGACATGGCGCTGCCAGAACTGCGAACACTCCTTTATCGTTAGCGGTGTAAGTGGCAACAAACCGTGGTGGCGCCGCTTACTACGCCTTTAGGATAAACCTGTCAATCGCCGCCGCCAGACCGCTGTGGTCAATGTCAAGAGTGACATAATCGGCCACTTCTTTCACTTCCGGGAAGGCATTACCCATAGCCACCGCCAGGCCAGCCGCCTTAAGCAGCGGTATATCATTCAAGCCGTCGCCCACCGCCATGACCTCTTCAATGGCTATTCCGAGAAAGGAAGCCAGAGTACTTAGAGCTTCCCCCTTAGATACTTCCATATCTATTATGTTGATAAAATCTACTTCAGGGAAGGCCGGGGACCGGGCGATAGAGAAGCGAAGACAGTCGGCAAACTCGTTCTGGAAAAGCTCGGCTTTGGCCGCCTCCTCCGGGCTATGCACCACCAGTTCCGCTTTAATAATGCGCTCCCGCTCCCAGATACCGCCAAAATCAACAATGGTGGGTTCCACCCGGAAGAACCGGCGGTGTATATCGTCCGACCAGTTATTCCGCTCGGCAAAAAAGTACTCTTTGGAGTAGAGCTCAAGATAGATGTCGTTAGCGCGGGTAAACTCAACCGCCCGCCTGACCACTTCCTTTTTCAGAGGCCGGATGTAAACCTCTTCTTTTTGCCCGGGGTCGCTTACCAGAGCGCCATCAAAGAAGATGTGATAGCCATCCAGAGCCAGCCGGGCGATAAGTTCCCGGCAGGCATTAATCACCCGGCCGGTGGACAGCGATACCCTTACTCCGGAAGAGGCTGCCCTGGCCAGTGCTCTTTTATCTTCTGCCGATATCTTCCCCTTACCATCAACGATGGTGCCGTCAACATCGACAACCAGCAGCTTGTATTTGGTCATTAACCGCCCGTAGAGAAACGCAGGAACGCTGTCATTATAGCTTTTTGGAGATAATTAGACAAAAAAGAAGCCACCCGGCTCTACGAGCTGCAAAAGAAGGCGGGGGAGGGGTGAGGGGGCAGAATCAGTCCACACATACGCGAATGCTCTGGCAGGAAACCCTTATCCCTATTCCAATTTTACAATTCCTCTATGTCAGCAATAGCACTCACAATATTGGGAGCTATTGACGCTTCAACCATCACTTCTCCTAGCATTGTTCTCTCTTCCTGTGGAGCAAATGTTACGATGTCATTAGTCCATTCTAAAGAAAATCCTTGTGCATCCAAGAAATGCACTTCAATATAAGCAGTCAATGATTGGGTTGTCATGTTTTTAACAGAAATTTGCCAAGAGAAATACCAATAACTAGTGGTCTTATTAGTAACAATGTAAGAAAGTTCTTTAGTAACTAGAAATACTTCTGCCGGTGCTGGCGGAGTAGTTGTAATTGTGGTCGTAATCGTAATCGGTGGAGATGTTACCGTTATCGGCGGAGATGTAGTTGTTATGGTAACAGTCGAAGGCGTAGCTGTTGTAATCGTAATCGGTGGAGATGTAGTTGTTATGGTAACAATCGAAGGCGTAGCTGTTGAATCCGCATTTCCAGACTGAGTTACTGTTTGGGTCTGAGTTATTGTCTGCGTTTGGGTAACTGTTTGAGTACGGATTTCGCCACCAGTACAAGCCGATAATATTAAGGTACTCATCAGTATGAATAAGAATACTGCTCTCTTCACTCCAGCCTCCCAATTACTTTAATAACTATCGATTAGGAACATTATACCACTGCCTGCAACCCCTCACTTCACACCTTTTTTACAGGGGAGTCTAAGAGGGGCAAAGCCCCTCTTTTTCTTCTCTCCCCCTCTCCTCGAGGAGAGGGGGACTAAGGGGGTGAGGTGAATACAATAACCCCACCCATATTGACACCGCTCACCCTCAGTCCTAAAATAACCGGGTTACGAGGTGCTGTCTCAAGTGAAAAGGCCTGACCTGCTACCGCTGATTGCCATCTGGCAGTTCTTCACCGCCTTCGGTGCGCTGATTGGCATCGGTGCCATCGCCGTTTTCGCTTTCCCCGGGGTGGTTGCCGAGGTGTTTGGCCAGGCCATAGTCGGCGCCGTCTTCGGCCTGAGCCTGGCCGTGCTGGTACTGCTGCTATATATCGGACTGGCCGTGACCGGCGGTATCGGGCTGCTCAAGGGGAAGGAGTGGGGACGAATCCTGGGCATCGTTCACGCCGCCCTGACCATGTCCTTGATCCCCATCGGCACCGTAATCGGCGTCCTCAGCCTGATTTACCTGACCAGAGATGAACTGAGGGACTACTTCGCCGACAGCAGCCAGAAATAACAACCCGCTCTAGACGCTGTTCTTGACGACAAAGTTCTGCAGAGTGCCCAGCCCGGGTATCCTCACCTCGACGGTATCACCGGGGTACATCGGGCCAATGCCGCTGGGCGTACCGGTGGCGATAATATCCCCCGGCAGCAGGGTCATCACGTTTGAGATGAAGTTGATGATTTCCGGGACGGAATAGATGAGGTCTCTGGTGTGGCCCCGCTGCTTAAGCTTGCCGTTTAGATAGGTCTCGACGACAGCGTTACCCGGGTCCAGCTCGGTCTCAATCCAGGGGCCGATGGCGGCAAAGGTATCAAAGCCCTTTGCCCGGGTCCACTGGCTATCGCTGTACTGAAGGTCGCGGGCGGTAACATCGTTAAAGCAGGTGCAGCCCAGCACGTGGTCCAGCGCCTCGCTGGCGGCCACCCGCCACGTCGGTTTCTTGATGACCACCGCCAGCTCGCCCTCATAGTCAACCCTGGCCGAGGCCGAAGGATAGACAATATTATCCCCGGGCCCGATTACCGCCGTCGATGGCTTAAGGAAGGTCAGCGGAGAATCCGGCACCGGCTGATTCAGCTCTCTGGCGTGATTGTGGTAGTTCAGCCCCAGGGCGATAATCTTGGATGGCTGGCACGGCGCCAGCAACTTGACCTGACCGCGCTCAAGATACTGGTCGGCCAGCTTGATGTGGCGAAAGGGCTTGCCCTCGATTAGCTGAATTGACTGCCCCCGCAGCACACCATAGTGGGCCCTGCCGTCGGCAGTAAAGCGAACTATCCTCATCGGTCAACTGTCATTTTAAACTATCGGCCATAAAACTTGCAAGGAAGCAGTCGCCCGCAGTAAAACGCCTGCCCTTGACACTGGCTAACTGTGGTTGCTAAACTAGCCAGCGGGACATTGCGCGTTCGGCTTCTCTCCGGCTTTTGGATATGCTCGATAGTGGATCGGTTATCATCTTCACCGGTGACGGCAAAGGTAAAACGACTGCCGCTATTGGCAGTGCTGTTAGAGCCGCCGGCCACGGCTTAAGAGTATTTATCGTCTTCTTTATGAAGAAGGACGGATTCGAGCGTGGTGAGGTCAAGGCCCTATCACAGATAGCCAACGTTACCCTGGCCAGCTTTGGCCGCGATGGCTGGGTGGATAGAAACAACATCCTGCCCATAGACAGGGAACAGGCCGGGCTGGCTCTGGCTGCCGCCAGAGAGGCCATAACCAGCGGCAAACACGACCTGGTGATTTTGGACGAAGTAAACGTAGCCGTAAACTACAAGCTGATTGAGCTGGATGACTTAGTCAGGCTTATAGAGGACAGGCCACAAAAGGTGGGGCTCATCCTCACCGGCCGCTACGCTGACACCAGGCTGGTGCAGATGGCAGATACGGTTACCGAGATGCTGATGATAAAGCACCCCTTCACCACAGGGATAAAGGGAAACCGGGGAATCGATTATTAGCCAGGAGCCTGAAGGAGGAAATGATGAGCATAACACTGAGTGTAATCAAGGCCGATATCGGTGGTTATGTTGGCCACTCCGAGTCCCACCCCGATGTTCTCGCCCAGGCATGTGACTGTCTCACTAAAGCCAAGTCGGATGGACTGCTGGTCGATTTTCACGTAACCAAGTGCGGTGATGACGCCCAGCTTATTATGACCCATAACTACGGGGTGGATAACAAGGAAATCCACGAACTGGCCTGGAACACCTTCGTCAGCTGCACCGAAGTGGCCAAGAAACTGAAGCTCTACGGAGCCGGGCAGGACCTGCTGTCCGACGCCTTCTCCGGCAATGTCAAGGGGATGGGCCCCGGCGTTGCCGAGATGGAGATTGAGGAACGCCCTTCAGAGGCAGTAATTATCTTCATGGCCGATAAAACCTCATCCGGAGCCTGGAACCTGCCGCTTTACAAGATGTTTGCCGACCCGTTCAACACCATCGGGCTGGTCATCGCCGAAAACATGCACAACGGCTACTCTTTTGAAGTCCACGACGTCAAAGAGCATACCAAGATAGTCTTCAACTCCCCGGAGGAGATCTACGACCTGCTGGTCTTCATCGGCGCCCCGTCCCGATATGCAGTAAAAGCCGTCTACCACCGGGATAGCGGACACATAGCCGCCGTTTCCTCCACCCAGCGCCTGTCCTTAATCGCCGGCCGCTATGTGGGCAAGGACGACCCGGTGTGCGTCGTGCGCACCCAGGGAATCTTCCCCGCGGTGGGCGAGGTGCTGGAGCCGTTCAACTTCCCCCTCCTGGTAGAGGGCTGGATGAGAGGCTCGCACCACGGCCCGTTAATGCCGGTGTCCGTCGAGGACAGTACCCCCTCCCGTTTTGACGGGCCGCCGAGAGTAATCGCCGCTGGATTCCAGCTTGCCCAGGGGAAACTGATTGGACCCCGGGATATGTTTGACGATAAGTCCTTTGATAACGCCCGCCGCCGGGCCAACTGGGCCGCTGACTATATGCGCCAGCACGGCCCCTTTGAACCCCACCGCCTGCCCTTAGAGGAAATGGAGTACACCACCATGCCCCAGGTGATGGAGAAACTCAGGGACAGATTCCAGCCTCTGGGGGATTAGGGATGCCCAAGCTCCTGCTGGCGACCGGTAACAAGGCCAAGCTGCGTGAACTGGAAAGCCTGCTCCGTGAGTTGCCTTACCAGCTAATTACGCCAGATGAGGCCGGCGTCATCACCGAAGTAGACGAGGTTGGCCATAGTCTGGAGGAGAACGCCGCCCTAAAGGCAACCACCCTTGCCGCAAAGAGCCAACTGCTGACGTTGGCCGATGACTCCGGGCTTGAGGTCGAAGCCCTGGGCGGCAAGCCGGGTGTGCTCTCCGCCCGCTATGCCGGCGCCAACGCCACCGATAGCGACCGCATTGACCGCCTGCTGACACAGCTTAAAGATGTCCCCTGGGGGAAACGACAGGCACGCTTCCGCTGTGTTATCGCTATAGCCTCTCCCGGCAAGAAAGCTGAGCTGTTCTCCGGCGACTGTGATGGCCTGATTACCCTTGAACCCAGAGGAGAGACGGGCTTTGGTTATGACCCCATATTCTACCTCCCCCGGCTGGAGAAGACGATGGCCCAGCTCTCCCTTGAAATCAAGAATCAGGTCAGCCACCGGGGGCAGGCGACCAGAAAAGCAATGACACTGCTTAAATCACTGGTTAAAAAAGTGCAACAATCCCCTTGAGTATCACCAACCATTGGTATATACTAACAGACCACAACTAAGCCACCGGGGGTGGAAGATGAAATTATCGTGCCTTCAGGAAAATCTAAATCGCGGGCTGAGCCAGGTGGGGCGAGCTGCCGCCACCAGGACGACACTGCCCATAACCAATCATGTTCTGCTGGCTACCGACCAGGGTCGCCTCAAACTGGTGGCCACCAACCTGGAGATGGCTATAAGCAGCTGGATAGGAGCCAAGGTAGAGGAGGAAGGAAAGATTACCGTTCCCGCCCGGCTGATAGCCGACTTCGTTGCCTCCCTGCCCAGCGAAAAAGTCGAGATGAGCCTTTCTCCCCGGGCCAAAACACTGCACATGAAGTGTGGCCGGTTCGAAGCACGTATAAGCGGCATTGACGCCAAGGACTTCCCCCCGATACCGAAGGTCGAAGGCGGTATCACCACTACGGTTGAAGCCGAAGCCCTCCGCCAGGGGATTGGTCAGGTTGTTTTCGCCGCAGCCGCCGATGAATCCCGCCCGGTACTTACCGGCGTTAATGCCGAGTTTGATGGTGACCAGTTAACTCTGGCCGCCGCCGACGGCTTCAGGCTGGCGGTATACAAGCTGCCTCTGGCGACACCGGTCAGCCAGAAGACGATAGCCATCATTCCCGCACGAACTCTGGCAGAACTAAACCGGATGACCACCGACCAAGAGGAAGCCATTGAAATAAAGGTGGACACTGTCAAAAGCCAGGCCCTGTTCCGCCTGAAGGACATTGAGCTGGTATCCCAGCTGGTACAGGGTACCTTCCCCCAGTATTCCCAGCTCATCCCTCAAAGCCACAATACGCGGGCGGTGATCGACGTGGCTCAGTTCCTGAGAGCAACCAAGACCGCCTCCATCTTTGCCCGTGATGGCAGCGGCATCGTCCGGCTGGTGATTACCCCCGGCGGGGACAAGACACCGGGCAAGCTTACCGTATCCGCCCGCTCTGATGAAATAGGTGATGATGTCGGCGAGATTGACGCCATCGTCCAGGGCGAAGAGGCCAAAGTTGCCTTCAACAGCAAATATCTTACTGAGGTCCTCGGTGTTATCCCAGAGTCTCAGGTTGCCTTGGAGGTCACCACTCCATCAAGCCCGGGTGTTTTTCGGCCGGTGGGAGTGGATAACTACGTCCATGTCATCATGCCGATGTTCGTCCAGTGGTAGTAACATCGGTTGATGACTGTGTCGCGATAACGTCTATTGGACTTGCACCTAGCTTTTCACTAAATGCTGCTGCCGGGCGGCCAGGGCGCCTGTTATCCGGTCAATGATAATGGCCAGCAACACAATACTGAGCCCTGCCTGGAAGCCACGTCCGACATCAATACCCTGTAGAGCCCGCAGCACTTCATCTCCCAGGCCTCCGGCGGCTACCATTGAGGCAATGACCACCATGGCCAAGGCCATCATTGTTGTCTGGTTGATGCCGACCATTATTGATGGGACGGCCAGGGGCAGCTGAATTTCGAACAGTATCTGTCGGGCGCTAGAGCCAAAAGCCCTGGCTGCCTCAATGGCACTCGGTGAAACCTGGCGTATACCAACATTGGTCAGCCGGATGACCGGTGGTGTTGCATAGAGGACCGTGGCAAATACTGCCGGAACCGGGCCCAGACTGAAGAGCATCATCGCCGGCACCAGGTAGACAAAGCTGGGCATAGTCTGCATGGCATCCAGCTGGGGTTTTATTATAGATTCCATTCGGTCACTGCGGGACATGAGAATACCAGTAGGAATACCAATGGCGAGAGCTATCATAACCGAGGTAACCATTAGTGCCAGCGTCTCCATGCACAGGTCCCAGTAGCCGACATCGCCGTATCTGAAGCTTCCAATTATGACCATACCTGCCGCCGCCAGTATCCCCGCCCACCAGCGGCGCATAGCCCGCCAGGCAGCGAATCCTATCAGTAGAACTACGATAAACCAGGGCAGCAAGAGGAGAAAACGTTCGACACCCAACAATCCAAACAAAAAACCGAAAAGAATAAAGGCAAGGACTGTTGTGGCAATGGTAACTATTAACCACCGGTGCGTCAGACGCCGGAGGACAACTCCCACGATAAGAACCAGTATCGCTGCTAACGCCAGCATTGAAAAAGCCCACCACGTTGCCGGTATGAACAGAGGGCTGACAAACAATTGAATATCAGATGCTTCAGCCAGAACGCCGTATAGCCCGGACAGAAGGAATTGACCAACGGTGTCAAAAAAGGCATCTCCGGTAGAAAGCACCCACCCCATGAATTCGCCAACCCAGTCTGCCAGTGGAATTGTCAGCCATTCAGGGAATTCAAGCATCTGCCTTGGTCTCCTCTACGGCCTTTTGACCGGCAGTGCTCTTTTTCGTTTCTGCTTCTTCGTCTGCTGTCTCTCTGTATTGAACCATGCTGCTCAAGATGACGTCGTTGTCTATCTCGCCGACAAGCTTTCCGGTATCATCTAAAACCGGGATGGGGTACTGAGTAGCAATAGCCAGGCAGAAAAGATCCTCAAGGAGCGTATCCGGTGTACAGCTAGGCATGTCAGGCTCAATGGCCTCTTTTATGACGTTGCTCTTGTCGTTGATAAGCTGGCTCATTCTTTTAGCGGTAACAAGCCCCAGGAGTTTTCGGCCCCGGGTTACCAGAAAACCGTAGTCCCTTTTAGATGTGATTAGCAGGTGCAACGCTGCCTTCGGCCCCTGCCAGTCATAGATGATTACCTCGGGGTCGGTCATTATGCTGCCGGCGGAGAGGACTTTGGCCGGTGAGGCGTCCTGGACGAACTCGCGAACATAGTCGCAGGCAGGGCTGATTATTACTTCCTCGGGGACTCCGGTCTGGACAATATCGCCGTCTTTCATTATGGCGATGTGGTTGCCCAGTTTAAGCGCTTCATCCAGGTCGTGGGTGACGAAAACAATTGTTTTGTGCAGCTCCTCCTGGATGTCTATAAACTCGTCCTGCATCTGGCGGCGGATTAACGGGTCGAGGCCGCTGAATGGTTCGTCCATCAGCAGTATATCGGGGTCGTTGGTTAATGCTCTGGCTATGCCCACCCGTTGCTGCATGCCACCGCTGAGGGCGTCGGGGTAGTAATCCTCCCATCCCTTGAGCCCCACCCTGGTAATTGCCTCTTGGGCTCGGGTGTAGCGCTCCTCTTTAGACACTCCCTTGATTTTAAGGCCATAGGCAACGTTGTCAATAACATTACGGTGGGGCAGCAGGCCAAAGTGCTGGAAAATCATGCCGGTAGTGTTGCGGCGAAGATGCAGGAGTTGTTTTTCATCGTACTTACATATATCCTCACCATTCATCACTATCTGGCCTGCTGTCGGCTCGATAAGGCGGAGCATGCATCGAATAAGGGTGGACTTACCGCTGCCGGACAGGCCCATGATCACAAAGAGCTCACCCTGGTTGACCTTGAAGGAGACATCACGCACCGCCACCACGGCGCCGGTTTTCTCAAGGACGGTTTCCTTGGTAGCGGTGCGCAGTTCTGGGCTCAGGGCCTGTTCAACATTGACGCCAAAGATCTTCCACAGACCGTTGACTTCAATGCAGACCTCACCATTTTGTGAGCCAGCATTGCTTTTCAAGCTTAATTCTCTCTTTGCTGCTTGCCCTACGACTAGGCCAGGGCGTCTTTGACCTTATCAGCGATATCGGCCGGCACCCACTGCGTCCACAGAGACTCATTGTTTTGCAGGAAGTAAATGGCAGCTTCCATATAGGTAGCGTCGTTCTGTTCCATATAGGACAGCACATCGTTGATTATGGCAGAAGTGGTGTCGTATTTCTCAAGAAATGCCACTACGTCGGGTGCCCTGTCCAGGAGGCTGGCAGTAACGACGATGTTAATCTTGACGGCAGGATAGGCACAGCCGTGGTTGTCATTCCATACCGCCTCACTATAGGCTGGTTCCCCGACATGGGTCATATCATATATGCCAAGGGCCGAGGTCGGCTCCCAGTAGTAGCCGAACCAGGGCTCACGACTCTCATAGGCATCTACCATGGAGGTGAGCAGAGCGGCATTGGAACCGGGACGCAATATGTTGTAGGTATCGTTCAGCCCATAAACCCCGAATTTTTCTTCGTTGATTACTTCACATTCCCAGCCGGCAATGCAGGAGTAGAAGCGCCCCTTGGTGGGGTCTTCCGGGTCTTTGAACAGCTCCCAGTACTGCGGCATATCGGAAACGGATACACCTGCCGGCAGCAGGCCGTCTTCAATCATATAGGTCGGCACCAGCCAGCCCTGCCAGCTATCCAGGAAGTTACTGCCCAGGTCAACAACCGTACCGGCGGCAATTGCCTCGTCATAGGCTGCCTGCTGGTTTTCCACCCATATCTCCATGCTTATGTCATTGGCGCCATCAGTCAGACCGACAAACATGGGGATGGTGGAGCCGAAGTTGTAGTCTACATCATAGCCGTAGCCGTGCTCAACGATAAAGGCGGCGATGCGGTTGTGCAGCTGGGCGCTATCCCAGTTAAGGTCGGCAAACACCAGCGTTTCTTTTTTGGTGACACAACCGACAAAAGATGACAGGATAAGGACGACACCAAGAGCAATAAAAAGCAATTTGGTGCCCAGTTCTAGCCTTCTAGTCATAATAACCTCCTAAAACATATGGATTCATATTGGCTCCTTGTCTGTATTGTGAAATGTGGCCCGGGGGATCAGTAAGAATCATGCTCGAATATAATAGCATGACAGATGTAACGGAAGTACACTGCTTTCAACGGGAGGGGCGGGCAACCTTTGGGGAGTATGGAGCGATTGGTAACTATTCTATTCCCTGGAATATACCCAACGGGCATAGAAGTTACTCATAGCCTAAACATATATGTTGTTTATACCTCACGCTATCAACATTGTCAAGTGCCGCATCTGGTTGCTTTAAGCTAAAGCCGGTTCTTATTTAGCAATTTAGCTGTTTACCCTGGAGGTATCTGATTGGTATCCGGTTTCTTTTCCTCGCAAAATGTTGAAACAATCTTTCGCGTTTTACTGTAGCTATCTACCATTTGTTTGCCCAGCTTCCTGGCATCGTTTACCAGTAGAAGATTTTTCTTGGCGTCGCCCATCTTGTTGGCATATCCAGAGACGACAAATACCTTATCCTTCGCCACATTGAACTCGTCCGCGAATTGTTTTAAGGTGTGCAGAGTATCTTCTATGCCCATTTGCTCGGCAACTACAATGATACCCACAACTCTTGCCCCATATTTCTGGTCGTGTTTATAGAGAAAGTAATTCCGGTCAATAAAGGCTTTCATCTGGGCTGAAACATTGTAATAGTAGACCGGGGTCGCCAGGATGACACCGTCTGCCTCACGGAACTTATCCAAAATCCAACCCGCATCGTCCTTTTGCAGGCAAGATTCAAAAGAAGCGCATTTATCATGTCCAAGGCAGGGGTTTACCTCGTATTGGCTGAGGACAATCTTCTCGGTTTCAGCACCAACTTCCCGTGCTTCCCGAAGAGCCTGGTCCACCAGATAGTTGACATTACCTTTTAGCCTGGGACTGCCGACTATAGCCAAGATTTTCAATGGTTCCTCCTAACGGGCAGATGCCTGTATTCTAGCACACGGAAAATGAACGTCCAAATAGTAACCTGGCTAGGACCAAAGAGCACACCCCAAATGATAATCAGCGCAGAGCCAATATATAGCAAGGTAATTATCCCTTGACGACACGTATAGGAGTAAACAACATTGATACCACGCTTGAGCAATGACCGGAAGCCCTCAATCGTGTTTGTGCGGGCGTCACCGACAACCCATACTCTGGGGGAGGCAGGAAAGGCCCGGCTTGGCTTTACGCCGCTACCCTGATATAATGCAGCTCGGCGCTGGCGTGTCCCTTACCGCCCACTTACCAAGTTAACAAGCACATCCGTTTGGGCAAAGCGAAATCTGGTGATAACCAATTCGAACCGCAGTGCCACTAGTAATCTCACCAACCGGACACCACATTGAAGGCAGTCCGGCGATAGCAGAGCAGTGATGGATAAGCTCGCCGCAGAATACTTCTACCTGGTAACCATCGCCGCAATAGGGGCGATTCAAGCCGCAGCAGCCTATAATGGGCTCAAGGGCATCTCATTTTTCCGGCAAAAAATATTCAGCTACCTCTTTGCCCTGCTAACTGTTGGGCCTACCCTGGCTCGCCTATTTACCTGGAATCAAAGAAATCCCGTCGGTATAGTTGAAGGCGCCCAGCAATTTTCCTTCTTCATGCTGGCCCTTGTTGCCGCCATCGCCTTTACACTGATAGTGTCATCACTGCTCAGACACTCTGCTCTTCGCGGGAACCATTCCCGGCACGACGGCCTCGAAGCCTTAAAGGAAGTCACCTTTTTCCAGGCACTCTGGCGGAGGTATGTCCACAGACAATGATAGCCTTCGACCAAAACCTTTTCCTCTGGATTAACGGCCTGGCCGGTAAATTCCCCCCTGTTGACCGGCTGTTACAGGGGATAGCCAATGACTACCTGGCTATTGTAAGTACCTGCCTTGTCCTGTTGGCCCTCTGGCTATGGGGCAGCCAGACCAGCCAGCGAGAGAAAAACCAGAAGGCAGTGGTCGCAGCCTCCTTGAGTTTGGGTATAACCCAGGGGTTCGTAAATCTAAGCAACTCATTCTTTTTCCGCTCCCGCCCCTTCAACGAGCTGGATGCCAACGTGATTTTCTACCAGCCGACTGACTCTTCCTTCCCGTCCAACTCAGCGGCAATTGTTTTTGCTGTCGCCTTCGCCATACTGCTGTTCAACAGGAGGGCGGGGATTTATCTGCTTATACTGGCCTGCCTGCACGGCTTTTCCCGGATATATGTCGGCATACACTACCCGCTGGACATTGTGGGCGGGGCAGCCTTCGGAGGATTCACTGCCCTCCTCTCCTACGGTATGATACGGCTGCTGGCGCCCTTGCTTGCTTACTTAATGGCCCTGGCACGCAGGTTATACCTGGCCTGAAGGAAAACTACCCACTCCTTCTTTTTGCCCCGGCCAGGCTTCTATGATATAGTTTAACGGCTATGCCAGCCGAGATTGAGCTGTTGCCAGGAGGGACGGTAACTTCCGCCGCTGGCTTTAAAGCCGGTGCCACCTTCGCCGGTATCAACAAGAGCACCGGCAATAAACCGGACCTGGGTATCCTCTTTTCCGAGTCTCCCTGCGTTACTGCCGGATTATTTACCACCAATCAGATAAAGGCGGCGCCGGTAAAGCTGTGCCAGCAGAAGCTGCCCGGCAACCGGATGAGAGCGATAGTAGCCAACAGTGGCTGTGCCAACGCTGCCACCGGCAAGCAGGGGCAGGATGACGCCACGGCTATGTCCGCCCTGGCTGCCAGGCACATCGGCGTAACAGCGGAAGATGTCCTGGTTGCCAGCACCGGCATCATCGGGCAGCGGTTGCCCATGGCACTGGTAGAAACCGGTATGAAAAATATCAACCTGTCCGGTGACGGCGGTCACCAGCTGGCGGAAGCGATAATGACCACCGATACCATACCCAAAGAGGTGGCTGTTGCCGCCGGAGGCTTTGTCGTTGGCGGCGTTGCCAAAGGCTCGGGGATGATTCATCCACAGCTGGGCACCCTGCTCTGTTTCCTGTCCACCGACGCCAGGGTAAGCCAGGGACTGCTGTCTTCGGCACTTCGGAAGGCGGTGGATATCTCCTTCAACATGATATCCATCGACGGCGACACCAGTCCCAACGACACCGTGCTGATAATGGCCAACGGAATGTCCGATGTTGAGCCGATCAACCCCGGCACAGAACAACAGGCCATCTTTCAGCAGGCCCTGGACCAGGTTTGTCTCCATCTGGCCAAGGCCATCGCCAGCGACGGCGAGGGTGCCAGCAGGCTTATCGAGGTCACCGTGTGCCAGGCAGCCAGCATCAACCAGGCCCGGCTGGCCGCCAGAGCCATTGTCAGTTCGCCGCTGGTGAAGGCGGCAGTGCACGGCAACGACCCCAACTGGGGCAGAGTTATCGCCGCCGCCGGACGGAGCGGCGCCGATATGGTAGAATCAAGGCTCGGCCTTTCCATCGGCGGCCTCTGCCTGGTAAAGGCAGGAGTTGCCGTGCCCTTTGACAAAGATAGCGTTATCGCCGCCATGAGCGATAGTAAGGTGACTATAGAGCTTGAACTAAATATGGGCGAGGCAACAGCAACAGCCTGGGGTTGTGACCTGTCCCCGGAGTACGTGGCTATCAACAGCGCCTACACCAGTTGACTCCTTTCGGAGATATAGTTGAGCAGTAAGTTAAAGAATCATATCGTCGTTAAGCTTGGTGGTTCCATATTTGATGTCAGGGATACCACTATTGAGGATGTCGTCTGTCTGCAGAAGCAGGGACAGCCCCTGGTGCTGGTCCACGGTGGTGCCAATATGGTCACCAGGTGGCTGGAGCGTCAGGACACAACCACCCAGTTCTTCGAAGGTGAGCGCATCACCGATAAAGCGGCGCTGGAAATGGTGACCGCAGTGCTGGCCGGGCTGGTCAACAAAGAGATTACCGCTGCCATAATCGCCGCCGGCGGTCAGGCAGTAGGTATCAGCGGTGTTGACGGCGCCCTCATCCAGGCTAGAATCAGAAACCAGAAAATGGGCTATACCGGCAATGTCGTCAGGGTAAACCAGGCCCCGCTAGCAGCCCTGCTGGATGCCGGTTTCATCCCGGTGGTGGCCCCGGTCAGCCTCTACTCTGTTGAACGTCCGGCAGGAGCGCCGCTTCTGCTGAACATTAACGGCGATACCGTGGCCGGTGAAATCGCCGCCGCCACCGGCGCCGAGAAGCTTGTCCTTCTAACCGATGTCAACGGTATCCGCGACGGGGCAGGCGAGCTCGTGCCGGCGCTATCGCCCGCCGAAGCCCAGGCCCTGCTTGACTCCGGCGTGGCGCAAGGGGGGATGATTCCCAAGATAAGGGCCTGCCTAATAGCCACCAGCGGTACTTCAACCACCTGCGTCATCACTGACGGCAGGCAGTCCCATGCCCTGCTCCGGGCAGTGGAGGCCGGGGACTGCGGCACCAGCATAGAATCCGCAGGAGAGACAGTATGAGCAACTGGCAGGAGCTGGAGCAAAAATATTATATGCCCACCTTTGACCGCCTGCCGATAACCCTGGTCAGGGGGCAGGGAGCTACGGTATGGGACGACAATGGTCGCCAGTACCTGGACTTCGTTGCCGGCTGGGCTGTCAACAGCCTAGGGCACTGCCACCCGGCGGTAGTTGAGGCGGTCACAGAGCAGGTAAAGGCCCTGATTCACGTGTCCAACAGCTTCTACACCATCCCGCAGATAAAGCTGGCCGAGCTTCTGGTAAACAATAGCTGCCTGGACAGAGTCTTTCTCTGCAACAGCGGCACCGAGGCCACCGAGGGGGCGGTAAAGCTGGCCCGCCGCTACGGCCACCTGCACTTAAACGGGGCCTATGAGGTCATTACCGCCACCGGCTCCTTTCACGGGCGCACTCTGGCCATGGTCTCGGCCAGCGGCCAGCTTAAATTCCAGAAGCCCTATATCCCACTGCCCAGCGGTTTCGTCAATGTAGAATTCAACAACATCGAGGCCATCAAAGCTGCCACCGGCAGCCGGACCTGCGCCGTCATGCTGGAGCCGATACAGGGAGAGGGCGGCGTTAACATGCCCGGTGATGGCTACTTGAAAGCGGTGCAGGAATGGTGCCGGCAGAAGGGGCTGCTGCTTATTCTGGACGAGATCCAGACCGGCATCGCCCGAACAGGGGCTCTTTTTGCCTACCAGCAGTATGGCGTAGAGCCGGATATAATGCCACTGGCCAAGGGCATGGCCAGCGGCGTACCCGTCGGGGCTATTCTGGCCAAGGAGAGCGCTTCCGTTTTCGCCAGGGGGGAGCACGGCTCCACCTTCGGCGGCAATCCGCTGGCCTGCGCTGCCGGCTATGCCACCATCAAGTTCATCCTGGACAACAATATCACCCAGAACGTCAAGGAGGTAGGGCAGTATCTGACCGCCGGCCTGGATAAGCTGAAGGAGGAACACCAATTTATCACTGGAGTGCGCGGGCTGGGCCTGCTCCAGGCCATGGAATTTAATAGCGACCTGGCCCAATCGGTGGTTACGGCCTGCCTGGATAATGGTTTGCTGGTGAACAAATTAAAACCGAACGCCATCAGGTTCATGCCGCCGCTCATCATCGGTAAAGAAGAGGTTGATGAGGCGCTAAAGATTCTGGCCGGGGTGCTCTCTGCTACCCCGGGTAAAGCAGGGGGCTAGACCTTTCCCGTGGAAACCAAGCTGCGCCAGATAAAGATAGGGGCAGGCTTAATAGTGGCCGTATCGCTGGCCATAGTATTGCTGGCGCCATCACCGGTGATGCCGGCAACAGCCTGTGAGGTAGGCAGTAGCAGCACTCCCCTGACAACCGAGGACTTTTCATCTGTGCCCCAGTCTTTGGTCGACCAGGCCAATCAGCTGGCCGTTGAACTCTTTGGCGATAACCAGGAAAAACATCACAACTTCACCAGCCAGCTGCTGGCCACCTACCTGGCAGCCAGGGATAAAGACGTCGTCATCTTCTTCAACGCCGGTGGCTGGGGCTGGGACTCGGTGCTGGACTCACCGGGCTGGACAACCATAATCGATGGCATAGAAGCCGAACTGGCCGGCCTGGGTTATACCATACTGGTGGTCGACCATAAAAGGACAAGCCCTACCTTAAACGGTTATATCAGCGAACTTCTGGTGGCCGCCGGCCTCTATCCACCGAAGGCCAGAGATTTGGCCGCCAGGGTGGAGTTTTTAACGGGCAACCTGCCGCAACTCAGGGTAATCCTGGCCGGGGAAAGCAACGGCTCCGGGATGTGTGAGAGTGCCATGGGTCTTCTGACGGACAACCCGCAGGTCTATAGCATCCAATTGGGCCCTCCCTTCTGGGAAGAGAGTACTGTTTCGGAAAGGTCACTGGTGTTGCGCAGCAACGGTGACGTCCCCGACTCCTTCAGCCAGGGAAGGGTACTTACCATTATCAGGGCCAACCTGGAGGCCATGTTTGGCATTTCCCAGAAAAATCCCGGCCACATATTTTTCTACATCGGGGCGCCGGGACACTTTTATAGCTGGCAACAACATACGGAGGTTCGTTCACAGGTGACCGAATTCCTGAGAAATAACTGGTCTTAAGTGGTAAAATATACGGGCAAAACGGGGTAAAACAACTATCTTGGGGAAGGAATGAAAATGGCAGACAAAGTGGTACTGGCCTATAGTGGCGGTCTGGATACTTCAGTGGCCATCAGGTGGCTCAAGGAAAAATACGGGCTTGATATTATTGCCCTCACTGTTGACGTCGGCAACGAGCGAGACTTTACCGCGGTGCGGGACAAAGCGCTTAAAGCAGGTGCGGTAAAGGCGCTGGTTAAGGACGCCAGGGACTCCTTTGTCAACCATTTCATAATGCCGGCACTTCAGGCAGACGCCGTCTATGAAGGGCAATACCCGCTGGCCACCGCCCTGTCCCGCCCGCTAATAGCCAAGCTGCTGGTTGACGTCGCCCGGGAAGAGGGGGCACAGGCGGTAGCTCACGGCTGCACCGGCAAGGGCAACGACCAGGTTAGAATCGAGGTTGGCATCGCTGCCCTGGCACCAGAGCTAAAGATCATCGCTCCCGCCAGGGAATGGGGTATGACCCGTGAAGAGACCATCGGCTATGCCAGGCGCCATGATATCCCGGTGCCCGTCACCGCCAGTAGTCCCTATTCCATTGATGAAAACCTGTGGGGCCGCAGCATTGAGTGCGGTGTCCTGGAGGACCCGTGGACGGAACCACCCAGCGATGTATACGCCTGGACAAAATCACCCCAGGATACGCCGGATAAAGCCACCTATATAGAGATTGACTTCGACCAGGGCATTCCAGTAGCCATCAATGGGCAGAAAATGGATGGCACCGGCTTGATTGAACAACTCAACCAACTGGCCGGCGGTTATGGTGTCGGCCGCATTGACCACATTGAGAACCGGCTGGTGGGCATCAAGTCCAGAGAGATCTACGAAGCACCAGCGGCAGTGGTGCTCCTTATGGCCCACCAGGCGCTGGAGGCGCTGACGCTGTCGAAGCGTCAGCTGCGCTTCAAGCAGAAGGTGGCCGCCGAGTATGCCGACCTTGTCTATGACGGCCTGTGGTTTACCGCCCAGCGTCAGGACCTGGCTGCCTATGTACAGAGCACGCAGCGCTTCGTCAGCGGCACGGTGCGGCTGAGGCTTTTCAAGGGGATTTGTAGCGTCGTCGGGCGCAAGTCTCCGTCATCGCTTTACAGCCATGGCCTGGCCACCTATGATAAGGGCGACCAGTTTGACCAGAGCGCCGCCGCCGGCTTCATTCACATCTGGGGGCTGCCGGCAAGAACCCAGGCCCAGCTACAACAGCAAGCCGAAGCCGGGGAAGGCGAAGGGGGGCAGCAATGAGCCACATAAGGAGCCGCTTTAGCAAGCCGCCCGATGAATCCCTGGTCAGCTACACCTCCTCGCTGTCTTTTGACCGACGGCTTTATAAACACGACATCAGGGGCAGCATAGCCCACGCCAACATGCTGGCCAAGCAGGGAATCATCTCACAACAAGAGGCCGAAGCCATCAAACAGGGGCTTACGGCTATTGCCCGGGAGATAGAGCAGGACAAATTCCAGTTCAAGGCGGAACTGGAGGACATTCATATGGCCATCGAGGCCAGGCTATTCGAGCTGGTGGGCGAGGTGGCCGGCAAGCTGCACACCGCCCGCTCCCGCAATGACCAAGTAGCCCTGGACATGCGCCTCTTTACCAGGGAAGCCATCTCGGAGACCTCAGCCGGGCTAAAGCAGCTTCAGCAGGCCCTGGTCAGTCTGGCCGAAGCAAATAAAGAGGTGGTTTTGCCCGGTTACACCCATCTGCAGGCGGCCCAGCCGGTACTGCTGGCCCACCACCTGCTGGCCTATTTTGAGATGTTCCACAGGGATGCTGGGCGCTTTGACGACTGCCTGAAACGCACCGATGTCATGCCCCTGGGCAGCGGCGCTCTGGCCGGCGTTACCTATAACATTGACCGCGAGTTCCTGGCCAAGGAGCTGGGCTTCAGCCGGCTCAGCACCAACAGCATGGACGCCGTCTCCGACCGCGACTTTGTCATCGAGTACCTGGCGGCCGCCAGTATATGCATGATGCACCTTTCGCGGCTGGCCGAGGAAATCATTCTATGGTCTTCCGCCGAATTTGATTTTATTGAGATTGATGACGCCTATGCCACCGGCTCCAGCATCATGCCCCAGAAGAAGAACCCGGATGTTGCCGAACTGGTCCGGGGCAAGACGGGGCGTGTCTACGGCGCTCTGCTATCCATGCTTACCACCATGAAGGCCCTGCCCCTGTCCTACAACCGGGATTTACAGGAAGATAAAGAGGCCTTGTTTGATACAGTGGATACGCTGCTGGCTTCACTGGGAGCTTTCAGTGGTATGATTGCCAGCCTCAAGGTCAAGGTGGAAAACATGGCCAAGGCGACCGGGAGGGGCTATCTGCTGGCCACCGATATAGCCGACTACCTGGTGAAAAAAGGGGAAGCTTTCAGAAAGGCCCATGACATAGTCGCCAGGCTGGTGGCATATGCCATAGAGAAAAACACTCCGCTTGCCCAGCTCAGCCCCAAAGACTACCAGCGCTTCTCCCCGCTGTTTGGCGACGATGTCTATCGGGTAACGATAGCGTCTTCCATCTCCGCCAGAAACACCACCGGCGGCACATCGGCCAAACAGGTGGCGCCAGCATTGGCCAGGGCAAAACAGATAATAAGCAAGCCGGAATAAGGAGGTTGCTAGGCAGACTTGGCCAGCTTGTACTGCGTACGCAGACACCGGGTGCACAGGCGGACGCGGGTCTTCTTGCCATCTATTACGAGAGAGGCCGGATGAATATTGGGCAACCAGATCCGATTGGTGCGCCGCTTTGAGTGACTGACATTATGGCCGAACTGGGCCGACTTACCACACAAATCACACTTCATGAGAACCGAACAAACTCCTTTGACGAGGTGAGCAAATTAGTGTACAATCCCAGCCGTAATACTAACACAGCCGAACCAATCTTGGCAAGGCCGTGGGTATTAGCATCTTTACAGGATGGCACAGGATGAAACAGGTAAAATCCATAACCGGCCAGGACCTTAAAGAAATGTTTACCACCGCCACCAGCTGGCTGGAAAAGAGCGCTTCTGATATAGATTCTCTTAATGTCTTCCCGGTGCCGGATGGTGACACCGGCACCAATATGCTACTCACCATGCGTTCCACAATGGAGGAAGCCGAGAAGGCAGCCGATACCAGCATCTCATCCATAACCAAGGCAATGGCCACCGGGGCGCTGATGGGAGCCCGCGGCAACAGCGGGGTTATTCTATCGCAGTTCTGGAGTGGCCTCGCCCAGGGATTGACCGGGAAAGAGACCGTAGATGGCCATGATTGGGCTGACGCCCTCCAGAAAGCCTCAGAGGCAGCCTACAAGGGGCTCAGCAACCCGGTTGAGGGGACCATACTCACTGTGACCAAAGAAGCGGCCGCCGCCGCCCGGGAGCAGGCTTCGGAGAACGGAGACGTTGTATTAGTCATGGAGGCTGCCGTTAGCGCCGCCACGGAATCGGTGGCCAACACCCCCACCCTGTTACCCGTACTGAAGGAGGCGGGAGTGGTCGACGCCGGGGGACAGGGACTATATACCATCATGGAGGGTGCCCTGCGCCACCTCCTCGGCGAAGCGGAACAGATGCAGTTCCGCAAGCCACAGATAATAGCCAGCAGCATCCCCCTAACTCCCCTGGCCATCACCGCCCCGGAGAAGTTGGCCGTTAACGAGATTCCTTTCGGCTACTGCACCGAGTTTCTGATTAAAGGGCAGGAGCTCGACCCGGACAAGCTAAGGAAAAGGCTTGAGAAAAAAGGGCAATCTCTGATTGTAGTCGGTGATGATACCACCGTCAGGGTTCATATCCATACCCTGGACCCGGGCAATGTTGTTCACCACGTTACCTCGCTTGGCACCATGCACTACGTCAGTATCCGCAATATGGACGAGCAGCACCAGGATTTTTTGGAAATGCAAAAGGGCAAGGCACCGGCTGCCGATACCGCCATCATAGCCATAGCTTCCGGGGAAGGTATCAGCGATGTCTTTACCAGCCTGGGGGTAACCGCCATTGTCCCCGGCGGGCAGACGATGAATCCCAGTACCAAGGACCTGCTCCACGAGGTGGAGGAATCGGCTTCAGATAAAATTATCATCCTGCCCAACAACAAGAACATCGTGCTCACCGCGCAACAGGTCCAATCCCTGACCAAGAAGAGCATCAGGGTGATACCATCCAAGACCATCCCCCAGGGGGTGGCCGCGCTACTGGCCTTTGACTATGAAGCCGATGCCGAGACCAATGCCAGTATTATGACCAAGGCGCTGGCTGCGGTGAAGTCTATTGAAATCACCCGGGCGGTGCGCTCGGTCAAGCTGAACGGTCTGGATATCAAGAAAAAGCAGGCTATCGGCCTTCTGGATGGGTCCCTGGTATCAGTGGGCGACAAAACGGCTGATGTCCTCCGAGAGGTCCTATCCAAGACAGAACTGGATAAATCTGAGGTGGTTACCATTTACTACGGGGCCGATACTGAGAAAAGTGAGGCCAGTGGGATAAGCGATGACATCTCAACGCAGCACCCCGACCTTCAGGTTGAAGTAGTAAACGGAGGCCAGCCACACTATCACTATATCGTCTCTGTCGAATAAACAGGCAACGAAGGAGGTCAGAAAATGTCAGTCAAAATTGTCACCGACAGCACTTCCGATATCACCGACGACCTGGCTCAGGAACTGGGTATCACCGTGGTCCCGCTCACGGTGTCTTTCGGCCACGAGTCTTTTCTCGACCGGGTGGAGATAAGCACCGATGAATTCTACCGCAGACTGGCCCAGGAGAACATCTTTCCCACCACAACGCAGCCAGCACCAGCGGCTTTCGCCAAAGTCTACAACGAACTGGCCGAGGAAACCGACGAGATAGTGGTGGTCGTAATATCCAGCAAGCTCAGCGGTACCTATCAGTCGGCGACCAATGCCAAGACCATGGTCAAGAAAAAGTGCCTCATTGAGATAATTGACTCCCAAATGGTGGTGATGGCCCTGGGACTGCTTGCCATTTCTGCCGCCAAAGCAGCCCGGCAGGGGGCCGGCCTTAATGAGATCGTCGACCATATCAGGAAACGAATCCCGAAGCTACATCCGGCGATGGCTTTTGACACCCTCAAATACCTGGCCAAGGGAGGCCGTATCGGTAAGGCGCAGGGTCTTCTGGGCGCCATGTTATCGATAAGACCGATATTGACCGTAAAAGAGGGTATTGTGGCCCCACTAACCCGGATGCGCTCCAAAGCGGCGGTGATGGATTACCTGTATCACATGGTGACCAACACCCCAAGCATCGAGGCACTGGCCGTGGAATACGCCACCACACCGGATGACGCCGATAGACTCGTTGAACGCATCAGTACGCACTTCCCCAAGGAGAATATCTACCGGTCAACCGTCAGCCCTGTTATCGGTACATATACCGGGCCCAACGTTTTGGCAGTAACTGTTTTAGAATCTTAAAATCTGGCCGATCAGCCGGACCCAGCCGATTCAGCCCGGGTATATTGCAGGCTGTCCAAGGAGACCGATGAGATAGTCTTCATACTCCTCTGGCCTTCAGGGAAAAGGCAGCCAGGGCTAACGGAGACAGCTTTTGCCGATAGACTCGACACCGCTAATCAAGGTTTTTCAGCTTGAGTGTGAAAAAGGCTACACCGATTCAGCAGTATTTGGTGGTCTGGATAAGTTCATTGCCCGATGGGCAGCCAAAGCTGAAGGAGCTATAACCAACCGGCGACTGCTAAGCCGTTTTCGCCAGCTACACCTCGACAGGCCCGGCTATGCCCTGCTGACCAGAGAACAGCGCCGGCAGTGGCTTGATGACGTTATCAGCTTTGTATCCGAGGTGGAAAAAGCAGCGGATAAAAGAGGCAAGGCCACACCACCACCGATGCCTGGCAAACCATCACCAAGGCCAGCGAAAAGAGCAGCCCAGGCCTACCAGTCACTTGACTCATCGATTACGGCTATTAAAGGTGTCAGTTCCAGCCTGGCTGCCAGTTTCGGCAAGCTGGGCGTCACCACAATACGAGATTTGCTCTACTTATTTCCCAACCGCCACCTCGATTACAGCCAGCGAAAGACCATCTCCCAGCTGGTCGAGGGCAATGAGGAGACCATCATTGCCAACATCTGGCAGGTGCGTCAGGTCATGCCAGGTGGCCGACGGAGCACCGAAGCCATAGTCGGTGATGAGACGGGGAACGTCAGGGTGGTATGGTTCAACAATCCCTACCTGGTCAAGCAGCTGGCGACCAATAATCAGGTGGTCATCAGCGGCCGGGTGAGCATCTTCAAAGGACACCCTGTTTTTCAGTCCCCTGAATGGGAGCTCCTGGAAGACAGGGAGCTGGTGCATACCGGACGGCTCGTTCCCGTCTACCCGCTGACCAGGGGGCTGAAGCCCCGCCAGGTGAGAAAGCTGATGAAAGAGGTGGTTGACCGCTGGGCCCCGCAGAGGGAGGACTTTTTGCCGCCGGAACTGGCCAGGAGGCGCAACCTGCCTAAATTACCCCAGGCTATCACCCAGGCCCACTTCCCGGAAAACGAAGCCACCAAGAGCCAGGCCAGAGTCCGCCTGGCCTTTGACGAGCTGTTCCTGCTTCAGCTCGGCGTCCTCGGGCAGAAACGCCAGTGGCAGGAAAGCCAGCCGGGCAGCCCGTTTGAGATTGACCGTTCATTCCTGCAGACCTGGGTTAAAACTCTGCCCTTCTCGTTAACCGGCGCCCAGAAAAGGGTTATCGACGAAATCATGGCCGACCTTAGCAAGCCGAAGCCGATGTCGCGGCTGCTCCAGGGTGAGGTGGGCAGCGGCAAGACGGTGGTGGCACTTGCCGTCCTGCTCATGGCCGCCGCCAACGGCTATCAGGGGGCTTTCATGGCTCCCACTGAAATACTGGCCGAGCAGCACTTTAGCAACATCTGCCAGCTTCTATCCCAGGCCGGTCGCCAGGAGGCCAAAGAAGACTACCTGCACCGCTATTCCGGGCTGCTTGAGCGCCCCATCACCGTCGCCCTGCTGATTGGCGATATCAAGGGTTCCAGGAAACAGGAGCTCCAGCAGCAGATCACCACTGGAGATATTGACATCATTATCGGCACACATGCCCTCATCCAGAAGGAAGTATCATTCCACCGGCTGGGGATAGCCGTAATTGACGAACAGCATCGCTTCGGTGTCGCCCAGCGACAGGCTTTGCGGCAGAAGGGGTTCAGCCCACATATACTGGTGATGACGGCAACACCCATCCCGCGCACTTTGGCGCTGACGCTCTACGGCGACCTTGACCTGTCAACTATAGATGAACTGCCGCCGGGGAGGCTGGAGATAAAAACCAGATGGCTCAAGCCGACACAGAGGGCAAGCGCCTATAATTTTCTGCAGCGCCAGGTAGCCGCCAAACGGCAGGCCTTTATCATCTGCCCGCTGATAGAAGAGTCGGATGCGGTGCAGGCACGGGCTGCCGTCTCCGAATTTGAACACCTGTCTCAACGGGTCTTCCCCCAACTGAAGCTGGGCCTGCTGCACGGGCGCATGTCGGCGGCAGAAAAGGACGAGGTAATGGGGCAATTCCGCTCCACCAAACTGGACATCCTGGTATCGACCCCGGTAGTTGAGGTCGGTATAGACATACCCAATGCCACTGTCATGCTAATAGAGAGCGCCGACCGCTTCGGCCTGTCCCAGCTTCACCAGTTCCGCGGCCGGGTGGGGCGGGGACAGGAGCAGAGCTACTGCCTGCTGCTGGCCGAAAATCCCTCCCAGATAGGGCGAGAGCGGCTGGATATCATCGAACGGATCCAGGACGGGTTCGAGCTAGCCGATGAAGACCTGAAAATGAGAGGGCCGGGAGAATTCTTCGGCACCAGGCAGAGCGGTCTGCCCGACCTGCGCATGGCCAAGATATCCGATGTCGCCCTGCTGGAGATGGCTCGAGGCGAGGCCGAGAGGCTCTTTGCCCGGGATCCCGACTTAAAGAACCCGGAACACCAGTTGCTGGTTAAGGAACTGGCCCGGGTCTGGCCCGGAGAAGACAGCGAGTGGAGCTAGCCGGAGTTCGTGTTGTGCTATAATGCAGCTACCAGTATCAAGAGATCAACCGTGACTGAAATAATAAAAGTAAGACAGAAGCTGATAGATGCGCTACGGCAGGCGGCCGGCCAGGCCCAGGAAACGGGCAAGCTCCCCCAAGTCCCCCTGCCCGAGGTATCGGTGGAAAGGCCGCAAAACCCGGAACACGGCGACTACGCCACCAGTCTCCCCTTAAAACTGGCCCGCGCCACCGGCTTAAGGCCACTGGATATAGCCGGCAGCATAGCCGAGCTGATAACGCCCGGCCCCGAGGTGGCCTCCATCACCGTGGCGCCGCCAGGATTCATCAACTTCACCTTTAAGGATGACTGGCTGAGCCAGCAGGTCGATAGCATTCTATCTGCCGATGAGACCTACGGAAACATTGACCTTGGCCACCACCGCCGTGTCCAGATTGAGTTTGTCAGCGTCAATCCCACCGGGCCGCTTCATGTGGGCCACGGGCGCGGTGCCATCCTGGGCAGTACGCTGGCCAATGTAATGACCGCAGCCGGCTTTGATGTTGAAACGGAGTACTACATCAACGACTCAGGCAGCCAGATAGACGCTTTCAGCCGCTCCCTTTTCGCTCGCTACCAGCAGTCTCTGGGAGTCAATGCCGAGATGCCCGCCGAAGGCTACTTTGGCAGTTATATGGTAGCCCTGGCCAGGGATATTGTTGACGAGCAGGGGGACACTTTCCTCAAGCTGCCAGCACCAGAAGCGGTTTCCCGGATAGGGCAGCTGGGCCTTTCTAAAATGACAGACCAGATAAGGCAAGACCTGAAGCTGCTGGGGGTCAGCTTTGATGTCTGGTTCAGCGAAAAGAGCCTCTATGAGCAGGGCCAGTTTAAGAAGGTAATGGCGCTGCTCCAGCAGGGCGGCTACCTCGCCGAGAAGGAGTCAGCCACCTGGTTTGTCTCCACCGCCCTGGGGGAAGACAAGGACAACGTCGTCCTTCGCGGTGACGGCTCGGCCACCTACTTCGCCACCGACATCGCCTACCACTACAACAAGTTTATAGAGCGTAAGTTTGACCGGGTAATCAATATCTGGGGAGCCGACCACCAGGGACATGTCTCCCGGATGAAGGCAGTGGTTGGCGCCCTGGGCGTCGACCCGGAGCAGCTTAAGATTATCATCTCCCAGATGGTTACCCTGAGGCGCGGTGGAGAGCTGGTGCGCATTTCCAAGCGCAGCGGCGACATCATCACCCTGCGTGAGGTGGTTGACGAGGTGGGTGCCGATGCCTGCCGTTTCTTTTTCCTGTCACGCTCGGCAGACAGCCAGATGGACTTCGACCTGGAGCTGGCTAAAAAGGAATCTCAGGACAACCCGGTTTATTATGTCCAGTACGCCCACGCCCGCATCGCCAGCATTCTCCGCCTCGCCCAGGAGAAGAAGCTCAGCTCTGGAGATGGTGATGTGTCACTGCTGGCCAGCGAACCGGAACTGGCCCTTGTCCGCAAGATGCTGCTTCTCCCGGAGATAGTAGAAACGATAGTGCACACCATGGAACCACACCACCTGGCCCACTATGCTCAGGATCTGGCCACGGTATTCCACAGCTTCTACAAGCAGTGCCGGGTTGTTTCCCGGGATAATGAACCCTTAAGCAAAGCCCGCCTCAAGCTGGTGGCGGCAGCTAAACTGGTGCTATCCAGGACGTTGCGCCTGATGGGGATGTCGGCACCGGAGACGATGTAACATCTACACCGCCAGGCAGGTTACCGTCCGCGAGATGCCGTCAAGGGCGTGAATCTCGCCGGTGATGATGTCACCAATGTCATTCAGATTCTCGGCCCCTATTACCGCGATTATATCGTAGGGACCGGTGACAGTGTCAACCGAGCTAACTCCTTTAATCTGCTTCAGGTTAGCCACCACTTCCTTGGTTTTACCAACCGCTGTTTCAATCAGGACAAAGGCCTTGGCTATCATAGGGCTCACCTCCTTATGGGAAAAGCTGAATAAAGTGGCTAAATTATAGTTTGCCCCCGAGCTGATGTCAATACGGCCGCCGGCTTGAACTTAACCCCTGTCTCTGCCTATAATAGACCGGGCATGAACGGAAAAGGGAGGCTGCTTTGGAATATTTCCTGAATGACCTGCAAAAGGAAGTTAAACGGATGGCCAGAACCATCGCCGAAGAGAAGATACTGCCGGTGAGAGCTGCTCTTGATGAAAAAGAGGAGTTCCCCCGGGATATCATGAAGAACCTGGCCGATACCGACCTGCTGGGCGCCTTTGTCCCCGAAGAATACGGAGGGCTGGGAGGTGGCTGCCTTGAGATGTGCCTGGTCACCGAGGAACTGAGCCGGGTATGCGCCGGGGTCGCCGTAAGCTATGCTGTTAACGCGCTGGGTAGCTTCCTCCTCATTGACTATGGCAGCGAGCAGCAGAAGCAAAAACACCTGCCCGATATCGCCCGCGGCCGGAAACTGACCGCCTTCGCCGTAACCGAGGAAAGCGCCGGTAGCGATGTCGGCGCCATCAAGACGACCGCCACCAGAAAGGACGGGGGATACCTGATTAACGGCAACAAACAGTTCATCACCAACGGCGGTGAGGCTGACCTCTACACCATCATCGCCCTGACTGATAAGGGAAGGGGCATCCGCGGTGCCAGCGCCTTACTGGTAGAGAAGGACACGCCGGGGTTCTCCTTCGGCCGGGAAGAGAAAAAACTGGGCATCCGGACCTCGGCCACCAGGGAGCTTGTCTTTGAAGACTGCTTTGTCCCTGAAGAAAATCTCATAGGCCAGGAGGGGGCAGGCTTGGCCATGACAGTGAATCTCTTCAACCGCTCCCGTCCCGGAATCGGGGCCCAGGCGGTGGGGCTGGCCCAGGGAGCCATGGAGGCAGCCGTGGATTATGCCAAGAAACGTGTTCAGTTCGGGCAGCCTGTCATCGCCTTCCAGGCGGTGGGTCATATACTGGCCAGTATGGCCACCGACATCGAAGCCGCCAGGGCACTGGTCTATGCTACCGCCAGATCAATAGACGGTGGGGTCAAGCACTTCGGCATGGAGTCAGCCATGTCCAAGGTCTTCGCCTCGGATGTCGCCATGAAGGTGACCATCGATGCCATCCAGATTTTCGGCGGTGTCGGCTATATGCGTGATTACCCGGTTGAGAAAATGATGAGGGATGCCAAGATAACCCAGATATATGAGGGCACCAACCAGGTGCTGAGAAATGTCATCTCCTTAGAGCTGCGCAAGAGGGCCTTCTAAGGCTCTACCACCTCATTTTCCCCAGAGTCTCATCACAACTCATATTCCACTCTGGGGCTGGTTTGCACTAAATACGGGACTCTGAGTATAATGAAGGTCGGTTACCGGTGATGTTACAGATAAACGTATCACAGCTACTCAAGGGGCCCATCGGCTCGGCGGAAGACCACCAGGTGAGTGGGACTGTTAAAATTGATGGCAACACCAGCCAGGCTCAGGGCCTGGTCAGTCTCACCCGAACCAACCGCAGCATCCTGGTCAGGGGCACTATTTATACCTCGGCCGAGGCCAGCTGCGCCCGGTGCCTGAATTCCTTCAGCTGCCCCCTGGTACTAGAAATCAAAGAGGAGTTCTATCCGGCGACCGATACCGCCAGCGGGCGGCGGCTGCCGTCGCCAGAAGAAGCCGATGCATTCACCGTCGATGAGCACCAGGTGATTAATCTTGCCGAGGTAGTCCGCCAGTGCGGGCTGATAGCACTACCGATGAAACCGCTCTGCCGTGAGGATTGCACCGGCCTGCAGAAATGTTCGCCAACGGCAAATAAGCTAATGGAGTAATTTATGGGAGCTTTACCAAAAAGAAAAACAGCCAAGGCACGTCGTGACAAAAGACGGGCTCATCAAAGCTTAAACCCTCCGGCACTGGATAACTGTCCCCAGTGCCACAGCCCCAGGCGACCGCACCACGTTTGCCCCACCTGCGGTACCTATTCGGGCAGAGAGGTGGTCGAGATTAAGGCCCCGAAGAAGAAGGCCGGCTAGGGTAGCGACACAGAGCAGCACTAGCCGCAGGGAAATAATTACCGTGGCGGAACCGGCAAAGATAGCTTATGTTTTTCCGGGGCAGGGCTCCCAGCGAGTAGGCATGGGCCGTGACCTTTATGACAGCTTTGATTCCGCCAGGGCGGTCTTCCGACAGGCAGATGAGGCTCTGGGTTTTCCCCTGTCTCGGCTGTGCTTTAGCGGTCCCGAAGATGAACTATGCCAGACGATTAACGCCCAGCCGGCGATAGTGACCATCAGCCTGGCCTGCCTGGCGGCATGGCGGGAATTGGCGGACGATGATGGACCGGGCGCGCCGGCCTTCGCCGCCGGCCACAGCCTGGGCGAGTACACGGCACTGGCCGCCGCCGGGGCGGTCGACTTTGCCACCGCCATCTACCTGGCACGAGAGCGAGGACGTCTAATGCACCAGGCCGGACTTCAAAATCCAGGCGGCATGGTAGCCATAATCGGGCTTGACGAGGTAACCCTTACCGAAGTCTGTAACCAGACAGACACCAGGATCGCCAACATTAACTGCCCAGGACAACTGGTAATCAGCGGCGCCAGGGATAACCTTCCCCGGGCTATCGCTCTGGCCAAGGCCAGAGGAGCCTATCGCACCATTCCCCTGGCGGTAAGCGGCGCCTTCCACACGCCGTTGATGCAGCCGGCTGTTGACGGCCTGTCCCGGATAATGGACAGCATCGACTTTACCAAACCGACGGTGCCCATAATAGCCAACACCACCGCTCAGGAAATCAACACCGCTCAGGAAATCAAGGACGAGCTGTTGCGGCAGCTATGCCATGGCATCCTGTGGCAACGCTCTGTAGAGTATATGATAAACAACGGCGTATCCACTTTTATTGAAATCGGCCCAGGCAAGGTGCTCAGCAGTCTCATCAAACGAATATACAAAAACGTTAATACGCTGAATATAGGCGATGTCCCATCAATAAAGAGCCAGGTTGGGGCCAGGGGGTGATATATGAAGTTATCCGATAGAGTAGCCATAGTTACCGGTGCCGGCCGTGGCATCGGGCGGGCGCTTGCCCTGAAACTGGCCGGTGCCGGGGCGGTGGTGGTGGTAAATGATATTAATGAGGACTGCCAGGAAGTGGCGCAAGAAATAGGGGCTACCGGCCGGCAAAGTCTGGCGGTCATCGCCGACGTTGCTTCCTCCACCGATGTCGCCGGTCTGGTGGAGAAAACCACCGTTGCCTTCGGCAAAGTAGATATCCTGATAAATAACGCCGGTATTGCCCGCGACCAGCTGGTGATGAGGATGTCGGACGAAGACTGGGACAAGGTGCTGGCGGTTGACCTGAAGAGCGTCTTCCTGTGCACTCGTGCAGTATTGAGATATATGATAAAACAGCGCTGGGGCCGTATAATAAGTATTTCCAGCATAGTCGGCCTGGTGGGTAATCCGGGCCAGGCCAACTATGCCTCGGCTAAGGCAGGCATCATCGGCTTTACCCGGGCGGTGGCCAAGGAAGTAGCCTCCCGGGGTATTACGGTTAACGCCATCGCCCCTGGCTTTATTGATACCGAGATGACCCGGAGCCTGACTGAGAACCAGCGCCAGGAGCTACTGTCCCGTATCCCGCTCGGTCGTCTGGGCTCACCAGATGATGTCGCCGCAGCGGTAGCCTTCCTGGCCTCTGAAGACGCTGGCTATATCACCGGGCAGGTGCTGACAGTTGATGGCGGCATCGCCATGTAGGCTTAAGGTCCAGTTGGATTTGGCTGGAATGCTATAACGATAACGCAAGGTGGCACTATGGTAGGGGCACGGCGGAAAGCAAGGGCAACTATCCTGCAGGTACTCTACGAGATTGACTCTTCGGGACATGACTGTGAAGAAGTGGCCAGCCAGCGGCTGGCTGACAGTGGATTATCGGAGGAGAATAACGCCTTTATCAGAGAGATGGCGGCTGGTGTTACCCGGCACCGGCAAGAACTTGACGAACACATCAAGCGCTTTGCTCCGGCCTGGCCTGTCGACCAGATACCGCTAGTCGACCGAAATATCTTAAGACTTGCAATATTCGAGCTTTTAATTGATAATAGAGTGCCAGTCAAGGTAGCCATCAACGAGGCTGTCGAGCTGGCCAAGAGCTTTGGCAGCGACAACTCGGCAAGATTTGTCAACGGGGTGTTAAGCTCAGTTAGTACCCTGGTATCCAGATAGCAGTAAGGGAGGTAAAAGTGGCAACTATCTACGAGAGACTGAGAAATATTGCTGTTGAGCAGTTAGGAGTTGATGAGAAAGACGTAGTTCCATCCGCCAGCTTCGTTAACGATTTAGGCGCTGATTCCCTCGACCTGGTGGAACTGATAATGGCCCTGGAAGAGGAATTCAGCACCCCTTCTCAGAAGGTCTCCATACCTGATGAGGATGCTGAAAAGATATTAACCGTTCAGGATGGCATCGATTATATGAAGGACCTGGGCATCTCAGACGGTGTAGCCCAGACAGAAAAGCCAAAGGCAGAGCAGAAGACGGAGAAAGCCCCAAAAACACAACCAAAGCCAACAACCACCTAGAAGGGCAGGGCAACGCTGTATTAAACCTGCCTGTCTCTATGTTCTATCCGCACAGCTCTTCCGCACTTAAGAGCTCGGCAGACGGCTTGCCGATATGCTCCTCGGCAACCTTACGGAAATGGAAGCCGTAGACGGATAGGCTGATGGCCAGAGGGAAAGAACGTGGTTTCTTAAGCAGGGTGGAAATCACCAGCTTCCAGTAGTATCTCCTCCCCTTTTCCTTAACACCAAGAAACCAGACGGTTCTCATAAATGCCCTGATATGGCTGAACCGTAGCTGGAGAGCGCCTCTCCTCTTTGGAGGCTTAAACTCTTTCAGGAATACCCTGATGCGCTCATAGTACTGCTTGGGTGCGTAGATTGTATTCAGGATATACTTGTAGCCATTGATAAGCGTTTCATAGCGCATCTTTGGAACGAAATTCATGGAACAATCGGTGTTGTCGCCAGAGTAATCGTTTACCAGGCGGCGTTCCTTCTTAAGGCGCTGATACAGCCTGGTGCCACGAGGAGCATTGAGCAAGCCGACCATCGCCGTGACAATACCGCTCTTCTGAATGAAGTTTATCTGGCTCCTGAAGATGGTAACCGGGTCGCTATCAAAACCAACGATAAACCCCCCCTGCACCTCCAGCCCGCTATTTTGAATCTTCTTTACTGAAGCCAGCAAATCACAGCTCTTGTTCAGCACCTTATCGCATTCAACCAGGCTCTCCTCGTTGGGGCTTTCCACGCCAATGAACACTGTCCGAAAGCCAGCGACAACCATCAGCCGTATCAGTTCCTCATCATCAGCCAGGTTTATGGATGCTTCCGTAGACAGGGCAAAGGGGTGCTTTCTGGCCTGCATCCAGCTGGCAATTGCCGGTAGAATCTCTGATTTGAGTTTCTTTCTGTTGCCGATAAAGTTATCATCCACTATGAAGAGGCCACCCCGCCAGCCCTTCCGGTAAAGCGTTTCAAGCTCAGCCAGCATCTGGTCTTTACTCTTGGTTCTTGGCTTTCGCCCGTTTAAGACGACTATATCGCAGAACTCGCAGTTAAAGGGACACCCCCGGGAGTACTGTATATTCATTGAACTATATTTCTTCATGTTGATGAGAGACCAGAGGGGAACCGGCGTTGTAGTTATGTCCGGCCGCTCACCGGACTTGTATATATACCGGGCATCACCCTTCTCCAGGTCTTTGATGAAAACCGGCAGCGTTACTTCTGCTTCGCCAAGTACAAAGTGGTCAACGCCTTCAAACTCTTCGTATTCGGGGGAGAAGAGGGGGCCACCGGCAACGACCTTGGTACCCAGCTTATTACAGCGCGCAATAACTTCTTTGGTCGAGCTGCGCTGCGCTACCATGGCGCTGATAAAGACATAATCCGCCCTCCTGATGTCCTTGTCAGACAGGCCGGTAGCGTTCAGGTCTACCAGCTTCTTGGACCACCCCGCGGGCAGCATGGCGGCTACCGTTAGCAGCCCCAGTGGCGGGAAAGACGCCTTCTTGGATATGAATTTCAGGGCATGCCGGAAGCTCCAGAAGGTATCCGGATAGCGAGGATAGACCATAAGTATTTTCAAATCAGGTCCCTTGAGATTCATCCCCATTAGTTTGGCTGTTCCGTCTATTGTAGCACTCCGGCATATTAAAGTCACGGTTGAGGCCGGCAGAACAACCTCACCCCCTTTGTCCCCCTCTCCTTGAAAGGAGAGGGGGAAGTATAAAAAGAGGGGCTCCGCCCCTCTTGGAGTCCGGTTGTATGTCATCTTTTTTAACTAATCTACCCTTCCGATTTGAAGTGAAAAAAATTGATAGATGTCTTTCTGCAAATATTCCAATAGAGCACAAATATGCTTGCATGGCAAGGCGCGTGCATTTACTATCTTTGGCTCTTGGCTGCCCCAGTTATATTTCCACCAAGGACATTCACATATTATGGGGGCTAGGCTAACCCTGAAACCGGGTAGAAAACCTTCTTTCTTTGGTAGTGCAAAATACTCACCATTCTTTTTGTAAATATCTACATCCCTACCTCTAATAATGGCCTTTTCTACTTTTTCAATCCTTCCATCAATTTGCCGTCCCTTCCTCTTTTCTTCCTCTTGCCTCTTTTTCCCAGCTCTCCTATCAACTCTTTTATTATTTCTCGTTTTAGTATGGCAAATAAAAACCTTTATTCCACGATTATGAAGTGCATCAATTTCATTTTTTATATTTTCTAATACTTCTTGAATGTAATAGCGCTTAGCAACCCATAACTCTCTAAGATAATAATAACCATACAAACTATCGGTATAGATAATACATACAGCTATTTCTTGTCTTATATTTCCAAGTCTTTTGATTGCCGTGCATACTGCTGTTAGTTCTGCATGAATTGGGCCTTTACTTCTTGCAGAATACTCTCTTGGCCGATACTCTTTCTTGCAGGTTTTTAGCAGCGTGCTAATCCCAGTAATGCCGTCCTTGTACGCTGCATCGCATTGGATTATATAAACTCCCTTTGGGATTTCATAACAATCGGGGGGCTTTTCTCCCCACTCTTCTGGTAATTGCTCGCCAGCTGAGTGATTCATCATCCTCATTATATCACCCCACCCTCTCCAACACCTCCTCCAGCACGCCCATCCATCCCTTGCCCAGACGCCTGAACTCCAGCCGCAGCCGGGTTAAACCAGGCTTGATGCCTTCCTTTAGGACCGGCTCAAGCTTCTTTTTGTCAAACTGTAGGCCGTTAAACAGCCTCAACACAATCTGGCCGCCTTCGGTGGTGATGGATTCAATGCCCGCCCTGGCCGCCAGGAGCTTAACCCCGACGGCGTAGAGCAGGTTCTTCACCTCACCGGGCAACGGACCGAACCTGTCCTTAAAGTCCGCGCCTAACTCCTTTAGTTGACTATCGTTATTTATGCCGGCCAGACACTGGTAGAGGCTCAGACGGGTGTTGACATCGGAAACATAGTCCTCAGGGATATAGGCCGGCAGCGGCAAGTCTATTGTCGGCGGCGGCAGGCGCTTAATCTCCGGCAGCGGCTTACCCGCCTCTTTCGCCTTCAGTTCCTCTACCGCCTCGCCGAGCAGCCGGGTATAAAGGTTAAAGCCGACAGCGGTAATATGCCCGCTTTGTCTGGTTCCGAGCAGGCTGCCGGCACCTCTGATTTCCAGGTCCTTCATGGCAATTCCAAAGCCAGCGCCCAGCTCGGTGGCTTCAAAGATGGTCCTCAGCCTCTTTTCGGCATCCGGGGAGAGCGGCCTCCCCCCTTCGTAGAGAAAATAAGCATAAGCCAGGTTGGCACCGCGGCCGACGCGCCCCCGGAGCTGATAAAGCTGGGGCAGGCCGAACCTATCAGCCCGGTTGACGATCAGGGTATTAGCATTGGGCACATCCAGCCCCGATTCAATAATAGTGGTGCACACCAGCACATCCAGGTTGCCCCGGGTAAAATCGGCCATCACCGATTCCAGCTCCGCTCCGGTCATCTGGCCGTGGGCGATGGCCAGACTGGCTTCGGGCACCAGGAGCCGGAGCTTCCCGGCAACATAGGCTATACTCCGCACCCGGTTGTGGACAAAGAAGACC
>SDBU01000893.1_pt1 | contig 43489 bp, 62 predicted proteins | sample 2277071 | NCBI WGS metagenome assembly SDBU01 (sample SAMN10397929, study PRJNA504765) | marine sediment metagenome | isolation source: marine sediment core GS08_GC12, 126 cmbsf | place: Arctic Ocean: Gakkel Ridge, Loki's castle | collected 2008
ACCCCTTTAATGTTACCCGTTTGATTTATTAAGCCTCCAATCTTTATCGGGCGACGGTACAGGACACCCGATCGAGCCCATCCAGTCAAAAATGTTCTCAAACCATTCGTTCGTTTGTTTGACTGATAAATTTGTCTTAGACAAAATACATATATCGCCATCGACTTTTTTCACAAACCACTGTTCGCCACATTTCTTTTTGAGTATCTGTTCGGCCATAAATTTAGAACAGCCCACATGGTCGGCAAGGGCAGGAAATACTATACTATGAAGGTATGCCATTTGTTGCATTGATATTTCAGCACTCTCGTTGTATTCCCGAACTTCGACAATGAACCGTTGATACTTGGCACATTCCTGGTGAATAGCTTGCCAGTTCGCAGCAGGTTCGCCTTCAACTAAATTTCCTTTGAACTTATTTGGCATTATTCGGCTCATCCTTTGACCAGCTATCATTCTGGTTAAGACCCAAAAGCCATGCAGCCGCTAAACTGGCCCTACTTACATTTGCTGGATAACTGCCCTTCTGAGCGTAGAATATTGACGCTACTTTTTTCTCGTCAATTATCACGCCGAATTGCATCTTATCCTCCAGTTCCTCATAGATCGCCTTCAATGCCTTTTCGTTTTCCGGCGTTATCTGTGGTAAGGTAGGCTCTTGTTTCCCACTACCTTGACCATCGTCGTCTTGCGTCGGAATATTCCATATCATACATAACAAATATCTCCGACCGTAAGAAACAGAAGATGCTTTGCCGTGTATTTTAGTCATCATAGCATTACCCTTTATCCCTACGCCATCTAACGGAACGTCAAAGTGGTATGTTTCTTTGTGGCCTGCCTCGTGCAAAACATCGGCACAAACCTGTACGTTTTCCGCAACTTCTGTTTTTCCCTCATAGAAAATAATGGAAAACCCTTGTTTGGTATATACCGGCTTTGAGGTTTCAATAACACTGTCTAACCCAGCATACTTACTGTGTGTTTGCGGATTGACTTTTGTTTTTAAAACGGCATCAATATTTGCTTGTGCAACCGCAAACTCAGAGGCAAAAACTTTTCTTGCTTCGTTAGCTTCATATAGCTTTTGCAATTCTAATAGTTTTTCTAATTTCTCCAAATCCGCATTGCCCTCAATTGCCAATTGTATCATCTGATTTGGTGATATGTTTTCTGCTTTCTGTATTTCGTTCGTTTCCATTTTCTGCTCCTAATAATTTATTGTTACATTCGGAATTTCCCCTTGAACAATGGCATCAACAATTTCTTGAGCATCAACATCACTCTCACTGCCCAACATGATCACTATTGCATCGATAATGTCCTGCTCAATTTGACGCCGGTGGTTCTCGTTTGATATTCTATCAGCCTCTATTTTAGCCAATCGATTCGCTTTTGCTCTTTGTTCCGCTTCTTCTGCAAGACGATCTACTTCAACTTTACGAGCCTTTTCCTTTTCAGCTTCAATTGCTTCTGCTTTCTCACATTCAGCTTTTTCGATAGCTTGTTGTTTTTCGAGTTCAGCCTGTTTACGGGCGTTGATCTCACGTTGCCGAGCGTCTGCTTCTGCCTTTTTCTCAGCTTCCAATTTCTCACGTTCACGAGCAATACGATCTTCCTCGACCTTAATCTTGGCTTGACGGTTCCGCTCTACCTGTAGGGCCTTTTCCTCTTGAGCCTTTAGTTCAGCCTGTTTACGGGCAATCTCTTCTTCCTGTTTGGCGATAGCTTCAAGCCTCACCGTTTCGATTCGCTCTTTTTCGACACGTTCAGCTTCCACAATAGCCTCGGCATCGGTTCGCTTCTTTGCTTCGATTTTGTCTAAAGGCAACATTCTCTGGGTGATTAGTTTATCTGCACCGGTGGTCAATTCGTTTTTAATTGCGTCGATTTTCCGACCAAAAGCAAGAGCATTAGCCTTTGTTTCTTTGTGTGCCCTCGCAACATCACCCTTAAAACCTCTTATTCGCTTGACCCAGGAGCGGAGCTCTTTTTCGCCATCAGCCATAGTATGATCGAAAACAAGCGACTCGTCCTTTTTTTCTAATTCTGCCAATGTTGCCCTGATTGGCTCGAATATTGCTAAACTCATTTGTTCTTGTTCCATTTTTTTCTCCTTAAAATTCTTTCCCTATTACTTTATCAATCAGTTTTTTTAATTCATTTGTAAATATGATTGTCTGTACAGCCAGTTCCTTAATGTAATCCTCATCCCTGTAAACCCGAATACACCAGAACGGATGGCTTTTGACCCTCGGATCGAAACTCACGAAATCACACCACTGCCTCTCTGTTACCATAAGCTGCCCTTGAACCTGGGATTTATAAGTGGCCGGCAGCTTGTTTTCGATGATATATCGTGCGTGAGTCGATGGAAACGGGCATTTTATCTCGATCATCCCATCATCGCCGACCAAACCATCCGGGCTACAGCCAACAAAATCGTTCTGCTCGATAAATCCGACTTGCTGTACAGGGCCGTACAATGCCTCGTAGTGGACGCGGGCTTCTGACTCTACTTCGATGCCTCGTTCCATAGTTTTGTTGCTGTACGCCTCATAGCTTTCGCCTGACAGCCTCTCTCCGAGCAGACGATACATGTAAGTCTTGCGGCCACTGCCTTTGTTTAAAACCTCTGAAAAGTGTGATGCACTGATTTTGCCCAGCTTAACATTCACCCATTCATCGCTTCCCTGAACTATGTCATCGTAGATTTTCATGTTCTTCTCTTAATCATTAAATTATTTGCACAAGTCCAGAGGAAAATTCCGGCAAATAAAAGGATGTTACCGCCTATGATAATGCCTATCGTTGCTGCCAGAAACAAGGTGCTTTCTAAAATTAACCTTGCGTAGAGTCCTTTTTTGAAAGTCATTTTAATCTCCTAAATAAAAAACTGCTCTTTGAAGGGGATGAACAGAACGCACGGGGAACTGAACCTTCGCCGAGCAGCTTTTTTGATTGTGGGGTTAATTGCCATTCCGTTCATCCTTTATTAATTTTGTGTATTATACTATATTCTCAGGTGCTTGTCAAGGAAAATCTTTGGAATTTCTTTATTTTTTTGAAGTTTTTTTTAATTTAATTGTTTGAGTATGTCAGTCATTATATTTTACGCTCCTTTTGAAACTTTCTAACATACCCACTTCTATCATGTTTCTCTAAACCGCAACGGGCACATTCATTATATTCGTGCAATATTTCTTTTGTTTCGCTGCCTTGTTCGGTTCCATGAATCGACCAGTTATGGCCGAAAATCACACACATTAACTCTTTTGCCCTATTGAAATGTTTTCCTATCTCTCTCATTTTATCTCCCGTATTTGTAATGTTTTACGTCCCCAATTTAAAGCCTTCTGGTGTGTATCAAAGTAGAGATCAAGCCGTTTTCCTTTGATTGCCCCGCCGCGATCGAGTACCGTCGCTATGCCATATCCAGGAACGCTTAGGACTGTCCCGAATGGCAGGTCGGCGGCAATACATAAGTCACCGTCTTTAAGTCTATATCCTGATGCGGTCATTCTGTCAGACTTTCCGCAACACTTAACACAATGGCAGTAAGCTGTTACTTCATATTCGCCGATAACATTTATTTCTATTCTTTCATCTGGGCAACTGATCGTGAAATCATAACCGCAATCCGTGGTTGCTATGTCGGATTCGTCAATATAAAGATAATTCCCGTCGAAGATGGCCGACGACTTATCTGGGTCGGACGAGTCGTCGGCCTTATTGACCGGCTCTATAAGCTGCGTACCGGCCTTCGGAGGGGAGAAAAAAACTGCAAAAATAATCAATACCATCATTACGGGTAACAAGCCAAAATATATTGCACTATTTTGTTTATTCATCTTTTATTTTCCTATTACATAAGTCAATTTCTGCGGCTCTATCGTCACGATTCCCACGATATTCATCATCTGCGACGGCCTGCTTTTTTTTGTTATAAAGTCTCAACATTCTCCAAGCGGTATCTTCATCACAAGTTGTAAGGTCAGTGACTATTTGAATAGGCGAATAGCCTTTTTTCTTGTCGTCGTCTATTTTTTCGAATATTTCTAAATAAGCGTCCATTAGTCCCTTCTTTTCCGCGGTCCTTGTAAGGCGTCCGAGTTTCTGGTGGATTTCTTTGGCCTCGTCGAAGTTGAAATTCCACCCAGTGCCATTAACCATCTTAATATTTATTGTGTTAGTCTGTAATTTTGCCACGAAACCGGGCGGGTGAAAGCCACCACTTACCGTAAACTCCTCCAAATCCCCGCCCTTGAGATCGTCGAAGATGTTGCCGACGTGCAGTTTCTTAGCAATACAAGCCACAAATTACCACACTTTTCGTAATACCCATAATCTCCATGGCTCAATGCGGGTTTCTTGAGTTTGGCTTGTTCGCCCCGTAGTCTTGATAATTCTTCTACTAACATTTTTTGGTCAGACAGACATTGTTCAATCTTTGCTTTAATAGTTTCTTGCTCGTTCATTTCTTTCTCCTTATAAATGGGGTAGGCTGATTTAATATTCGTTAGGGTATTCTTGTTGCATTCCCTCTCGGTATAACTCTTTTAGTGCCCGACTTCGTTCCGCTTCTGTGAGTGTTTCATCATCAATTATCATTTGTTCTTCATCTTCATAACTCATATTATTCTCCTTTAATAATGGGGCAGGCCGATACGCAGGCCCACCCTGTCGCTATGGAATTAAATTTAGTTTTGTTTTACATTCCTCAGTATCGCAAGTGTACTCCCCGGTGTCCTCATCCTTTATCATGCAGTCTGAACAGCCCTGATGTCCACAAGGACAGGTCTTAACGCAACCGGTATGAATATTGAGGCCGCAGGTTTTACATTCTGTCTTTTCGTAACGGTACATTTCACTGCCGCAAGCTTCACAATCACCTGCTATATCAGGATCGACCATTTCTACCGGAGTTCCAAAGTGTTCGAGTATCATTTTAAACCTCGCTCTCTGCTTTGGCGATTGCTTGTTTACATGCTTCTTTTGCAGTAGTAATATCCTTAATGCCGATGATTGCTATTGTCTTTTTGCAAGCGTCCAATAGGTCATCATGGCAGTTCCAGCCTTTGATTATACGTGCAATATTCTCGGCTTTTGGTGTTACACCCAATTTTCCGGGCGTTAATTCGATAATTATTTCAGAGTCTGTCCCTAAAATTCGGCAATTATCCTCAAAGCAATCTTGTAACTTTTCTTTTGTATGACTCATTTCAATAAACCCCTTTCGATCTTGGTTATCCTTCTTTGCGTAACACGTTTCTGGCCGGTTGCGAATCTTGACAAACCCCTTGTATTGTGCCCAGCCTTAGATAGCTCTGTTAGAACAGCTTCATCGTTCCGGGCATCTATGTTTAATGATTTTAGGTCAATGAGTTTCATTGTTATCCTGTGTTTCACTTTTAGGTTGATAGGAATTTCCGCCGAGTCCATCACTGCCCGCTGCTTGCAATCCTTCGTCAGAATCACGTTCTAACCCATTGACAATATCATCTCGATGAGCAGGTATATTGAATACTTTGTAGGCAGGAAACAAAAACTCTTTAATTAGTTTTCCATCCTTCTCGATCTCTATCAGGGCTTCACCTTTAGGTTCGGTCAGATAGGTAGCCGTGAAAGTATATCCTCGGTGATTTCCTTTGTATGCAATTTGTTCCTTTACTATATTTTCCATGCTTACCTCACATATTTATATTTCTTGTTTAGCTTTTGGGCGTGTTGACTTAAAATTTCGCACATAGATACAGGGTGTTTTTGTTTGAAAGTTTGCCGGATTGCTTCAAGCCGAATTATTCGCCATGCTTCATCGCTTACTCGTATTGCTTTTGTTATCATTTAATTATCTACCTTCCAACTTGGACTATACGCATCTGTATCGTTATCGAGACTATTAACTTTTGTTAATGGTGATGAACAAAGATGTATATTCTGGTTGTAAATCTGATTATGTACAAGCTCCCGATGACATTCAAAGCAATGACTTTTTATAGTGTGTTTACAGAGGCCGCATATAAAAGGGCAACATTTATCTTTACAAGTTAAACATATCATATTTTTGTACTCTCTTTCTGTACGCACTGTATACAGTTTCCTTCGGCTTGTCAAGAGGTTTTTCTTGAGAAAATATGAAAGTTTTTGAAAATCGCTGTTCTTGGGGCTAATAAGCGGGAAAAATCTATAAAAAAACCGGCTAATAATTTCTTATTAACCGGCCGAGAAAAAAATGAAAGCTATGTTTCGAATATTTTGCCTCTTGGCTTTTTTCTTTTTCGTATCCCCACCTCTCCAAATTTCCGCAATACCCAATACCTTAACCCGGCCTGTCGTTTGCTCATCCCGCCCTCAATACACATCTGCTTATAAAACTGGTCGGCGTATTCTTTGAAGGTTTTTGGTAATAGACTTTCCCGCATTAACTGGCACAAACAGTCGTGAACTATACTGGCTTTCTTGCAATATTTGTCGGAATCGAATATAGGCCGCCATAGCTTTTTAAGTGGTACACTTGATCCATCCCAAGCGTAACCTTTTCTGATAATCAGAAATCCTCGATCCAAAGAGATATAGTTATTCCAGGCCGGTTCCTCAATCTCTATGAAAACCCGAAATTCTTCTTCTAAAATATATTTGTAGCCTTTGGTTTTTCTGTATTTCATTTTTTCCTTACCTTTTTCTCAATAGTCCGGCCGGCCCAAATACCATTTGCTAATATAGACGCAAGTGCTATCCAGGTAGCAGGATCTTTTTCCCGCCCCTTTAAAGATTTAACAGCCTCGATAGTTTCCGGCTTAATCAGATTAGCAAGAACCTCATTATTTGAGACTGTTACTTTATTCAGTTCTTCGACTGATTTAACAAAATCATTTTGAGCCTTTTCCATTATGGCCGCTCCGGTTCCAGCACCGACTAAAAACTCTGAGCAGCCAGCCAATAGTAAACCTGACAGGGCAATAACGACGACAATCACAATAACTTTCATTTTTGCACCTCGATAAGTCGTTTTTAATATAATCTCTCAGTTTTTCAGTTTCGCCGTCCACTGCTTCGCACTTTAGTTTTAGGTTTTGTCTTGACTCTGGTTTTGGGTTTTTGTTTTACTTTCGCCATGTTAATCATCCTTTGTTAATGTGTTTACTTTTTCGCTTATCACCGCTATATCGGTGACCATTGTATTTTGTGCTGTTCTTTGTTTTTCTAACTGACTTGTCATGTTATCATAAAAACCTTTTTGGCCGGTTTCTATTCTTATAAGTGCACTTGCTATTGACTCATTTGTTTTCTGTAAAGTATTTTGGCTAAGTTCTGTTTTGTCAATCCTTCTCTCATTAGCCTTTATATCTCCGATGTTCATAACAATATTCTTGTCCTGCCTGGTGTTGTCTTTGGTGTTATCATGGATTTTTATATAAATACCCACTCCTACACCCAAAATACTTATTGCTAACATTGCATACCTGCCCCAATTGTGCCACTGTTCTTTTGCCATGCTGTGCCCCTTAAATAATGCTCCTGATTGATTTTCATTGTAAAGCTATACAGTGTAGTGATTTAAAGCAAATTTTATAAATATTGCCCGCCACATGACGAACGATTTTATATATATTTGCTGTCGTTGTACATTTTCCATTGCTTTTCGCAGCCTTCTGCGACTGTGTGGCTGGAATCGGTATATATGAAGTTATAATCATCGTTAAAATCCTCTGCCGCCGAAGCCGCGAAGTTGCTCAAGGGTTGGAGTCCTCAAGGCAGCTCCAGCTTGTCGTTGTTGTTTTTTTTGTGTTAATATTGTTTTCCGCTCTTTTAAATTTATTTCCTTAAGCAATCGGATCATCCTTACAGCGGCTGGAACAAGGCCAGATGCTCCAGGTTTCATTTTAAAACCACTCGTTAAGAACTTAGCACCTTTGGGATTTGTGGCTACTTTAGCAAAAGCTAATGGACCAATAGCTAATACAGATCCCGCCGTAAATCCAATAAAATCACCTTCTTTTCCGCTTTTATACATTAAAGCAAGGCCTCCAACTTGTGCAGTTCTGGAAAATAATGATGTTCCGGCGGGGGGGCCTTTTCCAGCACCTTCAAAAAGCGATTGTATTTTTTTGACACCTGCAAAGGATTTTGCATCGGGAAACATTTCCCTTAAACTCTTTTTGCCTAATTTTCTGATCAGATTGTTAAATACTTTCGGTTTCGCTACCCCTTCTTTTGTTGCTTGTTCTACAACATCTGCCAACCATGCTTGTCTTAATTGATTAAAAAGAATTTTACCTTCCGCACTTGGCCTGCCGCTTATTGGTTCAACTAATGACTTTCTTAAAAGTCTTATTGCTTTAGGATTGCCACTTGGAAAAACTTCTTTAATCACACTTGAAGGATTCCTGAGAAGTCTTTTTGCGAGTGTTTCGGGAAATGTAGTCTTGAGTCCTTCTTGCGCAGTTGAAAATAAATTGCTTACATTCGCATGCAATCTTTTTGCTTGAGGCGATGCCCCTGCTACGGTTTTTGGATCAAGCAACTCTTTTCTTGTTATACTCGATATTTGTTTAATCATTGATTCAGAAACATCTATATCTCTATTAAGCTTACGACTTTCTTTTAATGCTTTTGTCCTAAAAGCTCTATAATCCGAATGACCAACAAATTTAGGCAAATTATCGATATCGTTTAATATCGCCTTCCCGGCGGGGCTAACAAGAGGTAATTCTTTACCTGTCCTTTTTGCTATATCAACCAATCTTTGATTCTGGGCAATAATCTTAGCTCTAAAACCTTTAAGTGAAGCGGTGCTAACGCCTGTCCCTTGTATGCGTTCACCTATAACTCTTGTAATAAATTTTTCAATTGGTTTCCCTGTTTCATCTAAGATAGTTGACGGAACGCTTATTTGTGTAGTTTCGCTAATTATTGTTGCTTTAGTTAACTCGTCAAGTTGGTCATATAATGGTTTAAATAAGTCGTCAAGTAAATTTAATATCCTGCCGCCTGGTTTTGTAATTCCCTCTGCGAAAATCTGCCCTATTTCTTCGGGTGTTTGCCTTGCAACACCTTCGCCAATAGATTCTATAATATTATCTGCAAAAGCTAAAACGGCACGTCCTTGTTTTTCTTCAAATTCTTGGAATATCTGTTTGGCTCCAAATGAACCACGACTAAAAGATTCCGCTATATTCAAAGTAAATCTTTTGTCTAATTCTGTTGGTGAAAAAGAGCCACCTACTTTCGCATAATCATCGATTAATGCTGCTGCTTCTGGTACTGTTTTTCTAATAAAAGGTGATAACGCAAACTTGCCGACACGAACTAAACCGCGTCCTGCTAATTCTGTGCCTGCTTCTGTAGCAAACGCCGTTAATGCTTCACGTGTCCCTATTAATCGTTTTTCCTCTATACCTGTTTGTATTGCCTCACCTGTCACACCGCCAGCACCCGCACCGCCAGTAGCTATTAGTGCAGCTAATATTGCAGCATCATCAAAAGGGCCGGGAATTATTCTACCCGCAATGGCCGTAGCGGTAAGAGCTCCCGCAATTCCACCAGCCGGGCGGCCTATTTTTGGCCTATCAAGAATTTTTTGAGTCTGTAAAGTCAAATCTATTTGTTCAGGTGTAAAACCTCTCTGTTGTAATTCGCCAAATGCTTGTTCTCTTTGTTGCTCTATTCGTGATCTTACACGTCCAGCCACCAGCCCAGCAGTGGGCGTAGGTACAAAGCCTGATAATGCTCCTATTTCTTCTCGCTGCGGTGGTAATTTCTGTGATGGCAAAGTACCTCTTAATTGTCCAAACAATTCATCTATTCTTTGCTGATCTGCTTGTTGTATATTTGCTCTTTCATTTAATGCCTGCAACTCAATAGATTCCTGTTGAGTCAAACCTGACGGTTGTTGTGGAACCTGGACAGGTTGTTGCGTAATTGTTTGTGCTTGAACACCTGCTCTTTGATTTAAACTATTTAATTCTGCTTGTTCGGCTGCGGTCAAAGCCATTATTGGCCCGCCTTTCTTAATAGTTCTTGTCGCCTTGATTCTTCGGTTTGTGAAAGTGGTTGCAATTGTTGTCTTTGTGGTTGTGATGGAATATTAATTTGTTGTGATCCTAAAGTTTGCAAAGTAACATCTGGGGCAATTTCGAGAGGTATATCTGACAATGGTGTTAAACTCAATGCATTTTTGATATTTGTCTTAGTGGGTTTCAAACCACTATTTTGTATAGCTAACATAAGATTAGATGTTCGAATTGCGTTATCTCTCATAGATTCAAATTTGGCTAGAAATTCGGTTGGAGAATCACCTTCGGGATCAATAGTTGCTTTTGCTATTTCTTTAAATTCCTCGATACCACCAGCTACACCAGTAATGAATTTTCTAAATTTCAAAAATACTCTTTTGGAATCTGCGAAAAACTTACTTCGTTCTTTCAGGAATGTTGTAGCTGCCTTACCAGTTGGGATTTCCAATTTTTCACCTAAAGCAGTAAAGAAAGCCCTGCCTTTACCTCGAAAAGTAAAAAAGCCGGGATTAAATTGTTTCTCTATTGCACCTAATTCTTGTAAAGTTGCTTGCAAATCAATAACATCTTTTTCGATTTTAGTCTGTGTCCCTTTTTGTAAACCTTCGGCAGCAACCCCGCCTATTTTCTCGGCAAGTGTAGCCTCGCCTATAAATTGTTGATTTACCAAATTGCCGTTTTCATCGAAAGTATTACGTACTCTTATCGCTTTGTTTGGATCATTCGGATCAGTTATTACACTTGATGTTTGTTTTGGAGTTGTAGGCTTTGCGGCCTGTAAAGCTTGAGCTCCTCGCTGCTTTTGCTGTTGCAAGGCGAACGATTGTAAGAACTCAGGTGGAAGTCCCTGGGGTGTTTGGATTCCTTGTTGCTGGAGGAACTGGCGTAAGGCTTGCTGCTGTTGCTGTTGCTGCTGCTGTTGCTGTAATTGCTGCTGTTGCTGCCTGCGACGAGTTAAGAACTGGCCTATTCCTTGCCCAAGTTGACTTCCTGCTAAAGCAAAGTTTTGTGCTATATTACTTGTTCCTGCGGGGGCTGGTACTACAGTTGCCATGTTATCCTACCTTCCTTTTTAGTTCCTTGACCGCATTAACGAGTAAGCCAACTACAGCGGCATAATTAACGTGCTTTATTCCATCTATTTCTGTTACGGCTTCGGGTAATACTTTTTCAATATCTTGTGCCATTATACCCGCATCCTGTTCGTTTTTCGGTTTAAATATGAAATGATATGTTTTGCCGTCTAATTCATCGATCTTATCAAGAGCGTTGTCTATATGCTTGACGTTATCTTTTACTCTTGCGTCGGAAGCCCCGATTGCAGCACCAGCGATAGGAGCGATTTTTTCCAATAGACTCGGATCTCTGAATCCCTGGAAAGCTATATTTTCAAATGCTGGTGTACCTAATGTCAATGGTCCAAATTGTGTTAAGAACGGATTCGAGAATGGCTGAGATTCCAAGAATCGTTGTTGTTCCGCTCTTGCCTGTCCAATTGGCAGTGCCTGTTGTAGTCCACCTATTCCTAATAATTGCTGTAGTCCTTGGCCGCTTAGTTGAGCACCTTGCCCGGCTAATTGGCCGGGAATACCAGCTAATTGTGCCCCTAATTGAGCACCTTGAAATTGTATTCCGGGCTGATTTAATGCGGCTTGGCCTAAGAATGGGGCCGCTTGAGCACCTAAACCCAAAGATAGATTAGCTCCTGCCTCGGATAGTGCTTGATTCAATGGCCCTGACGCTCCGCTGGTTGCCCCGAAACGTTCTAAAAGGTTTGGTACTATATCTTGCTGGAAAGTGTTCAGGGCAAGTTGTCTGCCTGGCTCTAAAGCATCTAAGATGTTCTGTGTGGGGTCGAAATCTAAGCCTCGTTGCAAAGCACCGCCAGCTTGGCCTAAGAATTGTTGGCCTTGTTGTGGATCGAATCCACCAAAAGCTGTTAATCCTGCACTTATACCAGGACCAAAGCCGCCTGCAAGATTTATCCCTTGTTGCTGCAATGGGCTGAATGGTACTTCGCCCGGCCGTGTACCTTGAAATGGCGTCACACCTTGAAGTTGGCCGCCTTGGAATTGTCCGGTTAAAGCACCTGTCAAGAGGTCCAGTAATTCTCTTTGGCCCGCAGTTAGAGTCTGTGCTTGCTGGACGGATTGGCCTTTTATTCCGCCCTCAGTAAAGCCGCCGCCAAGTCCAGCACCAAGTATATCTTTAAATCTCCATGTTGACGGCATTGGACTATCTTTAATTTGAAATATCAAACCATTTCGTATTACTTTTTTAGTCTTGACCATTTTTAAGCTCCATCAATATTTCTTTTTTCTTAAATCCTGCTTTTTCGTATGCCGCAGTTTTGGATACTAAGATTCGGACAGTTGCATCTTTCTGGAATGTATCTATAAATTCTAAAGTCTTTTTGATCGCATCACTGAATTGATATTCTTTGTCTATGCTTAAAATAACAACATCAATGCTGTTGCTTAGAATATTAGCCGATGCCCAAAATACACCTTTGATCTTTTTATCTTCGTCAACAAGAACATAAAACAAGGTTGTTTGATCTCGCAGGAGTTGCTCTGACAGCCGGTACAATCTATCAATCTCGAATGGTATATCCTTCACTTGCTCAAACAGATGTCGGGGTATATTGTGAAACAATAAAGGCTGCGTAACTCTGATAAATTCTAAGTCAGTAAATTGCTTCTTTGTTTCACTATCTGGCACTGCTGGTTTTGGTTCCATGATTATTATCCTTAATTATGTTAAAATCTTTTCATCTATTGGGATCGCTGCTGCTATCGCCGCCTCTCTTGCTTCTCGCTCTCTTTTTAAGTTTATCCCATCTTTCGCCGAATCAAGAACGAACCTCTTTGTTACAAGTTTCATCCAATCCAAATCACTGCCGGTAAAATCTTCGGGTTTCCGATGAGTTTCCAAAAAACCTTCTTTGAGGCTTGCCACTTTTCCTGCATCAGTATCATTTACACTTATTAAATTTATCATTATTAATCTCCTAATCGGGCCTTACTACTAATGAAAAATTACCTGCCTGAAATGTCTTGCCTAAAGTGGTAGTTATTTCTATTATTATTCCTTCACCATTGCCACCATCGATAGCTGTATTCAAATTATCTCTTTTCCATGCTCCATTTTCATCTTTTACTGTTTGATCGTCCGTAGAATGATCATCTGTTAATTTAGCTAAAGGCGTTGGAGGAGTAGGAGTAGAACCTGAATTATATGTCCATCCAGTTGTTTTGTGATGGAATAGTTGCATTTCAATATTACTATCACTGGCTCCCGCCAACCATGTTGTTTCAAAACCTAAAATTATAAATTGTGTGTTATGTCTATCATAATATTTCGTAAAGCCATAATTCATTAATAAGTCCGGGCCAGATAAGACAGATATAGTAACCTGACCAAGCCATTTCTCAGTAGTTTCATAATATGTCCCTGCCGCACCTGCATCATCAACCGTTAAATCTACATCTACACCTGTTGATCTTGAACCAGAATCATTTATAGTAGTACCATTAATCCTTATGACCGTATCAACTCCGCCCGATGCACCTGCCGCCTGTACTAAAAAGAAATGAGCCGCTTCTGATTTATTAGCCGTACCATGCGTTATTGAAGGATTAAAATCATTATCTGTCGAACCAAAGTCATAATGACTGCCAACATAAAAAATTTGCCCTTGGCCTGTAGGCGAAGAAAAAGACCATGATTTTTCAGATATAGTGTTATTTCTTGTAATTTCCTCCCATTCATCATCAGTAGCATCATAACTTAACATCATTACATCTTTTTCGCCCAGAATGTTTTTGCCACCATGAAGATGGACACCTGTTCCACCCTCTATTGTTACGGTGTCTGTGTCTGATTCGCCATGAATAATAAGTAACTGCCCATCTGTTCCATCTGCTATTTGGGGATCGGCAGTAATATCTATTGCACCGCCTGAACCTTGTATTTGCATAATAGTATTTGTTACAGTTATCCCGCCAGCGGCAGTGATATTCTGCACAGATGATGGATTAAATATTACATTTACATCAAATTTGACATCATCGGCAAAGTCAAATCTATCCTCATCTTCCATCCAAGTTAACAGGCCGTCATTGTTTTCGCCATCAAATGTCAAGATGTAATCAACACCTGCCGAACCTTTCCCTATAATCAATGCAGCCGCAACAGCGTCTCCGACTGTTACAGAAGAATTCAAGCCACTGACTACAAGGGGCTTAATGAAACTACCCGCACTCATAACCTGTACGTTGAATTCGGTATCTTCTTGCGTAGATGTTGGATCTTCCCATAGAAACTCATACTTGCCTGCATCGTGAATAACGTTGGCAGAGTTTTCGAGTCTCCATAAATGACTAGCGCCGAAACCTGTGCCGCCCACTCCCCCCGCTCGACCGAAATTGGTTGTAATAACATCGACAACTGTGTCGGAATCAATACTTGATGTATGTGTTATTTTACCGCCAGTAAAGAAACCAGCAGCATTTAAAGTTAAACCACCAGTTTTAGATATTTCAAATACTCGCCTGTTTAAATCACTGTCGCCAGCATTATTACTTGCTATTCTAAAAACATCGCCGGCAGTATTATCTATGCCCATTCGCCATTCTATCCCACCGGTAAGAAGGAATGTTAATGAGGCATCACCTGTGCTGCTTTGCTCTATTTGGACACCTTGATTCCCTGTCGTGGAAGCAGAATTGTCGAGAGTTGATAGCGAAGTTACATCTATAACACCGGCACTAAAATTGCCTAAATTGCCTGTAAAATTAATATTGCCACCAACAGCTACAATAGAAATATCACCTGCACTTGATATAGTCAAATCGCCAGAGGTATTATTTATTACGCTATCACCCGATACACCGATGGTTATATTGTCAACTGTGACACCTAAAAGCCCTGTCCAAAGACCACTGTTTAATGATCCTGTGCCGTCTGTTATAGTGCCAGCAGTCAAGATGTCATTTGTCAAGGTTGCTACACCGTCAGTGAGAATCGTTCCTGATATGGAAGCAAAGCCGGAAAGAGTATGAAGAAGGGCGTCCCACATGGCCACAGCCCCAACATCGGTTAAGCTGCCGCTGTTAAATAAAAATGAACCATCTGTGATTGTGCCAGAAGTTGAAAAGTCTCCTATCCCGGCACTGATATCAATGTCGGCTCCGGTTATATTGCCGCCTGTAATGGTTAGAATGCCATCTGTGAAAGTTGTCGATGTTATCGAAACTGCTGTCGTTATAGTTCCTAACTCAGTAATAAATGTAGTTGATTCCCAATCTGGTAATCCGCCTGATACTCTTAATATCTCATCAGCCGCCCCGATAGCTAAATCGTCCCATTTTGGAGTTGCATTACTAAATATTAAATCTCCGGTTGTTGTGACCGCTCCTACAGCATCGTCGTGGGTAATTGATAATATATCATGTGTACCAGCAACGGCATTTACGTCAACAAAACTTAGTACCCCTAATCCATCAGTAATCAAAGTCTGGCCAGTAGTACCATCAGCAACCGGCCAGGTATAATTAACCGATTCAGACATCGAACTCGATCCCGCAATGGAAAAAGTCTGAGAATTGTTATTCCAGATTAACTTCGCACCATCAACTGATAGTTCTTGATCGCCGAACGTACCGAAACACGTTCCCGCAAGAAAGAATATTAACCACGAAATTTTTTTGATGTAATCCACGTTCCGCTTATCCTTTTTTGAACTAATAAATCGCCATTACTCTCGATAATACGCCAGTTATCATCTTCATCTTTATCACTATTGCCATCCGCTATTATCTCTACTTTTTGATCATTGACTCTTTTCAGTAAAAAATTAACTCGTTTCGATATCCGATTAAAAATCCGTCTTTCTAAAAACGATATTATCTTCTCAAAAAATCTTTCTAAATTTTCGCCTTTTTGATATCCTACTCCAAATTTCTCTATATCTTTCAGGTTTTCCACTCACACCAACCTCCCGCCTGCATCAAGAAAATAGAATACTATTGCATGAATTCTTGGTCTGTTGTTGCTTGCATTATTAGTTAGCTCTGTACGATGAAAATTAGCTGTTGCAAATACATCTACTCTTTTCCAAACTAAGTCGTCAGAACCATTAACCGCATCAGTAGTAACCGTTTTTGTTTGAAATTCAGTTGTGTCAGTATTTAAAAAACTTTTAACGTCAAATGTAACATTGGGATCTACGTCACATAAAAAATCTATATATCCTAATTTCGCTTTATGGCCTTGTTTGACAAAAGGATTCATTTGGGCCATTACAGCTCTGAATTGAATAGCTGAACCGTCATCCGTCCCACCGAAATTCATTTGAAATACTTTACCAAGATGATTACCGAACAAAGTCGTTGGAAAACCTGATTTTGCCTGCCCTGCGTTCCAGGAGAAATCTATATCCTGCCAGGCGTCGGTAACGTCGTCCCATGTCAAATCGCTCTCGATAGATGAAAAGCCAAAAGTGTGAATAGGTAAAAGATAAGTAGAAAAACTTCTATCCTCATAATTAAGCACTAAAGAACTATCAGCATATACATTGCCATCGTTGGGTTGATCTGGATCACCTGATAAAGCACTATCAGAAGTAAAAGTTAAATGAACCTGTCGTTCTTCATCTAATAAAATACCGTTACTAAAAGGCAATGAATCCTGATTCCAGTCTAACGTAAAGTCTGGTATCTTTAGATCCCCAGGTCCAACATCCCTTCCGTCAGATTCCTGTATCCTTGAGGTTCCGACTGCATATTGCCTGTCATCTTGAGTAACCAAGCTCATTTGTGCGGCGGTTCCTTCGGTGTTTGACACCCTTTCCCATTCGAAAGGATTAGCAGAGTCACCTGTCCATGTAAAACGCCACGTACTTTTTTCAAACCAGACATATAGCTCATCACCAAGAAAGTCAACTGACTTAATAACATCGGACGTTGGTGCGTCTTTGAAATTAGATGTAGGCCAGCTTTGGGGGTCTTTGATTGTTGACCATCGGGCACGTTGGAAACGACTTGTACTATCTTCTTCTATATTGAATAATACAACTCTCTCTTTAAATACGACAATTAATAAACATTTAGTCACATCGTTAATGCCTGCCCTATTTGCATCAGTCCCTATATCGATTGATAATTGTCTTAAATGTGTTCCATTATATATTTGGATAGGATCTAAATTGTTAGTGATATAAGTTCTCTGGCTTGCTCCATCATGGTCCCAATTCTCTGTCCAAAAAAAGTTAGTATTATCGCCCGTAAATGCTTCGTCGGAATTAGCTGCAATAGCCTGTCCAATTATTTCAGCAGGAGTTCCTTGGTTACGTAAAACATCATTGGGGGAAAAAGTTCCGGTAATAGTACCTTTCTTGAAAATAACTGTACCAAAAGCGTCTTGACCTGCAACGGTTCCATAATCTATCAAAGTAATTAGAACTGTACCGCTTGCATCAGCGGCAGCATTTTCAAGTATATCATCGACAGCAGGTGTCCACTCGCCCGTCTGTCCTGTTTTATTGAACCTGATTTTATTTTTAGTTAAATCTTCGAAAACCTCTTGTGTTGCTGTAGTACCTGAATCAACTACAGTATCAGAGGCCGCGTGTTCTATATCAAAAGTATTTGTGGCTTCCGCTTCAACGCGATATGTTCCATTCCAATCTGCATCACCGGATATAGTGATAATATCGTCAACTTCAAAAGTGTGAGCAGTTGACGTAAAGCGAACGATGTTAGGAGCACCGCCTTGATCTACCACTGCGGTTAATACTTTATTCGCTGGACGACTTGATACAAAACTATTTATTCTGTTTTGGTCAGCTATAAGTAGATTCTCTGTTGTGCCAGATAAATGATTAAAAATTCCTGTAACTGAATTAGTTTGTAAGGTCGGGTCTAAAGTTGTCGTACTTATAGCAACTACCTGGCCAAACAACGAAAATCCTCTGCGTTTTTCTAATACACCACGTTTTAAATGACAATCCCTGAGCGTCTCGAAGGCATCCTGCGGCAATAGCCACGGATCAAGTGCCGTCATCTTGCCTACTCTCATATTTAAGATTGGAAAAGCTTTATATGGCATTTTAACCCTGATCTATTGGAGCACCACCACCTGAAATTAAAGGCGTCCAGTTAATAGTAACCGTTCCTGTTGAAGTAAATTCAAAAAATTGGTCTTTAGGTACAAATATTGTTACGCCTGAGTTGGCGGTACTACTTGAACCTGCTGATACTAAATTTATGCCTGCTCCAGCAGGGTCATTTGTAGTACCAAGAAAAGCCGTCAGTACGACATTGGCTTCTGCCACACGGGCATAAGCAAATCCTGCTGTCTGTGCTTTATATGCTTGGGCCTTAAGCATTGCATTGGATTCTGAATCATTTGATGTAGTAGTACCTCCAACAGGTAGATTAGCCGCTATTTGATCGTCAACATATTTTGCGTTTGCAATCTCCGCCGTTCCGGCAGCAGGGGCCGCAGTAGTTGCTAAGGTCGAACCATCTCCTAAAGTTGCTATACCTGTAACTCCCAAAGTTCCTGCGATAATAGTATCGCCAGAAGCGCCTGCTACGGTAAATTTGTTAGTATTGAAAGTAATATCCGAAGTCGCCGAGCCGATTAAATCGTCACCGGCACCGAGCGTAATACCGTCATTAGCCGTTATCGCTCCAGTAAAAGTAGATGTCAGTGTAACCTGTAATCCATCACTACTAAACAAATCACCATCTTTCGTCAATTGAAGTTCATCACCATCTTCTGAAGTAAATGCAAGTTCCGGTTGAGTTCCCCCATCAATAACTTGCAAATGACCTTCATTGGTTGCTGATGCACCGGCACTGGCTTCTTCTTCCATCGTCAGGACTTCATGTTTGCCTGAATTAGTTCCGCCTGTGGAAAATTCGTGATCTTGTGCTAAGGCTGTTTCTAAAGCGTCCCAATTAGCAAGTATTTCAGGGTTTGAATTTCTAAGTGACGTTGATGAGGCTGGTTTATCTTTGTCAAACGCTCCGAAAAAATATGGAAACCAAACCAGCAAAATTATCAATATTACTGTAGGTGCTTTTTTCATTTACCTATACCTCCTTTAGCCCTAATTCTGCCGACAATAGTCAAAATACAAAAAGACATCGCTATTTGCTGTACTATCAAGCGTAATTGATTATTGCTTTGAGTCTCTGCCCAATCGCATAATTCAATAGTTGTAAAGTCATGTTCAAGCGGTTTAGGATTATCCATAGTGAGCATCACAACACAACTGATTACAATCAATGCAGAAATAATCGTTAATGATTTATACCAACTTTTATTCATAATTATCTCCCTATTCCACCTTTGCCTCTTGTAACTTTCACTTCCACTATAATTGTTAATGTTTGACCTGAACCGCCAGGATCAGCTGATGGATCAACACCAAGCGTAATATCTCCATCAACCGGAATCAAATCGAAATCGCTCGCATCTTTGTAATGTATTGTTCCGTCAGCTAAACCAGTTTCGTCATGTAATATTGCTGAGTTGGCATCTGTAAATGATATATCGACAGTAGGATTGGCAGTTACAGAACTAATATTAGCCGAGAAAGCTTCTATGAAACCGTTAAGATTTGCCATCGTAATAGTTTGTTCGGCATGCCCATCGCCAGTCTCAAATATAAATGTTGCTCTGATTTTACCTACATCATTTTGATGCGATACCATTTTACCTATCGTTTGGCTTGTTAATGTTGCTGATAAAGTCATTTCAAAAGCTCCTTTGTATTACTTGACCAAATAATCGTTTTATTTTGTCCGATCTTATGCCATCGGTATATCTTTGAGCCACAACTGCCACTTTACTCGCACTATCATCCTCGCCGTTTCTCTCTAACCAAATAGCCGCCGACATTGCAGCTATCATCGGCCCCCATTTCGTATCGTCAGGAACGGCATTATCGTCAGCAAAAGCCGTCGGCCTATCAGCTATAGACAATGCTTCTAATTCGTAAATATCATTCGGCTTAGGTCTAACATAAAGATCATCGCCATATAATAAAGCGGCGGTCGGCTCTGCTCTATTCTCAAATTTACCATCTGTAAAAGTAGCAGTCACATTAGCGGCACTTAATAAAGTCGTATCAGGCGTAAATACTCCGTCTGATTTCGTCACTGTCACATAGCCCATATAAGCCGAATCAGCATCAGCAGTAGTTAAATCATCCAAGGCAATTCGTGGCGTTAAATAGCCGGTTGCATTTGATCCAGCCGCTGCAACTGCTATTGTGCCGTCTGTCGCAACTCTTAAAGACCATGCACCAAATAATCCTGACGGAATAGCACTGCCTGTCAAAGCCACCTCGCTGGTAGCCTTAGAGTAAGATTTACTTTGTACTTCAAAATCAAAAGCATCGTGCTTGACTCGTGCAAGATTGCTCGTACCTATTACAAGATTGGGATCTGTGATAAACTGTTCCTCTTTGAATTGGCTATGCAAAGCAGTCCTTGCACCATGAAACTGACCATGCAGGAAATGATGATGAAGGTCGTGTGTACCAAAGAATAGCTCTCTGTCCCTGTATAAGACGATTTCCCGGCCATTTATAGTAACAGGATCGTCCAGGCGGTCTATATTGCTCGCTAAGGAGTAAATACCATCGTCGGTAGCAGACATTGCCTGCGTAAAGAATACATCAAATTCATTTACTTTGGCATCATGAGGGAAATGATTCACAAAATAGTCGTTAATTTCTTCATTAACATCAACGTCAGATATTTGAGATGTAGATCGACGGCCAGTTAATTCTCGCCACAAATCCCTTATCTCGGATAATTTCCAGGTTTTTTGGTCGGCCATTATTTATCCTTTTTTTCTTTTTTCTCTTTTAGAAACTTCTCAAGTCGCTTGCCTTCTTTTTTGGCTTGTTTAATGTCTTTTCTGAGTTGTCTGTGGCCCGAATCGCCTCTGCGTCCTCTCATGAAAACCTCAAGAAATAGGGCGGAGCCGAAACTCCGCCCCATTAAATTAAATCAATGTAATTGAATTCTGACCGACAATCGTCCATCCAGTCCCAGCTGTCCAAACGAGTGTTACCGAATCACCTAAAGCGTCAAAAGTAATACTCGTATTTGAATTGTTGAAAGTCGCTGGAGTAATCGTTAAAGTTCCAGTAGCATCTTCGTCAATAAAATATAGAATCTGACCGGGAGTACCGTTAGCTACCGTTACAATGTCACCACCACCATCAGCACCTACAGTTATAATAGTTGCTGTCAGGTCGGCCGCTGTCGATGTTCCGCCTTGAGGTATATCCTGAATACCGGATTTCACTGTACCGCCACCTGTAGTAACAAGTTTTGCTGCATCGATCGTAACACCGCCATCATCAGATACTAAATGTATCGATGTGGCCGTATCGCCTTGGTCGGCCTGAATAAAGATAGTCTCTGTAGTACCACCATCGGCTACAAGTTGAATAGCTTTAGCAAGGTTAGAGGTCGAAAGTAAACTAATACCACCATCGTCACTTACCAATTGGATCGAAGCGGCAGTTTCAGAAACAGAATTACCTAAATCGGCATGAATTGTGATAGTTTCTGTAGTTCCGCCATCTGCGAGCAACGTAATCGCATTGACCAGATTAGAATTAGATTCCAAGAAGATACCGCCGAGACTACTAAGCAGGGTTATTGATGACTGGCCTTCAGTTACAGAGGTTCCCTGAACGGATTGAAGGATAATCATTTCATTAATCCCGCCATTAGTTTCCAAACGAATAGCATTGACACCGTTTTTCGCCGATAGTAGACCAATACCGCCAGCTGAAGCAGTTAATTGTATAGCTGCATCAGTCTGCGTTGATGCTGAGGTTTCTGTGCCCTGGTCGTTATTTATGGAGATGGATTCAGATGTACCGCCGCCGCCTGTGGTTGCTATTACAATTACGTCGGCAATATTTTCGTTAGCTGTCAAAAATAACGAACCACCTGTATTAGTGATACTAATATCTTCACCAGGTGCACCTGTAGTTGTGATATCGATATCTGCATTGGATATAATATCAATTCCACCTAAAGCTGTATCAGCCTGGATTACGATAGCATCTGCTACTGCTTCCGAGGCTGTCAAATTGATAGAGGCAAGAGAGGAAGTGACATCGATATCCTCACCACCTGCTGCACCGCCGTTAGTAATATCGATTCCACCAGCCGTCGTTGTTAGCGTCATGGCATCAGCAGCAGTACCGGAAGAGGCAAGAGCGAGCGTAGCATTTTGAGCACCGGTAACTTGGATCGTTAAGTCCTGAGATACACCAGTAGCAGCCAGTGTTATCGTAGAAGCGGCAGCGTCAAATGCTATAGTACCAATACCTGATAAGTCATCGACAACGCCAAAGTCCATCGTGTCCATCGCAGTATCAGTGGCCCACGTGATAGTATTTGAGGTAAAAGCCATTGATAACTCTTCTGAATTTTCTTCAAATTCTATCTCATTATTAGTAGCATTGGATATTATTCCCCCGTTGGTCATAACCATCGTAGCACCTAAAGTAAATGCTGTATTCACGGTTAGAGTTGGAATAATACCTGAAACAACAGTCAATGCACCTGCTGACGTTACCTGCCATGTAGAACCTGAACCGTTAATGTCATTACCGCCTGTCGAAACAAACTGTAATGTATCACCCGAGCCAGTATTGGTAAGTTGCATAGCAATAGGGTTGTTCGTAGTATCATTTTGCACTACATCTAACACCCTATTATTATCCGTGTTGCTTGTTGTCATTACTACAGGATTTCCATCGACATCGATAGTATTACCTGCGTTATAAGCACCATCGAGAGAATTACCCGCTGCCGCTGCAATCAGACTTGATTCGTTACCAGAACTATCAAGAAAGAATAAAGTAGTGACAGTACCGACATCACGAACATATATCCTGCCTGTATCTGCATCTGGATTACTCGGAATGCTGATTTCGGCCATTTCTATAAAAATAGAACCGTAATCGATCTCATCCAAACTTGTAGAACTCGAGAATGCTATTTTATTAGTACCGAACGTCCAAATCAAATCTTCTGAAGCTTCGGTAAATGTAATAGCACTATTAGTTTCATTATCAATAGTTGCGGCGTTATTGAATGTAAACGTACCTCCTGTCCTACTGAGTCGTTCACGCAGAATCAAAGCCAGCGTGTTATCGTTAGTTATGTTATCAAAAGTGATCTGCTGAAACTCGGCAAATACTGTTGAACATAATGCGAAGCAAACAATAATTAAAATCAATTTTTTAAACATTGTCGTTTACCTCCTTTTTCTTACTTTTCTTATTCGGTTTACTATCAATAACTAATACTTTGCTCTCTACTTGATTCAGGTTGTCAATAAGAATATTCAAAACCTTATTGACCTCCTCGAAAGTATCAGTTTCTGAAAGAGACACATTTTTAATCATTGGTCATCTCCTTATTTTTCTTGTTCTAACGAACTTAGTGTTTCTACATTAAGAACTACACCAAAAGAAGAGTTGTCGGGGGCTTCGCCGATTATTTCGAAAAGAAAACGTTTTTTAGTACCTGTCTGCGTCGATGCTTCAACTGTCTGGCCGACTTGAGCCGATTCCAGAGCAGCTATCATTCTTTTTTCGTATATAGGCACTGAAGCGGTTTTCTGCCAATGCTTAATAACCCACTCAGGTAAGATATGTGTTCTTTCCGGGTATAAGTGGAAGTTATACTTCCCGCCCACATTACACGGAATATCCATATCCTCTTGCTCCAAGTTGTGAAATATTGCATAGACCTTCTTACTCGCTTCGATCGCAAGCGTCTCAGGCGACGGCTTAGGCTCTTTAATCGACATATTTAGCTGTTTCTTCAATGTGATTACATCCGTCAAAGTTGGATTATCCGGTATTTCGATTTTAATACCTCGAACTCTTGCCTCTGCCTGGACATCAGCGATATCACGTTTCATCCTCGATTCTTCCTGCAATCTTAGTCGTACCTTTTCCTCCAATACAATCGTTTGCCGGATAGATTCGGTAGTAACTAAGTTGCGAAGGTCATCTTCGTTCATGCTTTTAGGCACATCAAGTTTGAGTTTGCCGGCAGCACCCTTCAATTCTTCTTTTGTCATTGTTAGTAGTTCGTTCATTTTTTTACCTTTCTTTGTTTTTGTTTAAGGTTTATGACCAATCAGGATCAGTACCATCTATCCATCCATCTACATCGCCATGATCGATTGAATCATGTGCTTTAAGGGCCAAATAATAATATTCACGGCCATTTGTTTGAATATTATCAGCGATTGTGAAGCCTTGGTAACCTGTACGGTTAACCGGCACATCGACAACAAGCTCCCAAACTGGCGTGCTATCCAATACCTGATCGCCTACAGCAGTAGGCCAACTTGGTTCTGACGAGCCAGAAGTGCCGCCAATGACAGATTCAAAGATAGCATCACGATCAACAACCTGTCCGAGGTTATTGGTCGCTGCCACGGTTCCTCTAACGAATGAACCTCTCGCCGTCGATGTTTTGGCAGTATATGCAGTAGTCCCTGCCCATTCAGAAAGTTGTCCTGCACCTGTACCACTTCCCGGGCTTACCGAACCTGTATTAAATGCTTTAATACCAGCATCATCGGCCAACAAAGCTTTAGTTCCACCAGTATCAGAGATGCCTTCCTGTGATTGACTTGCTTCATCATCTTCCATGCGTTCAAACCAATGGTAAAAAATGGTACTTCCACCATTGAGTTCAACTACTTTGACATAATCGGGTTCAAAGCCAACTGGCACATTAACATCGCCGCCGTCAGCTTTCCAGTGTCCTGTTCTTATTCCTTGTTCCATTTTACTATCCTTTCTGCACTTATGCTGTAATTGTGCTGACGAGATTGTGGCCAAAATTGTCATTGAGGATTCGTGCTGCGTAGTTCTGAATCCAACCCAACAGAGAGAACCTTCTCAAACCTGAGCCTGTTTTATCGGCAGGTGTAAATACTAATGGCCCATCGGCAGTATTGCCTTTGATTTTGACATTACCGAAGAACTCTTTGGCCATGATGATATTGCTGTACTCATTTGGCGACGGGGTTGTATTTATTGGGGCCTTGGTAGTAAGCAACCATCTTACATCATTCGTAGAACCAAATTCATGCTCCATAATCGGGCCTTGGTCAGAATACGAACTTACATGCTTAAAGCCTGATACAGCCTCAAGTCTTGGCCGTTGGTCTGTATGGCCGATCGCAATGTAAGCTGCCCTGATAGGCGATGTGCTGATTGATGTGCTCGCCGGGATCGTCGGCTTAAACTTTATTGAATTTTGGCCTTCGAGATTCGTAACGACCGTATCAATATCGGTCTTGTTAAGAAATGTCCCTGTCGGCGAGCCATTCGAAGCGGTCGTAGATGAAGCCGTACCATCAAGCACGTCTCTTGCAAGTGAGTCGATTGTCGATCTCATGTTGTCGAGTAAAACGTTGGCCATCTGCTGATTATCATCAGTAAGACCAGTGAAATCCCGCCAAGAGGCAGTTTTTATCAAAGCTCCATATTCTTTCAAGACGGCTGTAATGTCAGTTTTTGACAATAACAGCGGTGTAGGATCTTCGCCTTCCGTCAACGGTGTGAGTTGGTCGACTAAATTGGACCACCTTCGCCATTTCGTAGTATCGCCCTCATGTTGCGGCATTGTAACATCAAGGCCGAATTGATTATACAAAAACGCAGGTAATACCCGCGTCAAAACCATCCGCTGATAGTGAATATTCACTGGATGGTCGATCTGTGTCGTTGTGATAACTTGACTTGCCATTTTCTATCCTTTCGTATTAAATTCGCCGCTTGCTACTCGCTGCTCCATGTCCTCTTGCTGTGCAATAGTGACCGGCCCGGTTGCTTTAGCTGATAAAGCACCGCCAGACGCAGCAGCACCAGACACAGGGGCTAATTTTGTGTCTATCCCCTGTTGCTGTAAATGCTCCTGCTGTACGGTGTTTTGCTGTTCCAGCTTCGTTATTTCTCGTTCACTCATTACAATTTTGTATGCACCTTCACTACTGGAGTATGCGGCAGCGGTTAGCCACGGCTTTTCTGTTAATATGTTCATTATTTCTGCGGATGGTTGTACTGATCCTGTCATTGGGTTTCTTATTCCAACTACACTACCGAAGTCGGTGTGAGTATTCTCGAATTGTTGATTAGCGTGTGCAGCATTAGTATGAGATGCTAAAGCAGTATCAATTTCTGCTTTGCGATTGAGAACCTTTACCGTCATCTCTCCATACATCTCATCTCCTGTTACGCCACAATCAGCCATAGCCTGTTCTAAGGTGGTCTGAGGCTGCTGTTGAGCTACCTGCTGGACCGGCTGCTGGTTAGCCTGCATAATCTGCATTTGGCCTTGCAACAATTGAGTTTGCTGTTCGGCAGCGTTTTTAGCGTCATTAGCCGCCTTGAACTTATCGTATGGAACTGATTTATCAACAGTAGTACCATCCGCAAGCGTCTGCTGAACGTCAGCATCCGCCGTACCAGTGACCGACTGGCTTAGGTCTTGATCAGTGGCCGGCTGATCTGTTAGGCTGGAATCAGTGACCGCCTGATTCGTGTTTAGGTCGTTTTCTGCCATTTTCTTATTCCTTTAGTTAGGGTTAATAAAAAACGCCCGCATCTTATCCAAGATAAGAATACGAGCGTCTGTTAGTCAGTGTAGCTCTAGTATTTATTTAGTTTTTAATTAACTATCTTTTCCTTGTTTTTTTCTTCAATATTATACGTTTCTTTTTTGCCTTCTTTGTTTTACGTTTTTTGGGTTTATTGATTTTTTCAAGTTCTTTGATAGCTGCTTTTACGGCCGAGATTGCACAGTCAAGACACAAATCCGTAATTACAGATTTAAACGTATCTTTTGACATATCTATCTTTATATCAACAACAATCTCACTACCATGCAACTTAATGTGAGAAATTGTATTAAGGCCGGTTGATGCTTTTTCGTTAAGCATTTTTTTCTTATGAACTTCTTTACCGCAACAATCACAATATCGTTTAAACATAATCTTCCTTCCTATTTGTTAGGGTTTTCCAATCCTGCTATTCCCGCGACTACACCGCCAATACTCTTTAAGAATGTTCGCCTATTCATTATTTAACCTTACTATTGTTTTGCATAATAATGTCAGCTTCATTTACATCATAGGGTTGATTTTTCTCCAATGCAGCAACTCTATCAACTAAACCAGGCGTACGAACCGGCTTACCGGACTTGTCGTTTTGTGTTGTGCCGTAAATATCTCGCTGCAACCGCTCTATCATCTTAGTTTCGACGTATATCAATCGGGCCTGGTTATCATTACCGAACCAACTTCGATACTCTTCGGGCAAATCACCCTTGCCCCAAACTTTAGAATCTGTTTTCTGTGGCTCTACACACCCGGCCAAAAGCATCGTTATTGTTAGAATTACCACCATAATTACTGTACTTGCTTTCATTTCCTGTTCCTTTCTTCTATTTGTTAGAGTAGAATAATTAACCAGTTTGCTTGAACGCAAATTCTCCGAACAATTCTTTGGCCTTTGATTCATAAGCTTTTGCCGCTTCTACCTCTGATTCGTAGAAACCAATCTCAATCTGCTTCTTTTTTGTTTTTATTTGCACTATCCATTTCCTTCTTCTTTTATGCCAACAAACTCCTTTATATTGACTTGTGCAATTTCTTTGTTTGTTCCTGTTTTGGCTATTCTGGCTTCTTGTGCATAATCTAAGATTGCATTTTCTATTGTCTAATGTATTATGATTGATATGATCAACTTCCCCCCCTTTAATATTGCCAATTATCACCCTGTGCATTCTTATTTTCTTTGTCTTATTATTTAGATGAATAGCTCTTAGGGCTATATATGTATCATACGTTGTTTTTTCAGCACACCATTTCCATTGATTGAGATATTCAAACATATCATCATCAACAATCGCAAATTTTCCTTGAGTAAGTGGTATTTTTTTCATTGTATTTTGTTATTGCAACCTAAATATAAATTTTGTCAACTCGTATTTCTATTTTCGATTAATGTTTCGTTTTTAGTTACCATGACTGTTTTCCGCCCAGGTTTTAAGTTGAACTGTATATTACCATGATAATTAGGAAATATCAATTGAATCTTTTTGCCGATCTTATACAATTCATCGTTTTTCTCTTTATCGATCATTCTTGTCTGCCTCATCTATCGCCGCGGCTATACATAGTATTATCGCCCAAAACCAGAAACTACTTAACATATTAACCTCTCTATGATTTCATAGATCTCGTCAATGCTTGCTGCTGAATCTCCTGCTCTGCTCTGACTTGTTTCATAAAAGCTTTGTTGGCTCTGATTTCTTCGGCATCTGCCAATATTCTGGCCGCTTGCCTGACTTGAGATTTCTTTTCGTCAAAAGGTGCTATAACAGACGGTAACGTATTCGCTGTTTTCTTGTTTGTTTTGCGTTTTTTAGCCATTAGGTAACCTTTTTCCTTTTTAGCGTCGGTTGATAATTATCTTTTTTTGCTCTTTTTAAATTTCTTCGACTTACTTAGCTGTTTCCGAGCTGCTTTGTTTTTCTTTCTTTCTGATGTTGTGTGAACTGGCATTATGCTCTCCTTTTCTTTTTAGCCATCCTTTTTCATCCTCACATGAATATTACCATGCTTGTCTTGCTTTGACTCTAAATCTGAGACTTTACAGCCTTTTCGTTTAGCTGTCATTTCCAAGATTTGATCTCGGATACTTTCTTTTTTTGACTCAGTCTTCATTATTTGCTTTTCCTCCGACTTAATATAATTGCCACAAACACCGCCAACTATATCCATTATTTCATTCTTTTCTGATCTAAAGCATTCGTTCATTCCAGCAGATTCAAAGAAAATCTCTAACTTCTTTTTAGGCTCACAAGTTAAACTATCTGCTGCACAAGTTTTACAAGATCGTTCGGTCATGATTTAGCCGTAACCTCTCTGTTCTACTGACTTAACGCCGGACTATATTTCCAGCCAATGATATACTTTGATGTATGTTTTCCAGTTATTCTTTTTGCTTCGCCTGGCGTTTTAATTAACCATTTAACTCTATTCATAAATTCAGCAGGAATAAAAGTGTTATATATAACAATCATATCACATAATCTCATACATAGGTCAGTGCACACAACTGCTATCCACATGCCATATTGTTTATCAGGATTAAACTCAGGAACCTCGTCTCTAATACCATTCCATTCCTTTGGCTCAATTGCTTCTTTTAATTCTAATTCTATAATATCGCTCATGATTTAGCTGTTACTTCCCTATTTTGCTGACTTATCGCCTCAAACTGCAAGCCTAACCGAGCCAATTCTAATACTCTTGCCTGGCCAATATCATCGATCTCGGCTATTGTCTTAACCCTGTTCAATGCCGCATCAGATTGATCCTCTACGGCCTTAGCCCGCTGTGCCTCGGCGATGCCTCTATTAGCCAGTATATTGCCCTTAGCAAGCTCTTGGTCAATCATAGCCTGCCTCTCTTGTAGTTGCTGAGCTTTCTGTGATAACTGAGCGGCCTGTTGCTCTGCTTTCTGGATTATCTGCATTAATTCAGGTTTAAATGGTGTCGGTGAATATTTAACAACCTCGGATAATGGGATTTTGCTGGCCTCTTCAGGGAATTGTGCCCGCAGAGACTTTAATTCCATATAAAATAATTCCTGCTGGCTTTCGGTTAACAACCCCTCAACTGGCGTGCAATCAAATCTTGTCAGGTTCTTTTCGTAGAAGCCTGGAACCGGCTCTTCGTTAATGATTTGTGTTACTTTTTGAGGTTGGTAGTTCAATTGCACCAACCTTACAAGTTTCTTGCCTAATTCCTTCTTGGCCGTTCTAAAGCCCTGAAATAGCCCGCCTTGCCCAGTTAATGCCATACCTGTACGATGCCTGGCTAATATCGCTGGTATGTCCTTATCATCAGAGCCGAATATCTCATTATTCAGCCCGCCAACTTCTGTTTCGGCCTTATCTGTCATTTCTAAAGCGGCAAATAAATCCTGTCCTACCTGGCTGGCAGGTATTTGATTCACTAATTCGCTTAATGGTAATTGATCGGGCCAATTCTCATCAGCGTGTAATACTACTCCCTGTCCTGATTTGTAAGCATCTTCGGGGTTACGTAGTCGGTTTGATCTTACTATTCTTAAACCTTGTATCTGACTTTCGATAATATCGTAAATCTGGTTAGTTCTGCGGTTTAATGCCCTTTGTGGGTCTCTGAGTTTACGGGTAAAACTCTGCAATTTGATGTCATCACGTGGACATTCCGCACACCAATCGCCATGAAGCCATACAAGATTATAATCTCTTACCTTTAACGGATTTAGCCCATCGAATACCATGCGATTATTAACGAATATTGTTAGCTTTATCTCATCCTCAGCCTTACTAAATCGAGACATCATCGGACCACCATTCGGTAATCTTGCCTCGTTTACCATTCTTTTAGCTGCTCTCTTATCACCGTTGGTGAATCTATCGGCAAAATCTTTTACGCTTATTTCCTGGCCTGATACTCGATGAATGATAGTATCTACAAAATCGGTCTCCCTACGCCACCATTCCTCCATTAAATCACGTTTAGCCCGGTTTTGCAGTACCGGGTCTTGCAGGAAATCCCACCGATTAGCTGTCGTCAAAGGCTGTATCTTGTCCAATTTATCAGACTCAGCCGGCAATAGAAACTTCATTCTGTCACGGTCAATCCACCGGCCTATCAAAATATCCCCGCAATCAGATAAATCTGTCTTGGTGAGTCCTGGATTCAATAAAAACTGGTTCCAACCTAATCTACTGAACTGCAAATCCCCATTTCCATCCCGCCAAATCTCTATTAAATTGCTGCCTTGCACCAATGATCCCCATTTAAATGCCTCGCTTAGTACCTCATAGCCCCCTGCCATTTGCATTAAATTCATAATCACGCTTGTATGCTGTGAACACGCCTTATCTTCGATAGACGGCTTGCCTTGCGGTGCAATCTTCAAGATATGGCGGTTTCTAATCTCATAACCATGTAATAAGTTGACTTGCCGGCCTATTTTATCAAGCGTATAAAGCTCACGGTTCTGTAATTCAGCTTGTTTTGCCTCCTCAGCGGTGTGCTGTGCCCTGAAATAGAAGTCGAGGTCAGTCATACCTTGTTTTAACTGTCGCTCCCAGCCAGTGCGGCTAATCTCGAATATCTCGTCGTAATCAGATTTTAATTCTATGTCTTTAGCCATTTACCCGCCTTGTATTATTAAGCGATATTAGGATTCGCCATCTTAAACATTTGCTTGTTGCGATAAGAGTCGTCAAGTGCATGGTTTTCATAACCCCGACTACATCCATTCAAATACCGGCACTTAGAACAGTTATATTTCCCACCAACTCCACATAATTGGTGATCTTTTAGTTCATATTCGATTTCATCTACGGTTACTGTTGTCATTTACCCTGTCCGCCTATATTTATCGTTCAGCTTCTGTATCTGTTCATCGGTCAATCCGCCTGTTTTGACCATCTCGTATAATTTCTCGTCAATTACCATGCTTAAATAACGTATCATATCAGCAGGGTGTGATGATGAGTCATGTACTGGTTTTTCAGCAAACATACCGCCTGATTCTAACCATTCTCGGTGATATGAAGATAAAGCATTTATTAGGTTTTTGCAAGATTCTACATCAATATAAAACGAATCAAACATATTACTAACCCGCTCAATGCCGTTTAAAACGCTTATTTCTCGATCAAGCTTGGTAAATACAATGCCATGCTCGGCGAAAGTCTCACAAATCGTCTTACCGCTGCCGATCTCACCCTTCACCATGTCGAACGGGCCGAAGTGTTTACCATAATTATAGCCGTATTGCTCCCTTTGCTTATCAAGCATACTTTTATAAAATGCTCCTCCACCACGTATATCGTCCTTTTTATCCAAACAGAAATAGTCAATGATGTGTACTTCTTTGCCTATGACTTGAAAGAATCCCCAAGGCATATTAGCTTTCGTTCCTAAATCACACACAGTATGAACAGGATATTTCTTATTATGTGGAACATGGCATATCCGGCCATCTTCTCGCATTTGTGCTATTTCTTGTGCATAATAAGCACCTTCAACGGCAGCTATCCTCGCTTCTTCTAATATTGACGGGTGCTGTTTATACATCAAATGCTTTAAAGTTTTCTTCTTAGCTACGTACCAAGCCCGCTGTTCTGGGTTAATTGTTTTGCTGAATATTTTTCCTATCTTATCAAGATAATTATGTGTTTTATGTGGAACATCTACGAATTTCGGATCTGTTACATTGCTGGGCTTTTCATGCCAAGGGAAAAAATGTAGCTTATAATCCATTTTTCCCAATTCTTTGCCCGATAGTTGTAGTGTCTCAGCTAATTCGCACATATCAGCAAAATCACCTATTGGCCCTTCAAAGGTACTTTCAATGAATATCATACCGCCTTCATGTACCGTTTCAATGGCCCCTGACTTGATTTCCTCGGCCTTCTTAGGTGCATGAGTACAAACCCACCCATATTCTGAAACATGGAGCATCTGTAAAGTCCCTGATCGCATCGAAGTGCCGACATAAATACTTGAATTGTTGGAGAATAATAGTTCCTGTGCGTCGTCTTTGAGTAACGTAATCAGGTCTTTAAGGTCACCTGGTAGATGGGCATAAGCATATTTAATCTTGTCCCTGAATATCTTCTTAGCATCAGCCAGCTTATGAGCAATAATACCAGCTCTCATATTATCGTTGAAAAGGCAGGCATCGAGCATAAATATCGCAATGAAGGTCGTTATACCGTGTTGACGGCTCTTGGGAATGATATTTAGCCACCACAAAGCTAAATATAACGCGTGTTGCACCGCATTCATTTTATACAGAACGTCATTGCCCTGTTCATCTAAAATATGGTACAGGTTATTTAACCGCCAATAACGATCCTCAAGATGCTTTTGAAGAATCTCTTGGGTCGTCTCCTGGCAATTTTCCTTTAGTGCTACCATTTATCAATCCCAAAACTGTTTGCACTTCCGGGGAAACGTCCAATACTGTAGTTTGTCTATCAGTCCATCCAGCCCTGTTTTTGAGCCAAATGAACGCTGCTGCTGTGTCTGGCGGGTAATGCTTAATTATATCGGTAATTGTGATATCGCCTTGATAATTACTAATATGAACATCAGGATGACTATAGCCACAAGCTCTTTCAAAAAGCTTTTCTGCAACTGTCGCATCAGCAATTAGTTTTCCTCTTTTTATGGACTCGAAGAAATCAAGGTAATCTTTCTTCCAGTTATTAATCGTATCTTCGCAAACGTCAAAGAATTTAGCCAAATCCTTATCTATTGCTTTTAAAAGACATAATTTATAGACTTGTTCTGCGTATTCAGGTTTGTATTTGGTAGGTTGTCCCGGGCTTTCGTGTGTTTGCTTAGCCATAATCGGTATATCGTCACAAAAGCGGATTGACTATACTGAAAGTGATATCTAAAACTATTATTTTTTCACTTATTATCTGCATTTTTAGCTTAGTACCCTACTTTTTTAAGTTATTTTGCTTTTCTTACTATTTTTCTATTGACAAAAGCTAAGTGAGTCGATATACCTATAGACAGTCAATTATGACTATGAAAGGAAAGAAAAATGGAACTGAAATTTGAAACTAAAGAAGTTTATGGCCGTTTATTGTATTACCCGAAAAACCCCCAAGCTGATGCAATTTGCTCTATAGCAGGACGGAAAACTTTAGCTAAAAGCGATTTAGAATTACTAACATTAGCTGGCTTTGGTATTACTATCAACACGCCTGCTTATATGGAATTAAGCTAAAACCATCACTACCGCTTATCTTTGGGTAGGCGGGCTTAATGGTTTTTAATGTTTATCAGATGAAAGCGAGGTATGAAAAATGTTACAACTAATTATCAAAGACATTAATGGGACAGAAGTTAATGAAGGGGATTGGGTGAAATTGACGCAAAACAAGTCATTAAAAACATAATGAATGCGGCCATTGAATCAATGAAAGAAATTAAATGAGAGAATTTATTGCCCATATTTTGTTTATAGCATTTATTTGCTGTATATTGTACTTGTTTAAAAGGAGATAAAATGAGTAAACAGAAACAACCTATCGAAATCAGTCGAGAGAATTTCAAGAAATCAAGAAAGCTATACCATAAATACTGCCAGACGGTAGATGTGGAGCCGAGTAAATTTCAATGGAACAACATATTGTTTGAGAAGGGGATAAAGATAATGCAGAAAATTCTGCCATAATTCATTTTATCGGCTAAATTGCGTTTTTTATTTACTCAGTGCTAATATCTCATAAATCTGAATATTCGACAGTTTCAGTATTTTCAGCTTTCTGATTCGAGAAATGAGTTTGACAGTTTTTTCATGTATTCTTGTTCGCATAGTTTTAGTTCCTCCTCGATCCTTATTAAAGCATCATTTACATTATCATACCCGGCTATGACATGCCAATTAATTTTGTTATTTGTTGTTATTAACTTTTTAACTGACGTTTTACCTGACTTAAAACGCTTGATCTTGACTTTAATCTTAAAAGGCGGTCGTCTTGGTCGTCTCATTTAAGCTTCCTTGCTTATTTCGGTGTCGGTGATCTGCACTTCTGTACGGTTTTGGGCTTGGGCAGGATTATATATCGCCAATGGGTAAACCCCCAATCGTCATTTTTATCGTATTCATATTCCAAACATGCCCTCAACTGAGTGTTACCATCATTAATATTACACCACAAAACTAAATATAAGCCCTTTCTATCCGGCAACCTCTCCTCGACAGGTATCCAGCGAAGTTCTTCAAGCTCACCTTCCAGCCGTTTGTTCTCGGCCTCATATTGCTTGTTGCAGACTTTATTAGGGTAATGAATCACTTGACGCACCATACAATAAAAGGTTAATGTTATGAACTTGTGGATAACTCATTCTGATTTACGTTTCTTCTTTGCGGACTTAGCCGCTTCGATCTTAGCGTTCACCAGTTCTTTGGGGACTGATGCTATCTTGCGTAGCAACTCTGAAAACTTCCCAAATCCTTTTGGCCTGCGATCATTCATAAAATCAAACCTTTCCCATAAAGCCAGCGTCTTCAATTCCAGCCAACATACGATATGTCAGCCGTTTATTTACAACTTGATTCATAAGCAACCAGAAGCGGTTAGCGTCTGTCAGTTTGCGGTAGTTAAAGCGATAGACTTGCTCGGACACGTAGTGAAAAAGGTGGTAGGGCATGACGCTCACATAAGTTCCCTTGACGCTCCGTTTGAACAAAGACCAGAAATTTTCGACACCGTTGGTATGCACCGCACCCCTGACATATTCGATAGAGTGGTTAACCGCTTCGTGCAAATAGTTTTGTGTCATATTGTCGTATGCCCTCGCCTCGTCTGTGTAAACCTTAGAGCCTCGCTTCACGGTTCTCTTGACGTGTACCGCAGTGCTTTCGGTTCCGTTGTCACCAATGACCGTGGCGTTAATTTGACTGGCCCTATTTGCAGTGCCCCGCTGCAAGATACCATGAACAGCCGTCTTGCCAGACGCACCACGCCCCTTAATTTGCTTTGTGCGGCGTTTGGCGTGCATGTTGGACGCCTTGCCGCCAACGTAGGTAGTGTCCATTTCAGACGTGCCGGCGAACTTGTTAGGCGATACACAGTCCATAGCGACACGAATACGGTGGAGCATAAACCAAGCGGTTCTTTGGGTAACGCCGATTGTACGGCCCATTTCGTGACTACTGACACCATTCTTGCAGTTAGCAATAGCCCAGACAGCAACAAACCATTTGTCCAGACCAAGCGGACTGTCCTCGAATATTGTGCCAACCTTAGAACTAAATTGCTTTCGGCAGTCTTTACACCGCAAGAGTCGGCGGGTTTTGATCTCACCAATGCGATCACTGCCACACTTAGGACACACAGGGTCATTGCTATGCCACTTGATCTCACGCATGAACTCCTCGCAGACATCAAGATCGGCAAAGTAACGAGCGGCTTGCAAAAGTGTTTTTGGGGTTTCCATAACTCAATCCTTATCTATTGTGAAATTCTACAAAGCATAGCCTACTATAACATTAAAATCATTTATAACTTTTTCACACCAGCCCCATATATGCTCGTGAGGATCAAGGGTGATAACTTGAAATTCTTTTTTCCAAAAATCATAATCTGCTTTCAAGCAACGCTCAGGGCAACTATTCAAGTCTATAAAATAAAATCGTCTACGGTAACCCATTACTCCATCACCTCCCGACGTGAAATTCTACAATTTTCAGAAAAAGCAGACTCATCGCCTGCATCAATTTTATCTCTGATTTCACAAACTTTTTCCTTTATTTTTCTATCCATACCAACAAAACAATACCCCTCGTATATCACAAAATTACGCCATCCTCTTATTGTTGCGGTAAATCTGCGGTACGCCATTTTTCCTTTTGCTGATTTTGCCGTATCACAACTTTCTGTTATTGTGCATCCAACAAGCCATTTATGTCGTGCTAAGATTTTCATAATTCACTCCAAAATTGTAATTGTGATTAACTTGTTAATAACTATAAATAGTATAGCACAAATCTTTGGTGAGTCAAGTACAAAATCAAATAAACCTGATATTTTTCTGGTTTCTAGCATAAACCCTTGTATTTTAAGCAGTTATAGGAGTAATAAATATCGTAAAATCTAACAAAAATAATACTAATCATGGTGAGCCAAGTGATTCATTACCCATTTTTACAAGTACCGAACGGGGAATGTTGAATTATAAAGCCATGATTTCTACCGGCCATAATAATACCGTCCGACCGCTTAATTGCTGCACAAGAAATTGTTTCCATATCAATCACCTCCTTCCTGCCCGAGAACTGCGGCTGTTATAGACCATCGCTCCTTTTCAGATTGGCACAAACCACAATCATCGTGGTAATATTCATGGTCATGTTTGTGCGGCGGATTAAGCCTTAATATTTCTTGTTTCAACTCCACAATCCGCTCACAAAGTTGTATGTTAATGGTATGTAGCCGTTTGACCTCGTCTTGGAGTTGCTTGATTTCTTTGTTTAAAATACAATCACAAGTATAAGAACTACAATCTTGACAGTGTCCCTCTTTAACAACATCAGGCGTAGAATCGGGCTGGCAGGCAGGGCAAGGATACCAAGCGTTCTCACTGTCCCGTAGCTCTCTAATTTCTCTACTCCCCCCGCAAGTAGAGCAGGTGTCGGAGAGAAGGGCAAGGGTTTCTTGGGCTTCAAATGTTTGTTGTTTAGCAATGCAAATATTGCACATGCAATCATCGTGGCAAGTTCTTTCTTCTTCAAGCATTTGTTCAATAGCGTTCAATGATTCTTCCAGCAACTCCACCGCCTTGTCGGTTTTCTGTTTACTCATTTCAACCTCCATTCTTTCAGCCAATTTATTAGCCGTATATGTAATTTGGGTTTGTAACTCCCACAAGCGATTCCCGTCTTTGGTATGCACACCATAGAGTCTTTCCAAAAACAAAGCCAAAATATGAGAGTCGGGCCGTGTTTGCAATCCTTACATGGTTTCATTTTTCAGTCCTCTCTTACCCGCAGGTCATGCGGGAATTGGTTAATGTCTTTGACGAGTTTTCCGTCAATATGTATCTGCTTGACAAACACTTTAACGACAGCGTCCTTGCACTGCCTGACCAGATCACGTATCCATTCGATCTTACACTCTCTGCCTGGGTGTGAGCCTTTTGATTCAGCCCCGCTGATTACTTTGTCGATGTCGTTTTGGTTGTCGCTATAAATACAGGCCGCAGGATTATATCCTTTGCCGTCCCCAAATTTAGTTGTTAAATTCACTGGCCCCAACATCGGCTCTACACTCAAAAACTTATACGCAGCCGGTATCTGCAAGAGAATAGGGATATTTTTGTCTGCGTCCTTCTGGTTTGATATTGAAGTGCCGATCTGAACGTTTTTAGGAGGCCAATCTTTCCAGAATAAATGATCGTTTCCCGTCATTGCCATTGCAGCATCTTCACTCCCTGTCTTGCAATGATGGTTAAAAAACCATCGCATCGCTTGTTCTGGCCGCTTAGTCAATACCTGAAAAGTATGCTGTGGGCAAAGTGCCATAACCGCAAAGACTTTATCAATAAACTCAAACGGGACTGACTTGTGGAACAGATCGCCCATAGAGCATACGAATATCTTGCGGGGCTTTTTCCATTGAAGGGGTTTATCGAGGATGGATTCAACAAGTTTTATTCGCCCTGACCATCCAGCTTTTTTGTCAGACACAAAATCGGTTAAAACTCCACCGAAACTATATTGACTGGTTGATGGATGGAGTATATTCGCAAGCCTCACCGCCATTCTCTCTGCGTAACAATTCTTGCACCCATCACTTACCTTTGTGCAGCCGACCGCAACATTCCAGGTTTCGTCTGTCCAGCTTATTCTGCTCATTTCTATTCCTCGCTTTCGGATTGCTTAAATTCAATACACCAAACCCACGGATTAACATCCCAACCAAAGCTACGTTTGGTGTTGATTGCGTCCCAAAGGTTTTGAAATTCTTTGCGGGCCAAAACTAACCGTTGTTCATGGAATGGCTTTGGGTCAGTTCTTGATAATTTCATATTTAACGAAGTACCCGTAACTATGCCTTCATCAATACAATCCGCCCCGCTTATCTCCTGTACTCTCTCTACTCTGATGTTTGTGATTTCAAGGAAGATGCGGGCAAGTGAATGAAACATAAAGATAGATGGTTTTGGGCCAAACTGTTTTTTCCATTTCCATTTCAAGAATTTCTGCTGCTCATGAACAGTAAGTCTGCGGTCAAATTCTTCTTTGTCGCTAATGTACCAACCCGATATTGCAAAATTAGTCTTGCTGTGTCCGTTTATGTAATAACTTTCCCTCATCCAAAGCACGTCACCGACTTTGCCGTAAGGACAATCTTTTAGCCGAATAGGTCTGTCTTGAAATTTACAAACCCTTCTGGTCTGAGTTTTTCGACCAGCTTGTATCGCCCTAACCATCTCTGAATTAAATAGTATTGGTTTCATAATCTTATCTCCAAATAATAAGGGTGACGACACTAAATAAAGTCTTGTGCTACCGTCTTTCTTGCCGCCACCCTTTGTTTTATTTATATTTTGATAAATCATAACAACCCGGCGTTAAGTCACCAACGAACAATTTATGAATGTCAATGGAGTCACCTAAGCCATATCCCCCATTTATACCACATAAATCCAGTTCTCTAGCAATGCCCCGCATTCGTGGCCAAGCATTTCCTGGATACCCTTTAATCTCTCCTAACCGCTCCGGGCAACCAGAGATTATTTTATATGGGCTATTTATTGTTCCAAGACCCGCCCAGCTACCCATTTTTATTGACATAGACTGTGGAACTTTTCTGTCTTTGACTAAGACGGCTACAATTTTATATCCAGCTTTTTTACATTCCATCAAAAGTTCTTTAGTTTTTTCTGTGATAGGATTATTCATAGTCTTTTTCCTTTCTTAATAATATATTAAAATGGTACTGATTCGCCGTACCCTTCGTGCCAAACAATGGCCCATTTACCGCCGTAAAGTGCTTTTACTTTTCCCGCTACTACCTGGGCAGCTTTTTCAAGAGCCATAAACGAAGGCATTGAACTTTTTGCTGCGGCTATTATTCCACCTTTTCTTTTTATGGTAATAAATTGTTTGTATTCACGCCCGACTAAATGCGGGTTTTTATCGTGGCTAATACATTTAATGCCGAATGGCGATTCCGGTTCACCGTGATCGGCGTCAATTACCTGCTGCTTTTGCTTTGCTGTATTTATTAATTCATCGATCTTTGGGTTTTTGTACGAGCCTTGCTTTGTAAGTTTATATTCATCGGCAGCGGCCTTTATAGTACCCCCGTCATATCCTCGGAAAGTAGAACACCAAAGCGACTTCAACTCGTCTGTCAGCTTCCATTCCGGCCACAAATTGGTTATATAGCCAACAACCTCAAATGCCTCATGCGTGTCCATCAGTGTCCTCCTTTAATAAGCCCTTAGCTTTCATTCGGACTATCTGTTCTGCTATTGTTTCTTTGTGGGGTTCCTGTGGTTCCGATAGTTCCTGGTCCCAGCATTTTTTATTTATCCATGTTTGGAAGTTTTTCCAAGTAGGTCGAAATTCACCATTTGTTTTTTCCCGCCATTTAATTTCCTTCTCGATCGCTGGTTTGAGTTTTGGAAGTATGTCCCGCCAATCCGTGTTTTTTTTCACGAAATTGTCAAATTCTACCTCGTTTCCGTTTTTTGTGCCGCCATATAAGTTTCTTGCTTCATTGAAAATTCTTAAATTTTCTTGTGTTTTACTTTTACCTTTACCTTTACTGTTACCTTTACTTATACTATTACCTTTACAGGGGGGCTCTTTAGCCCCTAAAAACCCCCTTTTTTCTAATTCTTTTTCAAAGTCTCTATGATTTCTTAAACGAGCAATAATGGCTTTATGAGCATTATTTTCAGGATTCAAAGGCCAGTTTCTTTGATGTTGTATAAAATTCTTTAGCCAGATGTATTTATCGTTTTTTATATAGCCCCTACTTAGCCCCTCAAAAGCCCCTAAAATAGCCTCTTGTTCTATGCCAGTAAAATAAGCAGCTAACTCTAAATCGATTTCCCAAAACCCTGCAATATCACATTTATCACAAATAAAATTAAAAAGCAGTTTTTCATAAGGTTTTAATTTACGAAACCACATATCTTCCCATTTCAAAGTTTCTGTAAATCGGGTCGTCATTTTATTTTCCATAATGAAAAAATTGTACCTGCTCGTTGGTAGACGATAAGACACAAGGAATGTCTGCAGGTACAATTTATATTTAGATTTATCTTACCATCTACCATTGGTAACTATCGTATTCCTTTATGAGAAGTATGTCAAGAAATTTTTTTATAATTTAATATCACTTTCAACTTCGTTGCCCCAAACATCCCATCCGATGTGTTCACTGAATAGCAGGTTTTCTTTTCGTGCGAATAGTTCGATTCTCGGTTTATATGGGAATTTTTCGATCATCGCCCTAAAACTATCAGGCTTTTTGCTGTGCCTTGTGGATCTTGCATCGTAAACGGTGCTTATCAGTGGCGGTGTTATTCTTTTGTGATCGCCTTTGGCACATAAAAAACAATGTTCCGTTATTCCCCATGCCCAAAAACCAAGTCCCTGTTTGTGCTTTACCCACGTAATACAGGTTTTATATTCAAACCCCCACGCCTCAACAACATTAAAGGCTTGCTTTAAAAATGAATTTGTCGTCCAGAGAAATAATAAAGCGTTATCGGCGGCGATATCTTGTACTGATAATTTGCAAATTTGATCTACCGTCATTGTCTCATAGTATCGGCCAGCACAATATCTTCCATTGCGTTTATACTGCCAAGGCGGATCTGCATATATTATCTGGTATTTCTTATTCATGTTATTTCTGATATCCTTATTTTAACGCCTTCTTTTTCGCCCCAGATCTTTTTAATACTGCCTTGTACTATCTGGCCGTCGTCCTCATAAGCATACTTAGTAAGAGCATCAAATACCGCCCTGGTAAGCTTGTCTAAGTCTCTTTTGCCCATGTGGGACGGGTAAGGATATCTTAAACCCTCTGCACTCAGGCTACCGTCTTTCTTAAAATGACCTTTTGCCCGGTTGAAATAGAATACCAAACCAACTTTAACCGCCCCGGAAAATGGGGTCATTCCGTTATATTGTGAGTTTATAAAATTCCACCGTATGAAATCCTCCCATATTATAGTCAGTTTAGAACTATGAACAAGGTTTTTACCAAAAGACTTTAGGCTCCCGGCTGTCCTGGGTGTGCCATATACATTTAGAATAATCATAAAATATTTAACCTTGCAAATTCACCATATAATTCTTTCGCTTTTTGTCATAGGTTTTAGTGGCTTCTATTTCTGAAAAAAAATAACCAAGATGGACTTGTCGGGAATTGTAAGTAATATATGCACGCCATTTTTTACCTGCCTTAGACCAGCTTACCCCTCTATATTTGGAGCTACAATTTTTTCGAGGCGTTTGATTTCGAAGATTCTGCTGGTGTGTGCAGAATCTTAAATTACCCTTTCTGTTATCCAATCCATTGCCATTGATGTGGTCAATTTCTTGGTTTTTTTGAGGATTCATAACTAAGCGATGCATTAAAATTGTAATACGTTGACCGTTCACTCTGATGTCAACTACTGCATAATAGTTATTTCTGCCAGGATGCATTGCATACCATTTGTATTGATTGATTAACTCAAAATCTTCGTCATCAATTAGGGCGTGTTTATTTCTTGTAAGTGGTATTCGTTTCATGGCACTATCTCCAACAAAAAAGCCAGCCAGAGTTGTTACGCAGCTTGGGCGTATGCCCGAATTGCCTCTGACTGGCTTCAATTGATTGTTCTGTGCTGCGTAACATACCATAATCATAACACCTTATTGGAGATATGCAAGGAAAATAAAAATTGTTTCAGTTCGGTTCATATTACCTCAGTTACTATTGCATTAAGTTTTTCAGCTTTATTAAAATATTGCCGGCCGGTTCTTAAAACAAACTCAGCCGCACATACACTACACATATCAACGTCGGCATCTACCTTTATCTCAATTTCACAAAATACACCGTTTTTGTAATCTCCGGCAAAATATGAATTACCTATTGGGCCGTCGATTCTCATTTTGCTCATCGATTTTCTATCAACCAAAAATAGCCTACCGCATATCCCGCATGTTACGTTTATTGCCATAATAAAATCCTTAAAAAGTGTGGATTAGGCCGGGATTTGCACCCTGCATGATTCAATTACCCTAAGGCTATAACCGTGAGCTTGTTAGGTTTGGTAAATTCCGTTAACGACATATAGAAACCACTTATATTTCATGCCACCTTTCAACTGGTACTTGATATTACTATCAATCAAAGGCTTAAATTATCGAATCTCTTACCAATAATAGCGTCTACCTATTCCGCCACTAATCCACACTATTCACTTTTCAAATTGAGTATGCCGGGGCAGGGGGGGGAAGTCCTGGTGATCCCCGACATACTCGCGGTTTATATTTCAAAGATACCGACGGCAAATATTGTTTCTCCTTTGGCTTCTGCCTCGAACCGCAATACCGCCGCCGGTTCAAAAGCCAACGATTTTGTATTCCGCTTTTAACGTCATTGGCTCTCAATGGGGCAGGCAAGGATTCGAACCTGCGACCTTCTCATTGTGTAAATGAGACGCTCTACCACCGAGCTACTACCCCTTTAATGTTACCCGTTTGATTTATTAAGCCTCCAATCTTTATCGGGCGACGGTACAGGACACCCGATCGAGCCCATCCAGTCAAAAATGTTCTC
>SDBU01000894.1_pt1 | contig 43487 bp, 39 predicted proteins | sample 2277071 | NCBI WGS metagenome assembly SDBU01 (sample SAMN10397929, study PRJNA504765) | marine sediment metagenome | isolation source: marine sediment core GS08_GC12, 126 cmbsf | place: Arctic Ocean: Gakkel Ridge, Loki's castle | collected 2008
TTTATGATATTTGAACGAAGAACATCTTCTGGTTTTTCATCTTCTCGAGGGATAGGCAAATCAAAAGGATTAATGTGGTTTGGTGAGGCTAGAGACATATTAAAGAAGGAACCACCAACCGCGTCAGATAAATACTGATACTCATTTTCTGGGTCCAAGACAATAACATCTACCCCTAGCATTAACGAACGAAGGATTTCTAACTTAACGGCAAAGCTTTTGCCCGATCCCGCTTTGGCAAAAACCACACTATTCGCGTTCTCTAAACTGAATCTGTCAAACAAGATTAAAGAATTATTATGCCTATTAACTCCATAAAGAATTCCATCGTTAGAGCTCAAATCAAAAGAGACAAAAGGGAAAGTACTAGAGAGGGGCCCAGTATTCATTGAGGTATGGACCATTATTTGATCCAAGCCATAAGGGGATGAGGAGTTAAATCCTTCCCTCTGTTGGTAAAGAGCAGGTTTAATATATATTAATCTTGCTTCAAGGGTTGACCTAAAAATAGTTTCAACCTCTTTTATTTCTTTTAAACTGTTTCCATAAACAGTTAAGTAAAGGCCAAATTTAAACATTCTTTCTTGAGCTGTTTGCAATCTATCTCTTAAATCCTCTAAGTCCCGGTAGGCTATTTCCAAAGCTGGGTCCCTGATTAGTCCCTTTTCTTCTCTCTCCATGATTTCTGCTTGAACTTCAGTCACTCTTTTTCTTAATTGCTTTAAAATCATTCCTGTTTCAATGGGGTGGATATGAAAGCTGATGTCCATTGGCACGTCCAAGTTAATAATTGGGGAAAACCAGGCCGTGCTTAAATATCGGGGGTAAGAAAAAATGAAAAAAGATTTAGCAAATCTTTTGCCTAATCTCAAATGGTCTGAACTAATAGCGATAGAAGAAGGAGCAATAATGTCTTTTGCTCCTATGGCCCTTGTCCCAAAAATTTTTTCTGGGATTTTTGTCCTTTTCTTTTTTAAAAAAGGTAACTTAATCATTGGATTAGCTCTGGAGGAATTTCTGGGTAATAGCCGACTTCAGCTTCCTCCGGGTGATATAAACTCCAAAAGAGTTCTATTAATTCAGAAGTATTTAAAGGAATGCATTGTAGGCCGCATCTTCTTAGCCCCAAAGCAACAAATTCCATTCTCTGCCAGAGTTGAGATTTAGCCCTTTGAAACTGTTCCTCGCTAGGAGCTTCAGTGGATGGTTTCTTAAATAATCCTTTGACCGATTTCATGCCTGGGATTTTAATCAAGGTGAAGGGGACAACAACAAAAAAGTTCTTGGCCATAATTGAGCCACCAGCAATTAAATCTCTAATAAACTTCTGATATTCAGCAGTCTGAAGCTTAAGCAATTCATTTTCCTGAGCTTTTTCCAACTCTTTTAATTTGTCCAGATAGCCGGTAATATTTAGTCTTCTAGATTGGACAACAATTTCTAAGGGAAAATCCAAAGAATTCAAAAAATTCTGGAACTGGTAAATAATAGCCTGTTGTTCTTCATCTGATTTCAAAGCAAAATTTTGAGAAGAAACCATAATTACTCCCCTTAAGGATTTATTTCTCAAAATAACTACTCCTTCTTTGATTTGATCCATCTCTAAGAATTGTTGTGTAGAAGCTCCTGGCATCTTACTTAGTTTGAGTTTCAATTTTAGTTCTTAGTTTTTTTAATTGGCTATTTTCAGCGATTTTTAAAGGAAGTTCTTCTTCTGGCTCCTCTTTTTTCTTTACTTTCTCTTTTCTGAAAGTAGTTATTGCTTGCTCTTTTTTTCTCCAGATGTACATTTTAGGTGTAAGCTTGAACTTTAAGAAGTTTCCGATAATGATGGCTAGAGACCGACCGCCAATTTTTAAAAAGGCGAGAGATAACGCTCCTATGCCCAAAACAAAACAGGAAATTATAAAAAGATAAAAAGGTACGGAAAAATAGAGAACAAAACAAACAGCTCCGGCTAAACCAATGTAAACAAATTGTTTAAAGGTAAATGGGCCGACGATCTTCGCTTCGTACTCAATAAATTGGGGAACAGTAAAACGCATAAATAATTAATTTTCAATTTTTAAATTATTAATTTTCAATCATTTTTCAATTTTTAAATTTTCAAACATTTGAAATCCTATTCAATTGGTTCTCGGTAGGTATCTTTTCTGGGGGCAGCTTCTGGTTTTTCTTCAGATGGTGGTGGAGTAACCTTAGAGGGTTTAGTCGATGGAGCAATCTCTATTTTATAAAGCTCTTCTAAGGCCGGTTTTACTGGATAAAAGATAAATCTGTTAATTTCTCTGCCAACTTCTTTCGCCGCCTTTTCTGACAGTTTTATTTCTTTTTGTAGTTTTACCTGAAATTCTTGGGGCAGTAAAAGACCCATGAGAACATATCCCGCATATTCTGCAATTTTACTCATTCTCTTGTCTGCAATTTTTTGTTTGAGGCAGGTTTGCCAAATGACGTCCGCGGTTTCCATAGAGAAAATAGCTTCTCTGAGCTCATCGGGAAGCTTTTCAAGAACTTTGTCAATTTGTTGTTGGGTGTATTTTGTTGCCATAGTTATGCTTGACAAGATTAATTTATGATGTTATGATATGGCTATAAAGGAAAGGCTTTGGAGAGAAGTCAAAAAGAAAGGAAGGAGAACAAAGATGAGCTGGTACAACCCACTGACTTGGAGGAAAAGGACCTCAGGAACAACAGAAGTTTTAACTTCACCCTCGATCCCGACCCGGATTACGCTGGAGGTGGATGTAACGGAGGTAAGGCGGCGAGCTTCGCAAGACCCCGCGGCCTTCAAATCCTGGGGGGACAGAATGGCAGAGGAGGCAATAGATATAGAACCCGTTCTCGCCATTCTGAGAGTCGATCTCGCCTCCCTGCAAGAGGAGAAGTCCGACTTAGAAGGGAAACGGACTGATGACCAGGAGAAAGTCCGGGTCGCCCGAGAGGCAATTAAGGAAGCCTTTGATGCCCTGAAGCCGATGAGCCTCGAAGACGTGAGGCATCTCGAGACTGGGATAGAGGTTATCGGGCAAGACGTGAAGCACGCGGCCACGCGGCTCAAGAAGATCGAAACCCTGATTCAAAATATCAACGTATCTCTCCAATAACCTTAGACCTTTCCTCTGGGGTGACAATCGTCATGGTTGTCACCCCCCTGTTTTTTAGGTACTTTCTAACTTTAATTATTCTTTTAATTTAGCTATTTTTTTCTGAGTTTCCTTAATCCTTGAGGAAATTTTTCATAAAGCTTCCAAAGTTGTTCAGGAGTATATTTTATCGGCATAGTTATCTTCTCATTTTCCCATTCCTGGTTTCATTTTCTTAATTTTACCTTTTCCTTTCACCTTTCTTTCCCTTTCAGTTTCTTCTTCCATATCTTCAGAGGTCATTTCAGGAATTTTTTCTTGGGATTGGGTTTTTTGTTGTGGTGGGGGAGGCCCGGCCTCTTTTTTGAATCTAGACTCCATTGCAAATACCTTTTTTACGAAGTCATCTATCCCCGCATTTAATAGTACTGACCTAAAGTACTTCAAAGCCGAAAGCGGGGTGCCTCCTGCCTCCAAGCCTTCCTTGATGTATCCTTCAACTACATTTGGTCTTGCTATAAGCTCGGGCAGATGCCTACTTCCTATAAATTCTCTGTACTCATTAACAAGCTTCATTACCTCTTCAGCTTGCGACGGGGGCTTTGGTTGAGGAGCTGTCGTAGAGGTTGGTTTTGGTGGGGGAGGCTTTTGCGGCTTTCTTTCTCCTGCTTTAGCTTGCGGTCCTCTAGTGGGTGGTTTTCGAGGGGTCCTTGGCGGCATCGGAGGTCTTCTCGGTCCTCTTCTTAGGGGAGGAGTAGCGGGTGGCGGACCCTCTTCAGGCAGTTTTTCCTCTAACCTTTCTTTTTCTTCCCTTTTTCCTGTTTCTTTTACCTCTTTAATTATGCGCTCCTTTTCTTCTGGTGACAGAGGGGGTCTTGGTACTTTCCTTAGCCTTCTCAATTTAGCTTGTAGATTCTTTAAGTTCCTGTTTTGCCCTTTTAGTAGTTCGTTTCGCTCGGTTGGCGATAATCCTGGGAAGGGCTTCGCTTTTTCTTTCTTTAATTTATTTATCTGCACTGCTAGCTTTTCTATTTCTGTGAGTTCTGGCGGAGTGGAGGGAGCAGTTGCTGAAGGAGATATTTCTCCAGTCCAGATCTCAACGAGTTCATGAAGCCTTCTTGCCCCAGATGCACCAAGGGTTCTTCCGCGGGCCGTTGCTTGGTCCTTTTCTCGTAATAAACGAAGAAGTTCAGTTGTCTCATCTGGCAGCAAGGGGGAAACAACTCCTGCGCCTTGGGCCGCAGTGCTGGAAAGATAACGGATAAGGCCGTCTGCGCCTTGTTTATGAAGGTCTTCTGGGCTGATTTTGCGGAATATATTTAATATTTCTGCCCGTCCTTCTCTTGATTCCGGCCGTCGCACAAGAGCACTGGTTAGGTCTCCGCCGCGTATCTCCACTAGTTGCCGAAGTACCAGTTCTCCCCCAAATTCCACAAACTCTTTTCCTTTCTCTTCCCCTTCACCCTTACCTTTGTCAATAGTGTTACCAAGAATTTTAGCTATAATATCTGCATTGGTGAGTTTCTCAGGAATTTCTTTAACGATTTTTTGCACTCTGCCAGAAGTAAAGACAGGGGTTCCTTCTTCGTCTCTCTTTATGCTGCCATCAGCTTCTTTCTCTACGCTAAATTCCTCTCCAAACTGTTCAGGGTCAGCGAGAAGCCGGCCATAAAGTGTCTTGGCAATAGGCCGGTAAGCAGGTGGCCCGGCTCGTTGGGCAACCAGGAGGGCACGTCCCACTGCTTCCCCAGAGAGCGTTCCATCCTGTAGTGCTCCTTGGATATCATTGCTGTCACCGTTGGCAGCTGTTCCAGTTAACACCCCAGCAATTCGGTTCCAGTTTCTCAGGCGGTCGGGCCTTAAGAGTTCTTCGTTTATTATTCTGAAATTATCAGCAGAATCTTTATTAGTCGCTTCCCCTTTCCCAGCGTTAATTTCATCTTCATCTTTTGCTGTCACCTGTCTAGATATCCTTCCAGCGCCAGCCGCCAATCCTCTGCCTGTCCATCTCTCGCCAAAGCGAGCAGTCCTTCCCAATGCTTTCGCGAAAGTTCCTTTTTCCTCGCCCGGCCTTTCTCCTCGTTCTGCTAATCTTTTGCTCCAAGCTTCAACTTTTGGACTATATTTTCTTCCCAAAGCAGTTCCAGCCACTTTTCCGCCAAGTTTCATTGCTCCCATTCCTGCTTTCTTCCCCAAATTTATTATTTGCTTGGCGCCGGCTGGAGCCATTTGGACGCTAAGCATTATACCGATAAATAACATTGCAATAACTAAAAAATTACCGAAGACTGAAGCAATAATATCTCCAAGGGTAGGCATGGTGCTTATTTGAGATAAAAAACTACCCGAAACGTCTCTTGTCCCAAAGCCAACCACACTTAAGTTCTCAAGGAGTTTGCCCGATAAGTAAAGAAAAAATCCAATTGGGATCCCAATAATTGACCACTGGATTAACTCGTGCCACCATTTATTCCACCAGCTTCGGGTAGCCGGTAGAATATAGGCGGCGAAGGCAAAGGGCGCTAAAATTGTTAATACCCAAAGAGCAATCATTCGGCCGAAAAAGAGCAATACAATGATAAAGAGAACTAGCACCGTCAGTAAATAGTAAATAATCGTAACTATCGCCTGAACAAAAATGGCCGGTGCTTCAGCAAATATAGCGGCCCCCGGAGCTACCATCATATCAAAAGTTTGTTCAGCTAAGTTGCCAGTTACCCCACCGAGAGCACCAAAAGATCCCGTTTGGGAAAGAAAGAAATTAGCAACAATATTGGAAATATCAACAATAAACCCAACAATTACCCCGCTAAAGTTGACCAAAAGGAGAACAATAAGAAGCAAAGGAAAAGTTTTTTGTGCTTGATAGGTTTGAAGGCGTAAAATGGTTGCCAGGCCAATAAATACAAGTATAAGAATAAACAAAAGGTTTACTAAATCCCTTGAAACGCTCCATCCAATCTCCACAATTTGCTGGTTTGCCGGGGTCACGCCAATTGACATAGTAGCTCTCACAAATATAAGCATGAAGCCGTTTAAGAAAGTAACGATGAGCCCAAGCGCGAGCGCAATTATAATCAATGGGATGACGATGATAAGAGTCGGTATTGAGATAGGAAGATTTTTGATAAAGTTGACAATATCGCTAAAAACATTTGCCTGGGCAAAATGTAAAGGAACTAAAGATAAAAGCAGAACTACCCCCAATCCTAAAAACAAAACCCTTTTGTTAGAGAGAATTATTCTGAATAGTTTTTTAAATTTACCTTTCATTAGATTCCTTTATTATACTACAAATAATTTAATGTTAAAAAGGCAATTGCCACCATCTGCCAAAAAATTCTATTTGGAAACCAAGAATTGCCATAAGTAAATTAATAAAAAGCCAGGCTAAAAGAATGATAGCCCAACCCGTACCAGCTGATTTCCAAATTAATTTTATTTTGGCAATTTTGGCTGGATCGCCTAAAGCAAAATAGGAAGTTGCTCCGCTAACTACGGCTAAGATTCCTAAAATAATTAAACCTAAACGCCACAATAAAAAATCAAGAATGTTTTGGAGCATAAAGCCAGTATGTTTTAATTGACAGGCTTCTTTTTCATTGTAAGGTGTGTCGGGATTATTAGATTTCCTGCCGCAAGGAACAATGCCTTTTTCTTCTGGTGGTGGTTCAAGAGCGGTAAATGTCTGGACAGGGCTCCAGCCTGTTGATACTTCTGGCGTACAGTTTTTATCTAAACAGGAACGGACCCACCAATTATATTCTCCTAAACAATTTTCGTATATCACTGCCCCTGGCTGAGAAACGATTCTTGGAGGAACAACTGGCGTTCCTGCTTTTTCTTCACATCCCTCAAGAGTTTCCTCATCAGCCATAGTTGCATAGTCCACTTTATACTGATAATAATTAGCTCCAGGGTCTGGGTCCCAAGTTAAACGGGCTGGCAGGGTTGTGGTGCCGTTGGGGCTTGGGGGATTCGGATTAGTCGGAAGATTAATTGGATAAGTGATAAAAGTACGTTCTTCAATCCCTTCTTCCCCACAGACTTCACCTTGTTCATCTACGCAGGTTTTCACCCGCCACCAATATTGAGTATCAAGAAGGATGTCTGGATAATCAATTTTTACGCTGAGAGCTTTTGTGGATTCTTCTTTTAAAACGTTAGTAAAAGCATCATCACTAGCAACTTGATAAAAATAAGAACCAGCTCCATCAATCTTTTCCCAGGAAAGAGTAACGGGTATTTTTACTAAGCTTTGGTCGTCTGGTCCCAAAAGACTTGGAGCCTCTACTGTGATTTGGAATCTCCAAGTTTCACTTGTTTCAGTAACCCAAGGATCACACTCTAGCCAACCAAAGCCAGAAGGATCTGCCCAGCAGGGGGTTACGTTCCAGGAAAAAACCTTGTTAAGATTCAAAGAGTCAGACCAGAATTGTTTGAGTTTTTCAATTTTTTCATCGCCAAGAGAGATGCTTTCATCTTGAATGTCATAAGTGAAAAACTCTATCAGAACATTATCTTCTTCCCTGACAACGCGAACTTTATAGAGATAAGCGCAACTGCTGGTGCCATTCCAGGAAAGTTGGCTATTTTTTGATACTTTTGGAATTTCATTTGGCTTATCTGGATTAAATAAGGGCTCTTGGAGAATGGGAGCTAATAAGGGAGGAGCTCCACGTGCAGTTTCGAAATTGCTCTGAGTACTTTCTGGCCCGCAGAAACTCACTTGCTCATCAAGACAACTTCGAACAAACCAGCCATAGTAAGTCTTCTTGGTGAAAAAACATATTTCATCAGTATGTTGAGAACCTTCGTCTGGCATCACCGGCAACTCAAAGCATCCTTCTTCTGCCATCCAGGCAGGACAAGGAACTGCCAAAATCTCATAAGATTTTGCTCCTATCACATCTTCCCAGTCAAACGTTACTGGAATAAAGACATTAGTAGAACCAGGTGGGGGGGAGAAAGAAGAAACAGAAGGCGGGAAGAGAAGATAAATAAAACTCCAAATTTCTCCGTAATCGCCGCACCTATCATCTGCGCAAGACTTTACCCGCCAGAGATATTTGGCTCCAGGGTCAAGATCAATAGAAAGAATAGGTTCGCTGACATTGTCAGAACTTCTTATTTCTTCTTCTGGGCTTTTTCCTTCTTGCCAAAATTGATAATAATATTCTTCAGTCTCTGAGACTATTTCCCATTCCAAGGTGAAAGTAAGATCAGGGTTTAACTCAATCGCCTCAGCTTCGTCTTCTGGAACGATTGGGAAAGAAGGAGGCCGAGGTAATATTGTTACTGGGCTGGTAGAGGGAGAAGAAGTTTCTTCTCCATCATTCACCGTTAGAGTAACAGTAAAATCACCTATGCTTGAGTAGCTATGGGTAGGGGATTCTCCTGTCCCAGAAGTTCCATCACCAAAATCCCAATCATAGGTTAAAGGATCTTCATCAGGGTCAAAAGAATCTGAGCCATCGAAAGTGACAGCAATTCCCCTCGCTCCCCTATAAGGGCCATTGGCATCAGCAACCGGAGGATCGTTAGCCTTTACCTCAAAAACAAAAAGAAAGAGAAAAGTTAGAATAAGCGCTAAAACAAAACATTTCCTCATTTTTTTATTTTAAAACTTTTGGTTAATTTTAGCCAATCATTTATGCTTAAAGTTTCTGCTCTTTGAATGGGCTGGATGTTATTTTTCAAAAGCCAATTTTCAACTTTCTCTTTCTTTGCTTTTAACCCTTTAGATAAATTATTAATTAATTGCTTTCTTGGCTGGGAGAACCCTGCTTTGACAATTTTGAAGAATTTTTCCTTATCAATGCCTACCCTTAACTTCTTAGGGGTAATTTTGATAATAGTACTGTCAACTTTTGGTTGGGGCCAGAAAGATTTTCTTGGAAGATAACTAATAATTTCTGGTTGAGCATAAATCTGAACTGAAACCGATAGGACACTCATCTTTGGTGGCCTGGCACAAATTCTTTGTCCTACCTCTTTTTGAACCACCAAGACCATATATTGAGGTTTAATCTCGACCCCTTCGAGAAATTGGCGGATAACTGGAGCGGTTAGATAAAAAGGCAGGTTGCCCACGATTTTGTATTTTGTATTTAGTATTTTGTATTTTGGCTCCCATTTTAAGATATCAGAATTAATTACTTCTATGTTTTTAAAATCTTTTAATCTCTCTTTAAGAATTTCTACCATTCTGGGGTCTTTTTCTACGGCAATCACCCTCTTTGCTTTTTTAGCTAATTCTTGAGTAAGAACACCCAGTCCAGGCCCAATTTCCAAGACAATATCTTCTGAACTAAGGCCAGTAGCTTTAATCACTTTTTTAATTGCCCCTTTGTCAATTAAAAAATTCTGGCCCAGTCTTTTTAAAGGTCGAAGCTGGTATTGCTTGAAGATATTTTTGAGGGTTTTTACTGAAGTCAAGTTCATTTAATTATATTAACATAAATTTTTAGGCGTGCATGGGTGTGGATAAAAACCTTGACTTTTAAGAGAAATAAGTTAGATTAATAAAAAATGAGTAAGCACCTCAAAAGATTTTATTTTGTTGGGAAAAAGGAAATTCAGAGGCTAAAAAGAGCTTTTCGAGGATCTTCAAAGGATCCTTTGTTCCTTTTGGCAATGATTTCAGTTATTTTGTTTGGCTTGGTTATCTTGGGTTCAGCTTCCCTTCCAAATTCCCTTAATAAAGGGGATTTTTCAATAGCTGCTGTTTCTAAACTTTTCGATAAGTCAGTAAAACAAAATTCATTTTTAGGTCCAATAAACAAATTCGGACCAGAATCACCAGAATTTCTTTTGGTTGAAAATAGTAGCCTTCGGGCGGCTACTCCACCAACTAAATTCTCCCCTCAGGTTTTTGGGGCTCTGGTCGGAGGATATGAGCTTGAAGATACTAAAAAAGTAATTACCGAATATATTGTCGAATCAGGTGATAATCTTTGGTCAATTGCCACAAAATTTAATGTTTCTTTAAATACTCTTCTCTGGGCCAATGATTTAAATAAATACACTTATATTCAGTCTGGTCAAAAATTAATTATCCTACCGGTCTCGGGGGTAGTCCACCATGTTAAATCAGGCGACACCATTTCCACCATTGCTAAAAAATATAAAGGGAAGACGGATGAAATAATAGCTTTTAATGATCTTTCTGGCGAAGGAGATATTTATATTGGAGATATCGTTATTGTCCCCAACGGAGAAATGCCAGCCCCTTCTTTACAATATGCTCCGGTTTGGGTGCCTTTAGCTAATAGTTATTTTATCTGCCCAATTGCTTCACCCTGTCGGATTACCCAAGGTCTTCACTGGTACAACGCTATAGACTTTAGCCATGGAAAATGTGGTGAGCCAATCTATTCTGCAGCTGCCGGCACAGTTTTAAAAGTAAAATTAACCAGTTCTCGCTCTCGCTGGGCTTTTGGTGGAGCTGGAAATCATTTAACTATTTTACATCCCAATGGAGTAGTAACAATGTATGGCCACTTGGCTAATTCTTTTGTCAACCCAGGAGAACAGGTTTCCCAGGGGCAAGTAGTAGCTTTAATGGGTGGTGTGCCAGGAACTCCTGGGGCTGGTCATTCCACTGGCTGCCATTTACACTTTGGAGTAGCAGGGGCTAGAAATCCTTTTGCCCGGTAGTGAAAATTCGAATTTGCTACGCAAACAATTACCCCGCCTTAAGCGGGGTTTTCGAATTTCTACTACCGGGTTTGCCAGTTTATTTCTTTTCGCATTTCAAACAAAATCTGGCTTCAGGATAAATTTTTAATCTCTCTTTTCCAATTTCCTTTCCGCAAATCTCGCATTTCCCATAACTTTTCTTTTTAATTTTTTCTAAAGCTAAATTGATATTTTTCAGATGAGTTTCCAAATTATGTTCCAAGGATAAAAGATTGCTAAATTCCTCCACTTGGTCAGCTGCTCTTTCCAAAGCTGAGGACCCTGAGTCACCGCCCCATTTAGGGAAAATAGTGTCCCAGTCATCTTTTAGCTTTTTATCTTTTTTGGCAAACCGTCCTAATCTACTTTCGATAATTGCTTTTTCCTTTTCTAATTTTTTTTTCGATTCTTCATTCATAATTTTTGTTTTAATTTAATTACTCTCAAAACAGCGGTATTAACTTTTGCTTGAGAAATTTCTCCCCTTCTGAAAGCCTCAAAAAAAGCATCTAAGCCCTCTGCAACTTCTATTTCCCAACCAGAGAAAATTAAAAGATCTAAACCAGCCTGAACAGGCTCAGTAACTATTTCTTTTAAAGAAAACTTTTCTAATAAATAGTCTTGGGCTAAATCATCAGAGATGATTAAAATTTCTGAACCGAGATTATTTTTTAAAAATTGGAGAGCTTCCGAAGAAAAGGTAAAGGGTAGGGAAGGATTAAGATTTTTGTAAATTAAGTTGGCAGTCATAACAATCTCAGGATTGGCCTCCATTGCTTTTTTAAATTGAGAGATTTCTGGAAGAGTTTCTTTTTCGGCTAATTTCTCTTCCGGGTTGGAAGTGACTCCACCATAGCCAGGGAAATGTTTAATAGCAGTTAAGATTCCTGCTCCTTTTTGACCCAAAATTAAAGATTTAGCTAATTCTCCGGTTTCAGTTGCATTCTTTTTAAAAGTCCGATCGTAAAGAAAGTCTTGCTGGTTAACTATGTCCAAGACCGGAGCTAAGTTGAGATTAATCCCCAATTCTTTTAATTCTTCCCCTCGAGCCTGGCCGATCTGAAAAGCCTGTTCACTATTTTCAATTTCTGACTGGGCAGTTTTTTCTTGACTAAATTCAATTCGGGAAATAATTCCTCCTTCTTGGTCAACGGCAATAAAAAGAGGAAGGCCTGTTTCTCTTAAGGAAAGAGCTTGGAGGTCTTTGGTCAAATTTTTTAATTGTTCTTCATCCTCAATGTTTCTAGATAGCAGAAGGACACCAGCTGGCCGATATTTTTTAAACATCTCCTCTAACTGGGGAGTTAAGGTTTTCCCTTCAAAACCAATGAGAAATAATTGACCGATTTTTTCCTCTGCCTTTTTTGCTTCCACTCCTTCAATTGCTTTTTTCATACTTTCGAAAGAAGAGGTCAAAACAAAATAGTCGTCAAACCAGGCGTAACAGATTCCAAAATCATCTTTGGAAATAGTTAAAAAGCGGAAGCCCACCCCTTGGTAAGAAGAAGTTCTAAAATAGGGAGTTAGGGCTGGTCCTTCTTTGCCCAAAAGAGAAAAGAGGTTCTCCGTATCCTTTTCCATTGTCTCCTCCCAAGTTTTAAATAAATTAAGCAAACCTTCTTTTTCTTCAACTTTAGATATAAAGCCTAAATGATTAGTATCTTGAGTTGAATGGACAAAGAGAGTGGAATCATTATTTATTTTTTCTAAAAATCCTTGAGGTGTTTTTATTTCAAATGCTTCAAAAAATTCTTTTAGGCCTAAAATTTGCTTCTCTTCAGTATTTTTAATTAGAACCCTAATGAGGCTGTCTATTTCAAAACTTTTTTCCAAAAGCCGAGATATGGCTGAGGGAATTTCCTCTAAAGTTGTTATTGCTAAGGTTTCCGTGGTCGAGGCTAAAATTAAAGAAAGAGGAATAATAATTTCTGCCTCTTCAATAACTTCTTCTTTAATTTCTTCCTCAGGTGGTAATTCTTCCCCTAAAGGAAACTCAGCCTTTTTTACTCCAAAAAACCAATAAAAAAATCCCAGAGTAAAAAAAAGAATTGCCACTACAATTCCCCTAACTAAGATTTTCTGAAAATGAGGGGGTCTTTTTGGCGAACTGGGGATTAGAGTGTCCAGCACTTCTTTTTTAACTGGAGGTATTATTTGGATTTCCTCTTTTTCCTTTTTCTCTTCAGGCTTGAGGGCAGCAATTCTTTCCCTTTCCTTTTGGGCCTCTTTTTCCCTTAATTGAGCAATATCTTTTTGCATTGTTCTTGTCTCCCACCTCTTCAAAAACTCTAATTTTTCTTCATTCCCCTCCGGCATTTTGTTTTTTCGCCTCTTTTAAAGATAAATTTATTCTTCCTTGTTCATCAATCGAAATTACTTTTACTGGTACAATATCGCCAACTTTAACTATGTCTTCCACTTTTTCTACATGATAGGGGGCAAGTTGGGAAATGTGAATTAAACCTTCTTGGCCAGGGAAGATTTCAGTAAAGGCGCCAAAATCTAAAATTCTGGTTACTCTCCCCTGAAAGATTTCCCCCACTTTGGCTTCTCTGGTGATATTCTCTATCCAGGCGACTGCTTTTTTAACTGCCTCTTCTTTTCCGGCCGTAACAAAGATTTTACCTGAGTCTTCGATGTCAATTGAGACTTCACATTCGTCAATTATTCTATTGATCATTTTCCCGCCAGGGCCAATTACTTCTCTAATTTTGTCAGGATTGATTTTTAAAATTATAATTCTGGGAGCATAGGGAGAAAGTTCAGTTCTGGGCTTTTTGATTACTTTTGCCATTTCATCTAAAATCCGAAGACGGGCTTTTTTGCCTTCAGAAAGAGCCTCTTTTAAAATATCTTGGCCAATTCCATCAAGCTTGACATCCATTTGAATAGCGGTTATTCCTTTCTCGGTTCCGGCTACCTTAAGGTCCATATCTCCGTGATGGTCTTCTGGCCCTTGGATGTCAGTTAAAATTTTGTACTTCCCTTTATCGTCAGACATTAATCCTAAGGCAATGCCAGCTACCGGTCTTTTCAAAGGTACTCCGGCATCCATTAAAGCTAAGCTCGCACTGGAAGTTGAAGCCATGGAGGTTGAGCCGTTAGAGGAAAGAATTTCAGTAACAATTCTGATGGTGTAAGGGAACTCATCAAAACTTGGCACTAAAGGGATTAAAGCTTTTTCTGCCAGCATGCCGTGGCCAATGTCTCTTCGGCCAGGGCCTCTCATTGGTCTCACTTCTCCAACAGAATAAGGAGGAAAGTTATAGTGGTGCATAAAACGTTTCTTGCCAACGATTTCCATCCCCTCAAGCAGCCTGACGTCTCCTGGCGCTCCTAAGGTTAAAATAGATAGAGCTTTAGTTTGCCCTCGGATAAAAAGACCAGAGCCGTGAGTTCTTGGCAGTAATCCTGCTTCAGCCTCAAGTTTTCTTATTTCATTAAGTTTCCTGCCATCAGGTCTTTTATCTGATTTAATAACATTTTCATGAATTAATTTTTCAATTTCTTTTTCAAAAAAATCTTTGGTATAAGCTTGTCTTCCCATTCCCGGGTATTTCCCCTCAATGAAATAAACCAATTCTTCTTTAAGAGCATTAACTTCGTCCATCCGCTCTTTTTTTGCTGGCTGATAAAGAGCTTTTTCCAATCTATTTTTTAGAAAATCATTAATTTCTTTTTCTAATTCTAAATCTTGAGGAGGTTCCTCAATTTTAATTTTTTCTTCGCCAACTTTTTTAGTAATTTCTTTCTGGAAATCAATCAGTTTTTCTAAATAAGGCTTAGCAAATTCTATTGCCTCTAAAATTGTTTTTTCCTCAACTTCATTTCCCTCAGCCTCAATCATATTAATTAAGATATCTTTAGCCAAGGGAGATTCAACCCCGGTTATAGCTAAATCTAAGTCACTTTTTTCTCTTTCAGCGTAGACAGGATTCAGGATGAACTTTCCTTCTACTTTGCCAACTCTTAAAATAGCTACAGGTCCCGACCAAGGAATATTAGAAATGGAAAGAGCTAAGGAAGCAGCAATTAAACCGATAATATCTGGGTCATTTTCACCATCCCAGGAAAGACAAGTGACAACTATTTGAGTCTCTCTCTTAAGGTTTTGGGGGAAGCGAGGTCGGATTGCCCTATCAATAAACCTGGAAGTTAAAATAGCTTCGTCTGAAGGTCTGCTTTCTCTTCTGATATAGCGGGAGCCTAAAATTTTACCGGCAGCATAATATCTTTCTTCATAGTCAACAGTTAAGGGGAAGAAATCTATTCCCTCTCTTTGATAGTCTGCCATGACGGCTGTTCCTAAAACCAGAGTATCTCCATATTGGACCAAAACACTACCTGAGGCCTGTTCAGCTAAGTTTCTAACTTCTACCTTTAGCTCTTTGCCGCCAATTTCTAATTTAAATGTTTCTTGATTCATCTTTTTAATAAGTATTTGGTTGGCGCTTCTCCTAAATCAATAAACTCATCAGCCATTTCTTTTAATTTCAAAGAGGCTGATTTGCCAAAGGCGATAATTTCTACTCTTTTCCCCTGGTTTTTTAAATATTCAACCAGTTGAATAAAATCACCGTCTCCTGAGGCTAAGACAATGGTATCGCAGCTTTGGGCAATTCTGATAGCGTCAACCGTAATGCCAACATCCCAGTCTGCTTTCTTTAACCCGCCAAAAAATTCCTGCAAATCCCTGACTCTAGTTTCAATACCTAACTTAGTTAGGGCTTCAAAGAATGGTTTTTCCTCACCGGTTTTTGTTCTAACAACATAAGCAAAAGCCCTGATTAAGTTTCTCTGCGAAACTGCCAATTTTAAAATTTCTCGGAAATTAGCCCGAGCTTTATAAAGATTTTTAGCTGAGTGATAAAGATTTTGAACGTCGATGAGAACAGCTACTCTCTGTCCAACATGTTTAATAACCATATTATTTCTTTAATCCTATTTTCTTTAGGATACTGTTATATCTTCTAGTATTTTCTTTCTTTAAATAATTCAAAAGGGATCTTCTCTTTGAAACCATTTTTAATAACCCTCTTTTTGAATGGAAATCTTTAGCATGCTTTTTCAAATGTAAAAGTAGCTGCTTGATTTCTTCAGTCAGTAAAGCAATCTGAACTTCTGGTGAGCCAGTGTCCAAATCATGCAGTTTATACTTTGTGATAATTTTTTCTTTTTCTTTTGTTTCTAACATATTTTTGTGCCCCCAGCAGGAGTCGAACCTGCATTTACGGATTAAGAGTCCGCTACTCTGCCAATTGAGTTATGGGGGCTTAATGGCAGGGGAATTCGAAAGGTCCTTCTTCCCACCAGGTATGATAAATATCGGTAGTCCATTCGGCTAGTCCAATCATTTGAAGAAAGGTGCCAATAAAAATGAAGGCAACAAACATAATCGCTAAACCAATAACAGCCGCAGTTAAAATAGACTTTGCCCGATTAAACGACTCAGGCTTTCCACTGGCAACAAGCATAAAAAGGCCTCCGATTATAAACATCAAAGCAGCTACTGGTAATACTATTTTAAATAAAACAAAATCAATTATATTGTCAATCAGGGCGAAAAGATGACAGAAGCTGCATGGAGCGTCTTCAATTTGGGTCGTGCCAGGTAGGTCACAAGACTGACCGCAGGGCACCAAAGAACTGGTGGGGCAGGGTTTGGTTTCATCAATATCAGGATTATCAAGGTTATTGGTGTCTTGGCCGCACCAAGTACATGTTTCAGCTGAAGCCTGATTGGGGACTAAAGAAAACAATAAAAAAACTAAAATAGCTATCAATAATAATTTTGAAAATTGAAAGTTGAAAATTGAAAATTTCATAATCTGGTGCCCTCGCCAGGACTCGAACCCGGACTTCGGCGTCCGAAGCGCCACGTGATATCCATTTCACTACGAGGGCCTACGTTTTTTAATAATACCAGAATAATTGAAAAAAACAAGTTTTTAGGCTAAGATAAGAGAATGGATATTCCCAAAGAGGTAAAATTTGTCATTGAACAGCTCAAAAAGAAAGGATTTGAAGCTTATATTGTTGGTGGCTGCGTCAGGGATTTTCTAAGGGGAATTAAGCCTGAGGATTGGGACGTGGGGACTCGTGCCAAACCAGCTGAAGTCCAAAAAATTTTCCCCAAGAGTTTCTACCAAAATAAATTCTTAACAGTTACTGTCCAGACAGAAAGTCGAGACCCAAAATTAAAAGAAATTGAAATTACCACCTATCGCTCTGAAGCAAAATACACTGATAAACGCCATCCCGACGAAATTAAGTTTGCCAAAACCTTAAAAGAGGACCTAGCTCGCCGCGATTTCACTATCAACGCCATGGCCATAGATCTGTTGAGGTCAAACCCCAACAAGCTGATTGATCCATTTGGGGGAGAAAAGGATTTAAAGAATAAATTAATTAGAGCAGTTGGTAAACCAGAACAGAGATTTTCAGAAGATGCTTTAAGGATGATGCGAGCTGCCAGATTTGCCACGACCCTAAATTTTAAAATTGAGGAAAAGACCGCCAAAGCCATCAAAAAAAATTCCCCCTGGTTGCAGGCGATTTCCAAAGAAAGAGTTAGAGATGAATTGATGAAAATTATTATGTCAGAAAGAGCGGCTGAGGGATTGGAGATTTTGAGAAAGCTTGGTTTGTTAAAATATATCATCCCGGAATTAGAAGAAGGATATAGTGTTTCTCAGAACAAGCATCATATTTATAAATGCTATGATCACAGTTTACGCTCTTTAGATTACGCTGCGAAAAAGAAGTTTAACAAAAGCGTTAGGTTAGCTGCTTTGTTTCATGATATAGCTAAGCCAAGAACCAAAAGAGGCAAGGGCGAAAATGCTACTTTTTACGGCCATGAAGTAGTTGGCGCTAGAATGACTGCCCAAATTTTAAATAGATTAAAATTCCCAAAAAAAGATATTGAAAAAATTGTCAAATTAGTCAGATATCATCTTTTTTACTATAATGTAGACGAAGTTTCAGAATCCTCAGTTCGAAGATTAGTCCGCCAGGTCGGTCCAGAAAATATGGAAGAATTATTGCAGGTAAGAATGGCCGACAGAATTGGCTCTGGCGTTCCCAAGGCTGAGCCATATAAATTAAGACATTTAAAATATATAATTGAAAAAGTTTCCCAAGATCCGATTTCAGTAAGAATGCTTAAATCCTCAGGTAATGAGGTAATGAAAATCTTGAAAATTCAGCCCGGACCAAAGATAGGACAAATTCTAGATGTCCTACTTGATTACGTCTTGGCTGATCCTAAGAAAAATAAAAAAGAATTTTTAGAAAAAGAAATTAAAAAACTAGGTAAATTACCCGACAAGGAGCTGAGATCTTTAGCTCAAAAATCTAGAAAAGAAAGAGAAAAATTGGAAATGAAAAGAGACGAAATGACAAAAGGCAAGTACTGGGTAACGTAGTTTTTTCTTCGGGGTGTAGTGTAATGGTAGCACGAGTCCTTCGGGAGGATTTAGCCCGAGTTCGAATCTCGGCACCCCGACCAAAACCATGCCGCAAAACGACACTTTAAGAAAATTAAGAACAATGGAAGCAAAGATAAACCGGAACCTCTATTTAATTTGTGGTGGGGTAACTGTTTTGACAATGATAATGATGTTGGTTGAATTCCTGACTCGGGGAGCTTTCCCGCCAACAAAAATCAGCTTATTCTATCTGGGGGTTTTGCTTCTTTACTCTTTACATAAAGAGTTAGTCAGGTGGATGGGCGACAGAAAGGTAGATTATCAGGGAGAGTATTTTGTCTATGGCTGGATAGGCTTAACCACCTTACTTTACATCGTTAATTTTTTGTCCAAAGATTACTTCAGCCACTCTATTCATGGTGCTCCCTTAGTGGCACTTAAAGAAGCTTCAATTCTTACCCTGGAAGTCTTAGCCATCTTTTTAGTTACCCGAGGTTCTAAGTTAATAAAGGTTTTTTTAGTAAAAAAACAAAAATAACATATATATATGAATAGCAAAAAACCAATCGGGATAGTTGTTGACGAAGCAGCTGATTTGCCAAAAGAAATAATTACTAAATATCAAATAGGCATAGTCCCCCTCAATGTTCATTGGCCAGAAATAGAGAAATTTTCTGGCGAAAATATTTATCAAAGGATTAAAGAACTAGAAAAGAGCGGAGATAAGAGCTTTGCTAAAACTTCCCAGCCTTCTCCAGCCGCTTTTTTAGATGTTTACAAAAAACAGTTAGAGAATTTTGAAAAGGTAATTTGTCTAACCGTCACCTCCAAGCATTCCGGCACTTTTAACTCGGCTTGTCAGGCAAAGAGATTTATGGGAGTAGACGGTGATAAAGTCTATACTGTCGATTCTTTAAATGCTTCAGCTGGATTGGGACTGATTGTTTTAAAGACGATTGATTTGATAGAAAAAAATTATTCCATAGAAGATGTTCTCAAAGAATTAGTAAATTTTATCCCGCAGGTTAAGCTCTATATTCTTCTTGAAGACCCCAAAAGATTAGAAGCTTCGGGTCGACTACCCAGCTTGGTGGCTAACTGGATCAGGAAGATGCAGAAAATTGGCATCAGGCCATTGATTGGATTAAAGGAAGGAAAATTAGCACCGATCGGTATTAGAAAAGGAGCAAAAGATCTCCCGACAGCCATGTTTAGGGAATTAGAATCAAAAAGTAAATCTTTAAGGTCAGAAGGCAAAAAAATTCGGGTAGCCATTGCTCATGGTGACAATTTGACAAGAGCCAATCAGTTGGAAGAGTTAATAAAGAAAAATCTGGAGAATACAGAAATAGTATTTGTTAATTTAGCTGACGATGTTTTAGGTTCTCTTGTCGGCCCAGATTGTTTAGTACTTGGCTGGGCTCCAATGGAATAAGGGGCTCGCCCATGGGGCTACGCCCGAGGGCCTGTAGTTCAATGGAAAAACACGTCATTCGCATTGACGAGTTGGCGGTTCGAATCCGCCCGGGTCCATAATGAAAGATTATTTTCTAAAAGTTAATGGATTAAAAATTCATTACTTAGCCGAGGGCAATGGCCCTCCTTTGCTTTTTCTTCACGGTCATCGTTCAGACGCTAAGCGCTGGCAAAATCTGATTAAAAAATTAGGAGAAAAGCATAGAGTTTTTGCTCCCGATCTGCCTGGCTTTGGGCTCTCTCAAGAATTACCTGTTTTTCACACAATGGAAAACTATCTGCCTTACCTCCTGGATTTTGCAAAACAACTTAAATTAGAAAAGTTCACTTTAATGGGCGTTTCAATGGGAACAGTTTTAGCTGTTTCTTTGGCCAAAGAAATCCCAGAAAAAATCAAGAAATTGGTTTTATTGGGGCCGGTTTATAGCAAAGCATCATTTAAAATACCGAGATTAAAATTAATTTTGTCTCTACTTTTTCTTTCTATTTTTCCCCGCAGCAAATTATTAATTTCCTTGTTTAACCGTTTTATCAAAAGCGACCGTTTATTTAAACCATTCTTGAAAAGAAGTTTTCCTAAAGAAGAGAGGTCTCCTCAGATTTTAGAGTACGAAGTTAAACAGTGGCGGGTGATGTCAATCAAAGTTTGGGCTCAAACACTTTATAGTCTTTTAACTTTTTCCCCTAAAGACCAAAAAAAACTTGATATTCCAGTCATTCTTGTCTTTCCTGAAAATGATCAATACTTAGACATTCAAAAAACCTCAGCTTCTTTTGAAGGGATTTTTCCCCAGAGTGAAGTTTTTTACATTAAGAATTTAGCTCATGTTCCTAAAGGAGAAATGACTGCTTCTTTCTGGGGAAAATTCAACCACCTATTTGAGAAAATGGATTAAAATTTATAACGGGGTAAAATAAATTAATGTCTTTCTTGTGGGTAATTCTAAGTTATTTATTAGGTTCTTTCCCCTCGGGCTACTTAATTTCTCGCTTCTCTGGCAAAAATGTTTTAGAAATTGGCTGGAGAAAAACTTCTGGGTCCAATGTTTTTAAAAATGTTGGTAAATGGCAAGGAGTTTTAACCGGGATTTTAGATGTGGGCAAGGGCTATTTAGCTGTTTTTGGAGCTCAGAGGTTAGGGCTTCCTCTGGAAATTCAAATTTTTTCTGGAGTAGCAGCAGTTACTGGTCATAATTGGTCTTTATTTTTAAGATTTGCTGGCGGTCGAGGAATTGGCACCTTTATTGGTGCTTTTTTTGCTCTTTCTCCCCAAGTTCTTGGCCTTTCCCTTATTCCCTTGGTTGTCCTAGCTCTTATTTGGAATGCTGCTCTTGGCACTCTTTTATTTTTAGCAACGGCAATTTATCTCTCTTGGTATTTTGGCCAATTTGAGGTAGGAGGGGTTTACACTTTGATCTCTTTGGCGCCGATTTTAATAAAAAGATTGAGCCCGGTTAGAGAAGTCAAAAATTTCACCTTATTTAGAAACCGCCTAATCTTTGACAATGACCAAGCTTTAATGAAATTGAGAATTAAGAAAATTTTTCTCAAGGGGAAAAACAATCCCAGCCGAGTAACTAAAACAATTTTAGCTCCACCAAAAGCTGGCTGGCAGGCAGCCAAATACGGAGCAAAAATAGCCAAGAAACCAATTGAGTGGATTTTTAAAGCTCCCGAAAAAGTGGTGACTGAAATTAAGGTCGAGGATTTTAAAAAAATGATGATCGCTGCCTCGAAAAAGATTGTTTTACATCAAGAAGAGATTAATAAAATAAATGTTTTTCCAGTAGCTGATAAAGATACCGGTTACAATTTGGCCGCTACCCTGCTGGGCGTTGAGGGAACAATTTCTCCAAAAAATTATTCAACCCTTCGAGAGCTTACTGAAGACATCAAGCAAGCGGCCATGATCAATGCCCGAGGAAATGCCGGCATGATTTATACGGGCTATATTGTTGAGGTTTTAGACAGAATAAAGCATCTGGAAACCATCGATGCTTTTCATTTGTCTTTGGCTATGAAAAGAGGAATAAAAGCAGCTCGGCTTTCTATCAATGAGCCGGTCGAAGGAACCATATTGGACGTTGTCAAATCAGCTGGAAATAAATCTTATCAGGTAGCCAAACTGGAAAAAGAAAAGAATATAATAAAAGTTTTGGAAAAGGCTCATAAAGTTAGTCAGACCGCTTTGAAAGAAACAAAGGAAAAGTTAAAAGTTTTGAAAGAGAATGACGTGGTTGATGCTGGAGCTTTGGGTTTTGTCAGGATTTTAGAATCCTGGATTGAAAGTCTCAAGGGAGAACCTTTAGGTTCAGTCCCAGAAGTTGTTTCTCCGGATTTTCAGCCAAAGCCAGCAGAAAAATTAAAGTATCAGTATGAAGTGGTAGCTATTTTCAAAAAGACTAAGGAACTTAACATTGAAAACTTGAAAACTGATCTTTCTTCTCTCGGAGATAGCTTGGACATTATTGAGATTGAAGACAAAATAAAACTCCACATTCATACTAGCCAGCCAGAAGTTGTCAGAAATAAGTTTAAAGATTTTCCAGAAGTAGAAATTCGAATTGAAGATATGGCAGAACAGTTGAAAAAGATTCAAAAAAAACCCTTAGGGCTGGTGGTTGATGAAATTGCTGATTTGCCAAAAGAATTTTTAGAGAAACACAATATTGAAGAAATTTCTTTTACCACCAGATTTCCAGATGGAGAAATTATTACCTCCAAAGAAGATATTTACCCTAAAATGAAAGAAGCTCTAAGGCAAGGGCGGTCTTTACCAACCACTTCGGCTCCCTCTTTTAAGGAATTTCTTTCCGCTTATGAAAGGGCTTTTAAAAAATTTGAAAAAATCTTAGTTATTACTGCTTCTGCCAAGCTTTCTGGTACCTATAGCTCAGCCAGAATTGCCCGTTCGACTTACAAGAAACCAAAAAAGCTTAATATTTTTGTTTTTGATTGTTTCTCTGCTGAAATTGCCGAAGGCCTAGTAGATATTAAAGCCCAAGAACTGATTTCTCAAGGCAAGAAAATGGAAGAAGTTGTTGAAAAATTAAAAGAATTTTGCCCCAAGATAACTTTAATTGGCAGCATTGACGATTTCAAATATATTGCTCATGGCGGGAGAGTAAAGTTGCCCAAAATGTTGATTAAACCGATCTATCTAATTCAAAAAATAGGAATCCGGCCATTAATTGTTCTGAAAAATGGTAAACTTAAATTCCTTGGAGTAAAATTTGGTAGAGATGTTATTAAAATTTTGGTTGAAGAAATTGAGAGGCAGAGAAACGGTCAGCCAATAAAAGTAGCCATTGCTCATGCTGATAATTTCAAGATGGCAGAGCAATTAAAAGGTGCTCTTGAAAAATTACCCCAAGTAGAAGTTTTGTTTATGTCTTCGGTCTCACCAGTGGTAGGAACTCATACTGGCCCAGGTGCTTTATTAGTTGCCTTTCATCCTGTTGACAATTAAGTTGCTTTTGCTAAAATAAAAGCAGTCCGCAAGAAGCGGACGTATTTATTAACCACCGCTATGGACATAAAAAATTTCACCTCATCTATCGCTCAGATTGCTGAAGAAAAAGGCATCTCCTCAGAAAAGATTTTAGAAACAATTGAAATGGCCATTGCTGCTGCCTATAAAAAAGATTATGGCAAGCGGGGCCAGGTAATTAAAGCTAAGCTTGACACAGGATCAGGGGAAGTTAAATTTTGGCAGCTGAAATTAGTAGTAGATAAAAACATGATTTATTCTGAAACCGAGCTTTTACAAATGGAAGCGAAAGTAGAGAAAAAGGAAAAAGATGAAGAAAAGAAAGTTCGCTTTAACCCAGAAAAACATATTATGTTAGAGGAGGCCAAGAAAATAAATCCAAAAATAAAAGCCGGCCAAGAGCTGGAGATGGTTTTAGAAGCTAAAAAAGATTATGGCCGAATTGCCGCCCAAACCGCTAAACAAGTGATTATGCAAAGGATCAGGGAAGCAGAAAAAGAAGGTATTTTTTCAGAATATAAGTCTAAAGAAGGAGAAATAATTTCTGGCATTGTCCAAAGAGTTGAAGGGAGGAATGTTTTTTTAGATATTGGTAAGACTTTGGGTATTTTGCCAAGAGAAGAACAAGTATCAGGCGAATTTTATCGTCCCGGTCAACGGCTCAAGGTCTATTTGCTAAAAGTTGAAGAAACGTCAAGAGGGCCAGTAGTTTTTCTCTCCCGGGCCTATCCTAAAATAATTTCAAAACTTTTTGAGTTAGAAGTGCCAGAAGTTTCTTCTGGCCAGGTTCAGATAAAATCAATTGCCAGGGAAGCAGGTTCCAGATCTAAAATTGCGGTAGCGGCCACCCAGGAAGGAATTGATCCAATCGGTTCTATGGTGGGACAAAAAGGGACCAGGGTGGTAGCTGTGATTGATGAATTAGCTGGAGAAAAAATTGATATTATTGAGTATGATTCGGAGCCAGAAAAATATATTGCCAATTCTCTATCACCAGCCAAGGTTTTGGAAGTAAAAATAATGCCAAAAAATAAAGCTTTAGTCATTGTTTCTGAAGACCAGTTGTCTTTAACTATTGGTAAGGACGGCCAGAATGTCAGATTGGCAGCAAAACTTACCGGCTGGAAAATAGACGTCAAAAGTGAAGAACAAGCTAGAGAAATATTTAAAGAAAAAAAGCCGCCAAAGGCGAGTCTCGCCAAAGGCGGAAAAGAGTTAAAAACACAAGCTTTAAAGAAGCGTAGTGTGAAAAAGAAATCGTAGATTTCTTTACCAAACTAAAAAGAAAGCCTAAACATGCTTTTCATTCCTATTTTTATTTCTATCTTTTCTTTAATTTTTGCTTATTTTCTCATCCGGGAAATTAATAAAGCCCCTTCGGGCTCGGGGAAAATGATTGAGATTTCCCGGGCAATTAGAGAAGGAGCAATGTCTTTTTTGAAAAGAGAATTCAAGGTAATGATCGGTGTTTTTGTTTTGGTTGCTATCGTGCTCGGAATGGTCACTGGTCATTTTTTAGAGTCTTTAACTTTTTTGACTGGGGCAGCAGTTTCTGCTTTAGCTGGTTTTATTGGGATGATGGTTTCCACTCGGGCTAATGTTAGAACAGCTAGAGCTGCTCAAGATAGTTTTCCGGAGAGTTTTAAAATCTCTTTTTTGGGAGGAGAGGTAATGGGTTTTTTGGTAGTTGGTTCAAGCCTTTTGGGTATAGCTATTATTTGGGCTTTGTTTGAAAATACCCATCTTTTAATTAGTTATGCTTTTGGTTCTTCTTTGGTTGCTCTCTTTTTAAGAGTAGGTGGAGGAATTTTTACTAAGTCAGCTGATGTCGGAGCAGATTTGGTTGGTAAAGTTGAAAAAGGAATTCCCGAGGATGATCCTAGAAATCCAGCTGTTATTGCTGATCAAGTTGGAGACAATGTTGGTGATATTGCTGGAATGGGTTCTGACCTCTTTGAGTCCTATGCTTCAGCTATCATTGCTGCCATGGTTTTGGGAGTAGTTGCCTTTGGAGTAAAAGGTCTTTTTTTGCCTTTGATACTTGCTTCAGCTGGAATTTTGAGTTCAATCCTGGGAAGTTTTTTTGTCAAAGTTTCAAAGAATTTGGAGAAGGCAAAGTTTACCGAACAAACTAAACAAATTAGAAAGGCAATGGGAAAAGGGGTGATGGTGGCTAATCTTTTGATGGTCATTGCTAGTTTCTTTATCATCTCTAATTTTTTTGGAGAAATTAAATTATTTTGGGCAGTTTTAGTTGGTTTAGGAGTAGGTGTCTTAATCGGAAAAACCACTGAATATTATACTTCAGAAACCAAAGAGCCAACCTTAGGAATTGCCCGAGCTTCTCAAATTGGACCCTCAAATGTAATTATTGAAGGTCTGGCCGTAGGAATGAAAAGCACTATTTTGCCAGTCTTAGGAGTAGCTCTGGCCACGGTCGTTGCCTATCATTTTGGCGGCCTTTATGGCATTGCCATAGCTTCAGTCGGAATTTTAGGAGTTTTAGGAATAAATCTTTCTACTGATTGTTATGGCCCCATTGTTGATAATGCAGCTGGGATTGCTGAGATGGCTGGATTAGAAAAAGAAGTTCGCCAAAAAACTGAAGCTTTAGATACAGTTGGCAACACTACGGCTGCTACTGGTAAGGGATTTGCCATAGGATCTGCTGCCTTGGCAGCTTTAGCTTGGCTAGCTGTTTTTTTTGAAGTAGCCGGGCTTAAACAGATTTCTTTTTTAGACCCAAATATAATTGCTGGCCTTTTTTTAGGAGCTGGCCTTTCTTTTTTATTTTGTTCTCTAACTCTCAAAGGGGTAAGTCGAGGAGCCTGGGAGGTAGTCAAAGAAGTGAGAAGGCAGTTCAAAGAAATTCCCGGAATTATAGAAGGGAAGGCCAAGCCAGATTATGGTCTTTGCGTTGATTTAATTACCAAAAAGGCCTTAAGGGAAATGATTCTGCCTGGAATCTTGGTTGTTTTGGTTCCAATTTTAGTTGGAGTTTTTTTGGGGGTAGCAGCTGTGGGGGGTCTTTTAGCTGGTTCCTTAATCACTGGATTTGCGTTGGCTTTGATGATGGCTAATGCTGGAGGAGCTTGGGATAATGCTAAAAAATATATTGAAGCAGGTAACTTAGGGGGAAAGGGTTCGGAAGCTCATAAGGCAGCAGTGGTGGGAGATACGGTTGGCGACCCCTTTAAAGATACGGCTGGCCCCTCTTTGAATATTTTGATAAAGTTGGTTGGTAAGGTATCATTGATTTTCCTACCATTATTTTTAGTTTAAAGCGCCTCAATCCATTTTCATAGAAAGAGGCGCTCACAGGAAGATAAAGTCTATCCCCAAGTAAAGAAGATAAACAATGAGAAAGATGTGAGGGAGGTTGATTGCTACAAGATACCAATGGCCATACTTTAGTCCTCTTGCTCCAAGAGTAACGGTAGCCAAGATGTCGCTGAAAGGTAAAGGAAGCAACAAGAACGAAAGAATAATCCAGAGGCCCCGTCTTCCCAGCCAGCCAATAAACCTTCTCTTTTTGTCCTCAGTAAATGAATTGAACTTCTGGTACCTAGACTTCTCCTTCAGGATGAGAAATTGATCCCCCAAAGGGAGCTTCACTCCTTTTCGTAGTTTTCTCTTCAGCCAATTGAAAGCTTTTTTCAGAAGAAGGCGGATCCCAAAGGCACCAAAATGAATTCCTAACATTTCTACTGAACTTATCCCATAGCAAGCTAAAGCCGTCTGCCAGAGAGGTTTGCCACTGGCGACCCAGATGCCTATTCCTCCGTGGAAATAAACCCAAAGAGGAGCAACGTGGAAAAACATTTCTAGAGGAGGAAGAGTAATACTAGCCATGCTAAAAGGAAGAGTAATGCAAATTCCAATGAACAAAACTAGTAGCTTTCTCTCCAAAGAGAGAATCTTAAACTTATAGAGAATCCCCACTTATCCTTTCACCTCCTTTCTAAAGAACTTCAGCTTTTTAATAGCATAAATTCTAAAAAAAATCAAGCTTGACTTTTGAAATTAAAAATCTATAATAAAAAACGATGAATTTAATCCCAACCGTTATAGAAAAATCACAATACGGGGAAAGGGCCTATGATATTTACTCCCGTCTTTTAAAAGACAGAATCGTTTTTTTAGCTGGTCCCATTACTGATTCAGCAGCCAATTCAATTATTGCCCAGCTTCTCTTTTTGGCTTCCAAAGACCCTCAAAAAGATATCCAGCTTTATATTAACACTCCTGGCGGTTCAGTTACGGCTGGCATGGCAATTTATGACACTATGGAGTATGTCAAACCAAACATTTCCACTGTTTGTATAGGTTTGGCAGCTTCCATGGGAGCCACCTTGTTGGCTGCTGGTGCCAAAGGCAAACGTTTTGCTTTGCCCAACTCCCAAATTTTATTACACCAATTAGCTGGCGGGGTAACTGGCGAGGCAGTAGAAATTGAAATCACAGCTAAACAAATTATCAAAATTAAAGAAAAATTAAACAAAATTTTAGCCAAACACACTGGCCAGCCCTTAGAAAAAATTGAAAAAGATACTGACCGAGATTTTTATCTATCAGCTGAAGAGGCTAAAGAATATGGCATAGTTGATGAGGTGATTAAGCCAAAAGGAGAGGAGAAATAATGAAGAAATTTCGAATTTCTAAAAGGTTCTGGCTTGTATTTTTAGCCCTAATTGGAATAGGGCTTTTTGTTTGGTTTTTTTGGTTTTCTGGAATGGGAATTCTTAATGGAGAAGGTTGGCCAGGGCAAATTCCCTCAAAAGAGCTTAAAGGTGATAAATCTGAGCCATCTTCACAAATAAAGCTACCTCTTTCTGGTTCTTGGCAGGATAGAGACTTCCCAATTGAAACCTTGGATGAAGATTTAGAAACAGGATTAGATAATGGTTCTTGTCAATATAAAGTTCTTTCTTATGAGATAGACGGCACTGAACACTCCAGTGGTTGGCAAAAAAGAAAATGTAATTCCTTTAGCTTAATTGGGGTTGGAGAGGAAACTTGGTGCCGTTTCCAGGGGGAAAAAGCTTGTTGGGTTTTTATCTCTTCAAGAGACAAAGCAAATAATCTTCATTTACCATCCGAAGAAAAAGGCTCAGTAAAATATTATCATATTGATTGGACAGGGCCTGAGGTTGGAGAAGTTTTGGTTGAAGAAAACAAAATTCAGGTTAGAGTAACTGACAATCTTAAAATAGTTGCTTGTAGCTTATATTTAGACAATGAAAATCTTGGGCCAATGTCTTTTTTGGTTCCAGGATGTAAAAAAGAATGCACTGTTTTAAAAGATTTAGATCTAGAATTTAAGCCAGGAGAAAGTCGGCTTTGGGTAGTTTGTCAGGATGCGGCTGGCAATTATGGCCGAGGTGAGGAATTTTTAGTAAAAGAAAATCTCCCTCCCCAGATTTCTTCTTGCCGAGTAATTCCCACTCAAGGAAATCTTCAAACTAATTTTCAATTCAAAATAGAAGCTAATGACCCAGATGAAGATCAATTAACTTTTCTTTGGGACTTTGGTGATAGCCAGAATTCTGAAGAAAAAAATCCTTCTCACAGTTATTCCCAGGTCGGGACCTATGAACCTAAAGTTAAGGTTTCTGATGGAAAAGGGGGAGAAGACAGCTGTTCAACTGCCTGGGTAGTTGTCAATGAATAAACAGAAATGTTAAAATTAAAATGATGAAAAAAAAAGCTTTAGCAATTATTTTTACTCTATTTTTGGGCCTAGGAATTTTTACTGGTCAGATTTGTCTTGCAAAATTAAATTCACCTACACCTATCCTTCCTATACCGCCAGAAAACATCGGTGAAGGTTCAGTAAAAGTTAGCTGGCAATGGACGTCAGGTGGCGGGACAATTAACCGCTTTATTATATCTTATAGAATTGAAAAGATATCTAGTTTGACTTTAGAAGGCACGATAGCAGTTACTCATCTTTCAACGGCAGTATCGGGCGAAGAGACATTATTTACTACTCAATTAGTAGCGGGTGATTATATAAAAATTGAAACCGAAATTTTCAAAGTTTCTGCCATCATTGATGATTCTAATCTTAACTTAGATTCTGCCTATCAAGGAGAGACCGCTTCGGAACTTACAGCTTACAGGCTTTACAATCCAAATCCCTGGACTAAGAGATACCCATCGGCCGGAGTTCGAGGTTATACAATTAGAGGATTGACCGAGCAAACGACTTATGAATGGACAATAATGGCTGAAGCTGAGAACCCAACTGATAATAGCGAGGAGAGCGACATAGATGCCTTTACTACCAAGGCAGGTACTGTCAATGGCAATGGCTCTGGCCTCGGTAATGGTGGCAGTCCAATAGGATTGATTAATCCCTTGGCAGCTGACACCCTAGAAGAAGCGCTTAATGCTTTTATCAATTTCCTTTTTTGGTTAGCCATGGCCGTGGCGCCAATTTTAATAGTTTATGCTGGCTTTTTATTACTGACTGCTGCTGGCGACCCGGCTAAAATAAGCAAAGCCAGGCAAGTGATTACCTGGACTTTGGTAGCCGTAGCTATTATTCTCTTTGCTAAAGGATTGCCAGCTTTAATTAAAGGAGCCTTTGGCGGCTAAAGAGAGAGTGGAGTTTGACAATTTTTAAAAATTTGTTATAATTTAAACGTAATAACTTTAATCTTGGACTTTGGAATGTATAGCCAATTTTCAAACTTAAAACATGAGTCAATTTATCCCATTAGCGGTGGGCCTAGTTGCTCTATTTGTTGGATCTATTTTAGGTTACTATGCTCGCCAATCTATTGCCAAAAAACAAGCAGGCACCTTAGAGGCCAAACTGGAAAAGAAAGTCTCAAAGGCCAGAGAAGACTCTGAAACAATTATCTCTGAAGCTAAAGCAAAGGCAGAGGGAGTTTTAGAAAAAACAAAAAAAGAGATAGATAGTAGGCGTTACGAGCTCTTTAGAACAGAGCGTCTTTTGCTTAAAAGGGAAAATATCTTGGACCAGAAACTTTCTGATTTTGAGAAAAACCAGAAAGAATTTCAGGAAAAGATAGAAAAAGTTAAAGCAATAAAAGAAAGCTTAGAAAAATTAAGGCAGGAGGCTACTGATAGCTTGGAAAGGATTGCCAAACTACCTCAAAAAGAAGCAAAAAGAGAATTACTTCAAAATTTAGAGAAAGAATATCAGAAAGAGATATTAGAGAAAATGCAAAAATTAGAAAAGGAAGGTTGGGAAAGATTTGAAGGCAAAGCTAAGGAATTGTTAGCTATAGCTATTCAGAAATGCGGTCTGAGTCAGGCCCAAGAAATAACCACTACCTCCCTGACCTTACCCTCAGAAGAAATTAAAGGAAGAATCATTGGCAAAGAAGGAAGAAATATTAGAGCTTTGGAAAGATTAACTGGCACAGAAATAATTGTTGATGAGACTCCGGAAGCTGTGGTTATTTCCGGATTTGACCCTATTCGTCGTCAGATTGCCAAGATAGCTTTAGAGAAATTAATCCAAGATGGCCGAATCCAGCCAGCCAGGATTGAAGAACAGGTTGAGATAGCTGAAGGAGAAATAGCAAAACAAATAAAAGAAGCAGGTGAGGTAGCAGTTTACGATGTCGGTATTATTGGTCTTGAGCCAAAATTAGTTCAATTGCTGGGCAGATTAAAATTTAGGACAAGTTATGGCCAGAATGCTTTGCTTCATTCAATTGAAGTAGCCCATTTGGCTGGAGCCCTAGCTGCGGAAGTTGGGGCTGATCATTCAGCCTGCAAAAAGGCCGGTCTCTTGCATGATATTGGTAAAGCAGTTGACCATCAAGTTGAAGGTTCTCACGTTGATATTGGCATTAGGATTTTAGAAAAATTTGGAGTAGAAAAAGAGGTGATTTCAGCTATGAAATCTCACCACGAAGAATATCCTTCAGAAACCATTGAATCAATTTTAGTTCAGACGGCTGACCAAATCTCTGGCGCCCGACCAGGAGCCAGAAAAGATACTTTGGAAAATTATTTACGAAGATTGGGAGAACTGGAGAATATTGCCTTGACTTTCTCTGGGGTAGATAAGGCCTGGGCTTTGCAGGCCGGTCGGGAAATAAGGATTTTTGTTAAACCAGAAGAGATAGATGATCTGGCAGCTAAAAATCTGGCTAAGTCTATCGCTAATCGAATTCAAGAAGAATTGAAATATCCTGGGGAAATAAAAGTCAATGTCATTAGAGAGACCAGAGTGATTGAATACGCCAAGTAAAATTTAAAAATTGGGAAATGGAAAACGGCTCAGGAGAGCCGTTTTCTGCTTGAGCGGGCGAAGAGATAAATCTCTTCTTTCGCTCTACGCTGTCGCTTGAGCGGGTGATGGGAATCGAACCCACATGACTTGGTTGGAAACCAAGGGCTCTGCCTTTGAGTTACACCCGCGAAGTCGGGGTATCCAGATTCGAACTGGAACTAAATCCTCCCAAAGGACTCGTGCTGCCGTTACACTATACCCCGTCGTAATTACTATTCTAATAAAATTTCCCCTTTTAGTCAATTTGGTGATATAATAAGTTAATGAATTTTAAAGGAATTCTTGCTCAACTTAATATTCTTGCTCAGTGTAAAAAATATGGATTATCTCCTTGGCAGTGTCCTCAATTTCTTTTTTTGGCGATGGGGATGATTATTATTGGTTCTATCTTAGCTACTTATTTTATTGGTAGAAAATACGTTGAGGATCCTCAGGTCGTAGCTTTAATTGTTCTTTTTATCACCGCTATTTTATTCATTATCGCTACCACTATCATTCGAAGTTTTGAGAGATTGGCTGAGGCCAGTCGGATGAAATCAGAATTCGTTAGTATAGTTTCTCATCAACTTCGTTCTCCTTTAACCAATTTTAAATGGGTCATTGAACTTATCTTGTCAGGCAAAATTAATCCAGTTAGCGAAAAGCAGTTAGAATATCTTAAAATCTTAAAAGAAAATAGTGACAGAATGAGGGAATTAGTTTCTGATTTGCTAATTGTTTCCCGAATTGAACAGGGTAAGTTACCTCCCGGGAAAGAAAAAATTTTCTTAAAAGATTTAATTGAGAAAATAATTAAAGAGATGGAAATTTTTGCTCAAGCTGCCAATGTCAAAATAGAATTTAAAACAAAAGGAAAATTACCTCAAATCCTTACCGATCCCTCTCAATTAAAATTGGTCATTGAGAATCTCCTAGACAATTCTATTCGCTATGCTAAAGGAAAAGGAAAGGTAGGAATAAAATTAGAAAAAAAAGACAAAAATTTGCATTTTGAAATTAAAGATAAAGGAGTTGGTATCCCTGAAAATGACCAAAAATATGTTTTCCAGAAATTTTTCCGTTCAGCTAACGCCTTACGACATCAAACTGAAGGTTCAGGTCTTGGTTTATATATTGCTAAATCAATTATCAAAAAATTAAAAGGGAAAATCGGATTTAAAAGCCAAGAAGATGTCGGGTCGACCTTCTGGTTCACTCTGCCCACTTAATAATTTATAAAATAATATGCCCAAAATAATCTTATTTATTGAAGACGAATCGGCTCTTCAAAAAACTTTTGGCGAAATCTTAAACCAAGAAGGATACCAGGTGATATCTGCCTTAGACGGTGAGATAGGTTTAAAACTGGCCAAGCCACCAGCTGGCGGGAAAAAGCCAGATTTGATTTTACTTGATTTAATTCTGCCGAAAGTTAACGGCTTCGATGTTTTAAGAAAATTAAAAGAAGATAAGGAGATAAAGGATATTCCGGTTATTGTTTTAACCAACCTGGAGGAAATGGGAGACGTAGATAAAGCAATTGAGTTGGGAGCGACCACCTATTTAGTCAAAGCCAGCTATAGCTTAAAAGAGGTAGTAGAGAAAATAAAGAAAGCCCTTGGCGAGTAATTAAAAATTTCTCCATGAGAGTAGAGTCTCAACAATTAAAAGCTTTTCTTTTGGATGCTAAATTAGCCACTAAAGCCCAATTTGAAAAGGCAAAAAAGATTGCTCAAAAGTCTAAACAAAAAGTAGGCGATGTTTTAGTTTCCCAAGGTTTTATTTCCCAGGAGGAATTGGTTAAATTAGAAGCCTATATTTTAGGAATTCCTTTTGTCAATTTAGAAAAAGAAAAAGTTGAAAACGAGATTTTAAAAATTATCCCTGAACCGATTGCTCGTTCCCACAATATTGTTGCTTTTAGGAAAAGGGGAAGGGATTTGGAGGTGGCAATGTTGGACCCAGAGGATTTGAGAACCATTGAGTTTATTAAAAAAACGGCTGATTTAAAAATTTTGCCAAGATTAACTACTCCAGAAAGTATAAAACAGGTACTCCGGCAATATCAGAAGACCTTGGAAGCTGAATTTGGAGAAATAATTAAGAAAGAGGTCAAGGGAATTAAAACAATTAGAGAAGGAGCTATTCCTTCTGGCAAAGAAAAAGAAAATTTAAAGAAAATTGCTCAAGAGCTGCCGGTAGTTCGGATTGTTGACACCCTATTAAAGCATGCTATTTTAGAGCGGGCTTCAGACGTTCATATTGAACCGACTAAAAAAGAAGTAATCGTTAGATACCGAATTGACGGTATTTTGCATGACGCTATGACTTTACCAAAAGCTGCCAGCTCAGGGATTGTCGCCAGAATTAAGGTCTTGTCCAAATTAAAACTCGATGAACACCGATTACCTCAGGATGGTCGTTTCAGAGTTGAGGGCGAAGATTATAAATATTCGATTCGAGTTTCAATTTTGCCAGTGTTTGATGGAGAAAAAATTGTTATGCGTTTATTGTCAGAAACTGCCAAAGCCTTTAGCTTAGAGCAGCTTGGCCTAAGAGGGGATGCTTTAGAAAATGTTCAAGATAATTTAAGAAAGCCAGTTGGAATGATTTTAGTTGCCGGACCGACTGGTTGTGGCAAAACAACTACTTTATATTCAATGATGGAGATTTTAAACACTCCAGCAATAAATATTTCTACAGTAGAGGACCCAGTTGAATATCGAATACCCAGAATTAACCAAACTCAGGTTAATCCGAAAATTGGTTTAACCTTTGCTTCTGGCCTCCGTTCTTTAGTCCGTCAGGACCCAGACGTTATTATGGTTGGGGAAATAAGAGACAATGAAACTTGTGGTTTAGCTATAAACGCTGCCCTAACCGGTCACTTAGTTTTGTCTACCTTGCACACTACTTCTGCGGCTGGTGCCATTCCCCGTCTTATTGACATGAAAGCTGAGCCATTCTTAATCTCTTCAACCTTAAATGTTATTTTAGCCCAGAGATTAGTCAGACGACTTTGTCCAGAAAAAGAGAAATACACTCTCAAAGATTCTGAAATTAAAAATTTAAAAAAATATTGTGATTTGGACAGAATTTTAGAGATTCTCAGGGGAGAAAAGCTGGTAAATCCAAAACAAAGCTTTAAAGATATTATCTTTTTTCGGTCAAAACCTTCCAAAGCTTGCCCTGAAGGTTACAAGGGCCGGATTGGCATATATGAAGTATTACCGGTCACTGAAAGTATCAAGGAGTTGATTATCAAAGAAGCAACCTCAGATCAAATTCAAGAACAAATTCAGAAAGAAGGGATGAGGACAATGATTGAAGATGGTTTTATTAAAGCAATTCAAGGAATTACCTCAGTTGAGGAAGTATTACGCGTGATTGCAGAATAACTATGCCAAGATATTCTTATATTGCCAAATCCCTAGAAGGAGAGGAGATGTCTGGAACTGCTGAGACAAAAGACACTCGTCAATTAGCTAGAACTTTGAAGAACCAAGGTTTTATTTTAATTAAGGCTTTCCCGGAAAAAGAAAAATCCAAGAAAGAAAGACTTGATATCTCCATCCCGTTTTTAAGCGGAGTTTCTCTAACCGAGAAACTGATGTTTACTAGGAATCTTCAAGTGATGATATCTTCTGGTCTTCCTTTGCCTAGGACCCTTCAAACTTTAGCCGATCAAACTAAAAGTGCAAAATTTAAGAAAGCCATTTTTGAGATAAGAGAAAAAATAATCAAAGGTAATAGTTTTTCTAGTTCCTTAGCTGATCACCCTGATATTTTTTCTGAACTTTTTCAAAACATGATTAAGGCTGGAGAAGAAGCGGGCAACTTGGACGAAGTTTTAAAAATTTTATCTCAGCAAATAGAAAGAGAACACGAACTTAAAACAAAAATTAAAGGGGCTTTGGTCTATCCGGCGGTTATAATACTGACCATGGCTGGCATCGGTATTTTAATGTTAGTTATGGTCATCCCAAAGATAGCTGAAACTTTTGAAGAATTAGGCATTGAACTTCCTCTGACTACCAGGGCAGTAATTGGCTTTGGCACATTTTTAGCTGAAAAATGGTATTTAGCTATTTTAATCATAATTGGTCTTTTTTTTCTTTTTTGGCTAATTTTAAGAACTAAAAAAGGAAAAGAAAAAATAGATTCTCTCCTATTGAAGCTTCCCATCATCTCTCCCCTTATTAAAAAAACAAACTCAGCCTACACTGTCAGAACTTTAAGCTCTTTAATTTCAGCTGGCGTACCTATTGTTAGGTCTTTGGAAATTGTTTCCGGAGTCTTGGGCAATATCCATTATAAAACTGCCATTTCTCAAGCAGCAAAAAGGGTAAGAAAAGGAGAAAAATTATCTAAAGCCTTTGAGGACTATAAAAATATTTATCCCATAGTTGTTTTACAAATGATTAAAGTAGGGGAAGAAACCGGCGAGACTTCAAGTATTTTAGCTAAGTTAGCTACCTTTTTTGAGGAAGAAGTTGGCAATGCCACTAGAAACTTAGCTTCAGTAATTGAGCCTATTTTGATGCTTATTATCGGGGTAGTAATTGGTTTTTTTGCTATTTCTATGATTCAACCAATGTATTCAATGCTTGGCGCAATCTAAAATGAAAAATATCTTCGGATTTACCCCGCACCTTTTGCGGAATAGAAAAGGTGGTATTTCCCCGACATCCTTTAAAAAAGGTGCGGGGTTTACCCTTGTTGAATTATTGGTGGTAACGGGTATTTTTATTATTCTTACTCTTATTGCTTTTCCTAGTATCCGTTCTTTCCAAAGAGAATCAGATTTAAATAATAGCGCTGAAAGGATTATTAATATTTTAAGATTAAGCCAAAATAAAACATTAGCCTCAGAGAAAGCTAGCCAATACGGAGTCTATTTTTCTACTTCAACTAGTGTTAATCAATATATTTTATTTAAAGGAAGTGATTATCAATCTCGAGCCACTTCATTTGACGAAACTTATCAGTTAGCAAAAGTAGTAGAAATTTCAGTAATTGATTTAACCGGCGGAGGTTGGGAAATAGTTTTTGACAGGCTAACTGGTAAAACCAGTCAATTCGGCAGTATCTCTTTACGGTTAAAGACAGATCCTGCAAAAGAAAAAATTATCTATATTGAAAATTCTGGGAGGGTGGGGTTAACCAATCCTTCAATACCTGGCCAGGAAAGTCGAATAAAGGATTCTCGCCATGTTCATTTTGATTATAGCCGGCAAATTAGTACTTCTAGCGAGAGCTTAACTTTAACTTTTACTTATGACACTTCTACCACCAGTAAAGAAATAGTAATTGCTGATTATTTGAAAAATGACCAGATTGATTGGCAGGGCGAGGTTAATCTTGCTGGCGAAATCCAGGAAATAAGAATTCACACTCACAGATTAAATGACCCCCTAGAGGGTACTCAGTTTTCTGTTCACCGGGATCAAAGATACAATAATAGAGCTTTAATTATTACTATTGATGGTGATGCCACTGGTGAATTAATTCAATATGATGCCGGTGGCCAAACTGCTACTGGAACTTCAATTTATGTTACAGAACCAGACTGGCAATAAAAAAGGGATTTCCATAATAGAAATATTAATAGTAATTGCAATCATTGCCATTGCCCTAACCAGTTTTTTGGGGTTAGCTTCTTTTTCTTTATCAACTTCGACTTTAATAAAAAAAACTACCCAGGCTAATTACCTCGCTCAAGAACTAATGGAAGCAGTTCACAATTTTCGAGATGGAACAGATTGGCAATCAGATGGATTGGGAATATTAATTACCGGGGCTGATTATTATTTCCAGAAGACAGGTTCTCCGGCTGAATGGCAGCCAATTTTAGGAGAAGAATCAATCGCTGGTTTTACTAGAAAAATTATTTTGGAGGAAGTGACCAGGGACGAAAACGATGACATTGTTAGCGGTGGTGGAACCAATGATCTAGATACAAGAAAAGTAATGGTTAGAGTCTCTTGGCCAGAAAAAGGAAGAAACCAGCAGCTGGAATTAGTTACTTATTTAACCAATTGGCAATAATGAAAAAAGGGTTTACCTTAATGGAAATTTTAGTTTATATCGGGGTGATGGTCATAATTATTTTAGTCGTCTCTTCTTTTTTGCTTTGGATTGTTCGTTCTAACGCTAAAGCTAGAGCGATAGGAGAGGTTGTTGATAATGTTAGGAGGGCTATGGAGATAATGACTTATGAAACAAGAGAAGCTAGCAGTATTTATCTGCCAACTAGTGTTTTTGATTCTCATCCTGGTCAGCTTTCCCTAGAGGTCTCAAAATATTTACCGGACGGAGAAAACTTAACCTATATTGATTTTTACCTTTGCGGAACTAAGCTTTGCTTAAAAAAAGAATCAGAAAATCCTGTTCCTTTAACCTCTGACAGAGTAACAATAACCAACTTAGTTTTTAGTCAAGTTGCTGCTACTTCCACTAGGCCTTCTGTACAAATTAATTTAGAAATTGATTACAAAACAGTAGCTGGTAAAAAAGAGTATCAAGCTTCATTCAACACTATCTCTACTGTTTCATTAAGATCCTATTGAAATGCAGAGAACAAAAGAAAACCAAAAGGGATTTGCTGTTTTTTACGTTACTATTTTAATTTTTGCTGTAGTTTTTGGAATTGCTATTAGTATTAGCACCTTGACCTTTACTGAACAAAAAATTTTAAAAAATATAACTAAATCCAGCCAAGCATATTATGCGGCTGAAGCTGGAATTGAGGATGCTTTACTTCGCTTAGCGAAAGGAATGAGTTGGTCCGGCCCTTTAACTCTAAATGTCGGAGGAGCTCGGACAACCACTACCGTATCAGATATTATCGGCGGTTCCAGAACCATTATCTCGGAAGGAAATCTAACAGATCGGATTAGAAAAATCCAAATCGTTTATCAAGTTACGACTGAGGAAATATCTTTTTTCTACGGAGCCCAAATAGGAGATGGGGGAATGGAAATGGGAAATAATGCCAGAGTGCAAGGCAATGTCTTTTCCAATGGAAGCGTAGTTTCTACTCAAAAAGGTTATATCGATGATACTATAAAAGTGGCAACCATTGGAAGTAAAATTGAGGGATTAATTGTGGGTGAGTCTGATGAGTATTGCCTTGAATATACTTGTGATGCTTATACTCATAATTGTAAGAATTCTACTATCAGGGGGACTCTTTGGTATTCAGGGGGAGGTAAGGAAAATTGTGATGCGGCAGAAGGAACACAAGGACATCCGGTTCAAGAGGCCAGCAATTTACCCATCCTGCAGGGTCAGATTGACCAATGGAGAACTGAGGCTGGTTGTAACGATAATCCAGAATGTATCATTGAGGGTGATTACGTTTTAGACGGGAAGGTTACTGATTATTTAGGACCAAAAAAAATTACTGGAAATATAACTCTTGATAATGGCGCCATCTTAATTATGACCGGCACTATCTGGGTAGTAGGGGATATTACAGTTAGAAACGGAGCAGCGATTCGACTGGACTCGACTTCCTACGGAGGACTTAGCGGGGTTTTAATAGCTGATGGTAAAATAAAGATAAGACCGGGAGTAACGTTAGAAGGGTCAGGAGAAGCAGGGAGTTTTCTTTTGCTGATTTCGACTAATAATTCTTTAGACGAAACATCTCCGGCTATTGAAGTGGACAATACTACCACCGGAGGAATTTTTTATACGCCCAACGCTTATGATGGAAGAAATGGAGGGGTGATTGTTGTTAGAAATAACGTAGAGGCTCGGCAGGTAACAGGGTATAAAATTTATCTTGAGCAAAATGCTGTTATTAATTATGAATATGGTTTAGAAGACGCTTCTTTTACAAGCGGTCCCGGAGGATCTTGGGAAATAGCTAGCTGGAAAGAAATAGAATAAAATTTTAAAATGTAATTAGTAATATGTTAGAATTCTTAACTTTAAAACCTGAAGCCTTTGGCCTAGATATATCAGATTTATCTATAAAGACTGTTAAATTTGAAAAAAAACGAAAGATTTTAAGTTTAAGTTCTTTTGCTGAAACCTCAATCAAACCAGGAATAATCCGTCAGGGAGAAATTAAGGATGAAAAAAGCTTGGTGAAGATTATTAAAAAATCTTTAGCCGAAGTTAAGGGAAAACCGTTGAAAACAAAATATGTCATCGCTTCCTTGCCAGAAGAAAAGGCCTTTTTACAAGTAATTCAAATGCCTCACCTGTCAAAAGAAGACTTAAAATCGGCTGTTATTTATGAAGCGGAAAACTATATACCCCTACCTATTGAAGAGGTGTATTTAGACTTCCAAATAGTTCCTCCGTTCCAAAACCATTTGGATCACTTTGATGTTCTAATCACCGCTTTACCGAAGAAAACCGTTGACCCTTATTTGTCTTGTCTAAAAAAAGCTGGCTTGAAACCCTTAGCTTTAGAGATTGAATCTCTTTCAATTGTTAGAACCTTAATTAAGGATGAAGTTGCTGCTTCCCCTATTTTGATCATTGATTTAGGGGCAACAAGAACTGGTTTAATTGTTTTCTCTGGTCACTCCTTAAGATTTACTTCTTCGATTCCAATTTCGTCTCAAAAATTTACTGAAGCTATTTCTCAGATAATGAAAATTGATCTAAATAAAGCTGAAAAATTAAAATTAAAATACGGTCTAATAGCGAAAGAGGCAAAGGAAGGAGGAAATGTTTTCGAAGCTTTAGTCCCTCCATTAACCGACCTAACTGAACAGATTAAAAAATATCTTGAATATTATCAAACCCATGCTTTTCACGAACACTTAGCAGAAAAAAGTAAGAAAGTAGAAAAAATCTTACTTTGTGGAGGCGGAGCAAATCTAAAAGGACTAACTGATTTTTTTTCCAACCGTTTGGAGCTTTCAGTTGAATTGGGGAATCCTTGGGTGAATATTTTGCCTAGCTCGTGGCAAAGCACATCTCAACCCAAAAAAGAAACGTCAGGGATATCGTTTGAAAAGTCTCTGAGCTATGCCACAGCCTTGGGATTGGCTTTAAGATCTACCAGAAGTAAGCCTGGAATATGATTAACCTTCTGTCGCCAAAAGAAAAAGAAATACTAAATCGGGAAGAGCGTTGGAAAGTGATTATTCTTTTAGGGATTTTTATTTTGATTTTTTTTGTTTGTCTTTCTTCAATTTTGTTTTCAATAAAAACTTTTACAGCTGGAGAGACAGAAGTTCAAAAGATTTTATTTAGCCAAAAAGAAAAAGAATTTAAGTCCTCCCAGTCCCAAATTCTTCAAGAGCAAATTAATATCTATAATGAAAAATTATTAAAACTAGAAACTTTTTATCAAGAACAGTCTAATTTTGCAGGAATTTTAGGGAAAATTTATGAGACTCTTCCCGTTGAAACTTACCTAACTTCTTTAGTCATTACTCCCCCTTCTCCTCAATTAGAAGAAAAACAAGGAATGACATATCATCTTTCTGGTTTTTCTCCCACCAGAGAAAAATTACTTGAATTTAAGAAAAATCTGGAGAAAGAAGAAAACTTTAGCGAAATTATTTTTCCTCCTTCAAGCTGGGTAGAGCCAGTAGATATTAATTTTGCAGTAAAGTTTAATGTAAAATGATCAGCCAAAATAAAATCACCATCTCCTTAATTATTTTCTTTTTTTCGGTTATTTTACTAATTATTTTTGTAATTTATCCCCTTTTTGGAGAAATTAAAGAGAATTCTAAAGAGCTAATTCTGCAGAAAAAAAACATGACAACCCTTCAGTTAAAAATCGAGAATTTAGAAAATTTTAAAAGTCTTTATGAAAAATATAGGCCAAGTTTGGAAAAAATCGATAATTTATTTGTTGACCCTGAAGTACCCATAGAATTCATTGCTTTTTTGGAAAAAACTGCCGAAGAAACCCAAATAGAGATTAAAATTTCGCCAGTTTCTCTTAAAAAAAGCACAGATGATCTTTGGTCCTTCATTGCTTTTCAAATAACTTCCAATAGCTCTTTTCCTAATTTTCTAAAATTTCTTGAAAAATTAGAAACTAGTCCTTATTTGGTAAGAATCCAAAACTTAAGTATTCATCGATTGACGGAAAAAGAAATTCCTTCTGAAATTGATACCAGGGCTATTTTCTCCATTAAAACACATACTCAATGAAAAAAATTAATTTTATCAAACTAAAAAAAATTAAAGGATTTTCAAAAAAGCTTCCTAGAATCTTAGGAGAAAATGCTTTTTTAACCTTTTTAGGGATTTTACTTTTCTCTTTAACTTTAGGTGCTCTTATTTTTTATCAATACAGTATTTTAGCCCAAAAAGAAAAATTAGAGGATATTGAAAAACCTTTTAAATTCAAAGAAGAAACCTATCAAGCAATTTTAAAAACTTTAGGAGAAAGAGAGGAAATATTTAAAATGATTGATTTAAAACAATATCCCGATCCATTTCGAACAAAAGAAGAAATTTCAACATCCTTCCCAGAATTAGAAGGGGAATCAGAAAAAGAAACAACGTTTCTGGTAGCAACTACTCTTTTTGAATTTTATTTGATAAAAGGAGAAGAGCTGCCTTCAGTAAAAGAACGAGCGAAAATCTGGGAAGAAAAAGGCCTGGGATTGGCAAACGAGTATCATGGTTCAGATTATCAAAACTTTAGATTACTTGAAAAATTAAAGAGAGAATTGACGGATTAGATTATTTTCGCTATAATGTTTGGTATTCTGCCCTCGTAGCTTAATTGGATAAAGCAGGGCCCTTCTAAGGCCAAGAGTGCAGGTTCGAGTCCTGCCGAGGGCACAAGAAAATTTATATGGTGGTCGTAGCTTAATGGTAAAGCTCCTGACTGTGGCTCAGGCGATGGGAGTTCGATTCTCCTCGATCACCCAAACAAAAAACAGCCCTTAAAGCTGCTTCTCACTGGCTGAGGCTTGGCCTCAGCCGTTACTTCTTCTCTTCTAGCTTTACTTTGAGAATTATTTCTTTTTTATTTCTTAAAACTTTTAGAGAAATTTCATTGCCGATTTTAAATTTTTGCAAAATATGGGATAAAGGATTTTTCTCAGTAATTTTTTCTCCGTTGCACTCCAAAATTATATCAAATTCTTTTAAGCCAGCCCTATCGGCAGCTGACCCTTTTAAAATGGCTGATTCACCCAAGCTTTGCCTGACAATTAAAGCACCATAATCTACCGGCAGCTTATTTTGCCTGGATAGCTGCTTGCTCAAAAGAAGATATCTTACTCCTAAAAACGGTCTGATGATTTTTCCGTATTTTTTAACCTCCTCCAAATCTTTTTTGGCGCAATTAATGGGAATGGCAAAACCAATATTTTGGGCTCCCATGACTACGGCTGTATTAACTCCAATTGCTTTCCCTTCAATATCTACTAAGGGACCCCCAGAATTTCCCGGATTAATAGCAGCATCAGTCTGGATTAAACCTCTTAATCTTTCTGCCTGATGATTTAGACCAGAGAAAGCAGTAATAAATCTGCTTAGACCAGAAATCACCCCAGTTGAGACTGTGTCATGAAATTCTCCTAAAGCATTGCCAATAGCAATAACAGTTTGGCCAAGCTCAATTTTGCTTGAATCTCCCAATTCTAAATAAGGTAAATTCTTAGCCTTTATTCTTAAAATAGCAATATCATTAATCGGGTCTCTGGATATTACCTTAGCTGGATATTTTTTCTTTGGCTCAAAAACAATGGTATAATCTGCTTCTTTGTCTCCGACGACATGATTTGAGGTAAAAATATAGCCATCAGCAGAAACAATAAAACCTGAGCCACCGCCAATTTTTGTTTTTTCTTTTCTCCCCTTGCTAATTTTGGGCATAATAAGTTTCTGGCCGCCGTAAGGAAAAAAATAAAAACCATCAATTTTAGGCAGGTCTTTAGAAATAACAATGGTTATCACTGCTGGGCAAACCTTTTTAGCCACCTCAATGATTGGGGATTTTTCTGGCATATACTCAATTATACCAAAGAAAATTATTGTCAACAAGAAAAAAATATGATATTCTTATTTTGAACTGCCCCTGTAGTTCAACGGATAGAACTTCGGACTCCTAAGCCGAAAATATAGGTTCGATT